>Ga0115567_10002656_pt1 | contig 17694 bp, 15 predicted proteins | sample COGITO_mtgs_1204_2_FD_88679 | JGI IMG/M metagenome (GOLD analysis project Ga0115567, IMG submission 88679) | Pelagic marine microbial communities from North Sea - COGITO_mtgs_120412 | ecosystem: Environmental > Aquatic > Marine > Epipelagic | place: Germany:Helgoland, sampling site Kabeltonne... | reverse complement strand
TGATTGAATATAGTCTTCGCTGTGAGAAACTTTATAAGGAATTAATTTAGTTTTAAAAGGGGTGTTGATTGTGAAAAAAGTTTTGTTGGTGATCTTATCATGTGTTTTTTCTTTTAAGAGTTTTGCTTTTAATCTTGTGTGCAGCTGTCCTGAAGATAACTGTAAAGACTTGAGAATTGAGTCTACGTCTTCCACACCTGGTACATACTTGAAAGTTTTTTTTGAAGAAGGCTCTAGAACACTAGAAGGCTTTGCTAAAATTTATAAAAACAACAGGTTTAATAAGACTGTTTATTCAGTAGGGAGCTTCACTCTTGTTAAGCAAGGAGATGTTTTCACAGTGTCTGATTCGCGTAGGCAGTGTTTAGAAAATTAAGTTATATAAATAAAAAAAGTTTTATTAGTTTAGGAGTGTCCATGTTTATGAAATCCTTTTTAGTTTTAAGTTTTTCTTTGGTTTCTTTTTTAAATTTAGCAAATGCAATAGAGAGATCTGAGTTTGTGGCAAAAACAGATGACCTGACTGTTGTCGACAAGTGTGAAACTTATAAACCTGCTTTTTTCACAGCTGAGTCCATTCGTTATTTTACAGTTGGAATCAAAGGCACTAAACGAGCTGGCTTGTCTGAAGAGGTTCCACTGACAAGAAGCGAGGCCAAACTACTTTGGTCGGCGCTGTATCCCAAGTCTTCTGCTGTAAGAGTTGAAAAAGCTATGTCCTCTATTAATAAAAACAAAACACTAAGGTTCTTTTTTGATCTTTTAGAAGAAGGAAAAATTGAAAGGGGAGCCACTTACAACTCTGAAGGTGAGATCTTAGAAATTTTATCTTACACATACTTGCTAGATTCAGACTCTTTTATGCAAATGGTCTCTAGACACTTTAAAGGTAAGTCTTTTGGTGATACTGACTTTTTTGTAACAGGTGGGGTGACCTACCATGACACAAAAAGTGGTCGTACAATTGGTGAGCTTGATGTGGTTGTAGGAGATTCTAAAACCTGCACCATTTTTGGAATTGGAGAAGCAAAGCTTGGTGGCAAAAAAGGCAAAGCGCGTCGCCAGTTGGACCGGATTAAAAACTACATCAGATCACTTTAAAATCTAAGGTAAATAAACAAATGGGATCAAGAGAAGAGACTATAAAAAAGAAAATCATGGAGGCTTTTCACCCTGTTCAGTTCAAACTGGAAAATGAAAGTCTTATGCACTCAGGTCCCGAAACCGAGAGCCATTTTAAAATTTTTTTAGTTTCAGATGCATTTGAAACTCTTTCTAGAGTCGAGCGTCAGCGCTTGGTCAACGAATGCTTAAAAGAAGTGTTTGAAGAGGGCTTGCATGCACTCAGCATGCGTCTTAAAACTCCTGAAGAAGACAAAAAAAAGGGGCCCGTGAAATTCACAAGCCCTGATTGCAGCTCAAAAAAATAATTTGTTTTATAAACTCAAACATTAAAAGTGTGCTATAGTTTTTCGTAGATAGCATACATTGTTTTTTAACTAAAGTTAGGAGGGAGTGACTGTGAACGTTCATTTTGTATTGGCCATGGCCTTGTGTTTTTACGTTTTTTACATCTTTGCAATAGCGCTGATGATGTTCAAAAGACGTAAAGCTGCAATCACAAATAAAGAGATTCCATTTTCTTATTTCAAGACCTATTCAGGTGAAGATCTACCTGATGCACTAGTAGTGGCGGCTAGTCATTTTGACAACCAATTCCAAGTTCCTATGCTTTTTATGGTGACAGGAAGTCTGTTGCTTACTTTTGTTCACCTGCCAGCATGGGTGGCTGTTCTGGCTTGGATTTTTGTACTCTCTAGAGTAGTGCACACACGCATCCACTTAGGCAGCAATGCAATTTTGAACAGAGCTAAAGTTTATCTTCTGGGTTGGCTGGTGCTTTTTTTACTTTGGATCAAAATAGTGATCACTTTTGCTTGATCTAAACTCAATCTACTTTTTTTGATTTTGCTTATTTTCTGCTTTTTCAAGAGCTTGGTAAATAGCTAAATTTCTTAAGACCAATTTCACATACTTTCTTGTTTCACGGTATGTGATCTCTTCAGTAAACTGTATCCAATCACCTTTAAAAAAGCGTCTTTCCCACTCGTCAACTTTTTTTGTTGAAGCGTTGTAAGCAGCTATTGCCAGAGGAAGTCTGCCATCAAAAATATTTAAGTTTTCTCTTAAAAGCCAAGCTCCAATAGCGATGTTAAAGTCAGGCTCAAAAAGCTTAAATGGATTTATTGCAGTGACTTCAGTGTCTTTCTTATTTTTTGTGTCATTTAAAAAACTCACAGCACGTCTGGGAAGAATTTGCATTAAGCCAAATGCGTCGGCCCAGCTTCTCGCGTAAGGGTTGAAATTTGATTCTTGTCTTGTGATAGACCAAATGAGTTCTTTAGGAATATTGAATCTCTCGCTTGCATTTAAGACAGAGTTTTTAAATCCTCGAGAGAAAAAGAACTGCAGGTTGTCTTCAGGAGAAATCAAACCGGCTTCAAGATCTAGAAGAAGATCCACGTACATCCCGTTTAGTGCTTTAAGTCTTTTCCAGTTGAGATTTCTTTTTATAAGTTTATTTTTGTCAGCAAAACTAATGTAAGACTGAGCAAGCGTAGGTTCTGAAAGTGCCATGATTCGCACTAAGTTTTTTTCAACATCAGTTTTAAGACTGGCTTTAAACGTCTCAACACTTATTGTTTTTAAACTTAAACCTTCGCCTCCAGTGAAATCACTCCAAAGATAAAAACTCATTGGATAGTATTTTTTAATGGCTTGCTTTAAGCGGTTAGATTCGGCTTTGTCATTTGTCCAAACAGACATCCAGTAGTAAATTTTAGACAAAACTTTGTCAGGTTTTATTTTGTAGAGATACTTTTTAGAGGGAACCAGGGCGGCAGTTGGACCATTCATTTTGCTTTCAAGCCATACTAAATTCCAAACTCTGTTTTGATATTCGGAGTCGTTTAAGTCCGTTTTTTCGACAGCCTTTATGTACCACTTTTCAGCCTCTTTATAGTTTTTCAACTCTTCATAGATACGCCCTTTGATCCAATAGTGTTCAGAACAATCACGTTGAATTTTGCAAAATCCACTTACCAACTTGTTTAGCTTAGTAAGCGCTTCAGCAGTTGAGCGGTAGGTCCAAACACGTCTGATGTTCTCTAATTCTTGTTTTAAGTAAATTCTTCGGTAGTAGGACCTTCTGTATTTTTTGCGCATCCTGACGGCTAAAGCATCGATGTAGTTTTGAGAGTAGAGGAGATACTGGGCATCTCTACTGATGTTTTTTTGAGTGCCAATCATCTCTTTTAAGACTTTTAGATCGTGTTTGTCTTTTTTATTTAGTGATTTTAAAATCTCTAATGCCTTTATGTTTTGGCCTCTCCTTTTTAGATCTCTTGTGACAGAAATATCAGGCTTGGAAATCCTGTTTGGATTATGAGACGGGAATCTGGCCCACAAAAGTGTTTGTTCTTTACTGTAATCTTTTTTTAGTTCTTTTTTAAGGCGAATGCTCTCTAAAAGGTATTTTTCAATTTCAGATTTTGGCTTAACAAATGGAAAAAGCTTTTGGTTTAAATCAAGTTTTTCGACTGCAGACAAAGTCTTTAAAATACGAACTTTAGCAAGTTCAGAAAAAATCCAAGAGTCTTTTGGGTAATGACCTTCTAAATAACCAAAGGCTTCAACAGGAAAACATGGAAAAGCTTTATAAGCATAAACAGCTTTATCAACTTTATGATGAGCGGACTTAAGCGCCACTTCAAAACTTTTCGGGCAGTCTTCAAAAACTAAAAATTTAGTTTTCTCACGTTTGATTTTACTAGAAGAAAAGCCACTTAAAACCAACAAAGATACAAAAAGAAATATTATTTTTTTCACCTAAAAAGTACATCATCAGATGCTTTTTAAAGCTAGACTAGATTTTGACTTAAATCTTAGTTTTACTTGTGATTTGAGTCCTGGCAGCCTTTTTTTTAGCACTTGCTGCAACTAAAGTAGAGCTGATCACACCGAATATGACTAGGGTGGCCCCGAAGTAACCAGTTGGCGAGACGGGTTCTTTAGGAATGAACATAAAATAAGGTCCGGCAAAAGCAATTATAGCTAAAGTGAGAATAGGGTTAAGAGTGATGATAATAGAGACTTGAGAGGCAGGAGCCAATTTTAAAGCTGCACCAAAAAGACCGTAAGCAACCAAGGTGTTCAAACCCAGTATAATAAGTAAAAACCATTCGTATAGTCCAAAGCCACTTAAGGATGCAAAACTCATTCGTGTAGACAGCAGTATAGAGCAAACAAAAAAGACCAACAAATTGAGTTCATTTGAAGTGTAGCCCAAAGCAGTAAAACGTTTGATCACTAAGCTGTAACCAACCCAAGTCAGAGCTGCTCCGACTATCCAGAGGTTTGCTAAAATTAAATCTTCGTTTAGAGATAAAGTTGATTGATCTTTGAAAAAGAAAATAAAACCTAAAAAAGCGACGCCAATAAAAACAAGCTGCAAAAACTTTATACTTTCTTTGTAAATCAAAAAACCTGAGAGCATAAGTATTATAGGGCCTATCTGAATCATGATCTGCGCATTAGAAGCTCCTGAGTAGGCCACACCTTTCATAAATCCTAAATAGTTAAAGGCGAGACCTAAGCATCCTAAAAGTAGGAGTGGCGGCGGCTTTTTGATAAGTAAAAAAGCATTTTTATTTTTGAAAAAAAAGAAAACAAATAAAAAGCAAAACGCGAAAATCATTCTAAAGGCAACAATGGTTTCTGAGTCAGCAAAGAGAAGGGCGTTTTTGAGTATGATCGCCAGAAAGCCCCAACAAAGAGCGGTTCCGGCGGCGCACAAAAGTCCCTTCGATTGATCAGACAAGTTGTTCACTAAGGCTTTAATTAAAGCATGCGCTTTTTAAGAGCTGCAATTCTTTTGTCTAAAGGCGGGTGAGTTGATAAAAGCTGAGCAAATGAAGACTGCCTAAAGTAACCAGAAATTTGCAGTGCTGCTACCGGTTCTTTGGCCATAGCTTTTTTTTGCTTAGGATCATAGAAGCTTTGAAGTTTTTGAAGTGATTTTACCATTTTAGCGGGGCCTGCCAACCTCGCGCCGCCTTCATCTGCTCTAAACTCCCTGTGTCTAGAGAAGGTTCCTTGAACAACCATTCCTAAAACACCTAGAATCATTGCAAAAACTTGGAAAAGAGCCATACGCACCCAGAAGTTTCCACGCTCGCCATCACTAGAAAGTCTGGAGGATACGATGTCTGATAAAATTCTAGCAGCAAACATCACCAAAGTGTTTATGGTTCCCTGTAAAAGGACCATGGTGACCATATCTCCATTTTTAATGTGAGCGATCTCGTGACCCAAGACACCTTCAACTTCGTCTTTAGTCATATTGTCTAATAAACCTGATGAAACGGCCACAAGGCTTCTGTTTTTAGTAGGTCCGGTTGCAAAAGCGTTGAGTTCCTCTGCCTGGTAAACACCAACTTCAGGCATCACTGTGATTCCTGATAAACGGGCGTACTGGTGCACTGTTTTCATAAGCCATTCTGACTGCGTATCTCCAGGATTTTTTGGGTCGATGAGCTGCATCTTCTTGCCCCATTTTGCCATTTTACGAGAGAGCATAAGTGAGATCAGTGCACCGCCGTAACCAAAAAGAGCATAAAGGATAATCATTTGGGTGTAGTAACCAGGAGGGACTGGCATCACACTCATCACTAAAGAAAAAGTCATGAGCAAAACAAAGTTCAAACCTAAAAAATAAACAATTCTACGGATCATAAATCCTCCCTATAAATAAGATTTAATCAAGATAACCTAAAATATCACTGGTGCTCAAAAGAACCAAGAACCTTTAAAGGTTAGGCTCTAGAATGGCCCAATAGGCTAATGCACTAGGCCACTACAAGCTTTTTGCCATCGTAAGAGAGACTTAAATTCATCTTGGCTTTGGGGTCTTTTTGAATCATTTTTTTTGCAAGAGCCACTCGAACATTTTTGTTGATAAAGCGTTCGAAAGGTCTGGCGCCCATTCCTTTTTCAGCGCCAGCACTCAAAACCCAGTCGACCAATGAAGCGTCCCATTTAAGCTTGGTGTTTTGCAAAAGCAGGTCCTCTTTTAAGGCTTTGAGGTTTTTTTCGACCACAGATTTAAGTTGGGGCCTACTCAAAGACTTAAATTTTACTATTGAGGTGAGTCTATTTAAAAACTCTGGAGCGAAAAACTCTTTTAAAGCTTTGTCTGAAAAATCATGAGTGGAAGCTTCATAAAAACCCATTGAACCTCTTTCGGCCTCTCTGGCTCCGGAGTTTGAAGTCATTATGATTGTGCATCTAGTAAAGTGAGTTTTTTTACCTATAGAATCAGTAAGTTCTCCTGAATCCATCACTTGTAAAAGAACATTTATCACATCGGGATGGGCTTTTTCAATTTCATCTAACAAAAGCACGCAGTGTGGATTTTTAGAAACCTCATCGGTAAGTCTTCCGCCTTCTTCGTGCCCAACGTATCCTGGAGGTGCGCCTATTAAGCGCGATACAGAGTGTTTTTCCATATACTCAGACATGTCAAATTTAACCAGCGGCACGTTCATATGAAGAGCGAGCTGACGGCTGAGCTCAGTTTTGCCCACACCTGTTGGACCTGTGAATAAAAAAGCGCCCAGGGGTTTTCCTTTTGGACCCAAACCGGAATAAGAAAGTGTTAAATTGGCCGCTAGTTCTTCGATGGCCTCATCCTGTCCAAATATTTTTTCAGATAGGGCATCGGCCAGTTCCAGCACTTTTTGGTCTGAACTTGAGGCTGTGGCTTTTTCTGAAACCTTGTAAACACGGCTTAAGGTTTTTAGAATGTGTTCTTTTTTTATTGTAAAGTTTTTCTTTAAAGTTGATTCGTGCGCGCAGGTTTCATCTAAAATATCAAAAGCTTTGTCAGGAAATTTTCTGTCCAAAATATGAATGGCAGCTTGTGCCACGGCAGTTTCTAATGCTTCCTCTGTGATTTTCACTGCGTGAAACTTCTCATAAGACTCAAGTGAGCCTTTTAAAATTTCTAGCGTTTCTTCTTTCGAAGGCTCTTCAACAAAAATCGGTTGAAAGCGTCTTGATAGAGCTGCGTCTTTTGCAAAACTTTTTCTGTATTCAGAATAGGTAGTCGATCCTAAAACTTTTAAATGAGAATCTGTCAAAACGGGCTTGAGTAAACTTGCAAAATCAACATTTGAACCTGAAGTGCTTCCTGCTCCCACCACTAAATGTATTTCGTCTATGAAGAGCAGAGGGTTTTTAATTTCTTTTAAAGATTTAAAAAGTTGTTTAAGACGGTTTTCAAAGTCCCCTCTGTATTTGGAGCCCGCGAGTAAGGCTGTGAGGTCCAAGCTAAAAACAGTAAGGTCTTTGAACTTATCAGGGGCTTTTTTGGTTTCAATGAGCTCAGCTAAACTCTCACCCAGAGCCGTTTTACCCACTCCGGGATCACCAACGAGCAGTGGGTTGTTCTTATTTTTTCTAGACAAAACCTCTAGAACTCTATCAATCTCGGCCTGTCTTCCAACAAGATTAGAAATCTCACCTTTTTGAAATTTCAAATTTAAATTTTCACAGTACTGCTTTAGAGGGTCTTTTGAACTTACGTCACCTGTTTGCTCATGGCTTTCAGAAGAAAGGTGCTCCATTAAAATAAGAGGGGAGAGGCCTGTTTTTTCTAAGCAAAAAAGTGCGTAAGACTCTTCTTCTTCAAAAATTGCAAGAAGCACATGAAAAGCGGTGATGCTTTGCTTTCCAGATGACTGTGCTTGTTTAAGAGCGCGGTCAATAGACCTGTGCAAGCCAATGGTTGGCTCTGGATTGTAGTTTGAACCTAGTTTATCAACCTTAGGATGCATACGGCTTACAAAAGCCTCTAAGTCTTTTCTAATGACTTCAGCATCTTGATCTAAATCTTTAAAAAGTTCCAGAACAGGTGTCAGGCTAAGACAGGCCCAAACAAAATGTTCTAGAGAAACGAATTCATTTTTTTCTTGTCTGGTGTACTGTGTGGCCTTGTGAAGGGCCTCTTGTAGTGATGCATCAAACATTTAACTAGGCTCCATAACACATTTTAAAGGATAAGAATTTTCTTTAGCGGCTTGGTGAACTAAAAAAATTTTAGTCTCTGCAACCTCTTTAGTAAAGATGCCAACTTGAGCTTTACCTTTGTTATGAACATCCAACATTAATTTAAAAGACTCTTCTTCTGTTTTGAAAAATAATTGTTTGAGCACATCAATAACAAACTCCTGAGTAGTGAAGTCGTCATTTAGTAAAAAGACCGAATAGAGGGAAGGCTCCTTAACAGATGTGTCGCTGTCAGGACTTTGGTCGTATTGCTTTTGAGAATCGCTCATTTTTATCCAGCCCTTTGTTTAGTGTCTCAAAGTAAAACATAACTTTGGTAGTATCTAGTTTTGAGCCTACCTGTAAATCTTTTTTTTTAAAAGACCGATAGACTATTAAGCAAGTCGCTAATTAGTCCAGTGGGGTTTAATTGGTTTTTCTTAAATCAGTGCGTTCAAGGAGCAAAAAGATGAAAAAGATTAACAGTCAAAAAGGTTTTTCACTTATCGAACTTATGATGGTTGTTGTAATCATTGGTGTTTTGGCAGGTGTGGGAATTCCCCAGTATCAAAAATTTCAAATGAAAGCTAGGCAGTCAGAAGTAAAATCACTTCTAAGCAGTATGTACACTTCACAAAAAGCATTCTATGCAGAGTGGAATCAGTATTATGCAGACTTCAATGCAGTAGGCTACGGTTTGAGCGGAGCTTTAGGCTACAGAGTGACATTCAATGCTGCTGGTATAGTGGGACCTGTAAATCATCCCAGTGCTATTTATGCAGGTGCTGCGGCAACAGTGTTTAACTCAACGGCTTATTGTGCAGCTCAACCTGGTGGCAATACCCCAGCAGGTGTCTGTAATGACTTAGGAGCAGGAGCAAATGCAGCCGGTCAAAACGTTGTTGGAGCTGGAGTGGGTGCCCTCAATGCTTTTGACTTTGGAGGTGTTTCAGATCTCGATGATGATGGAACTCTTGACGCTTGGAGAATTGATGAGAATAAGAGATTTGTACAAGTCACCGACGATATAACAAACTAATATCTTAAACTTAATTGGTACTTAGAAAGCTCACCCAATCAATGGTGGGCTTTTTTTTGGACGTTAGCCCACTTCGCTAAAAGCCTTGTCGGACGTATACTTTGACTGTGTTTAACTACTTTCTTATTTTTTTTAAAAAGACACTAAAAATGAGTGGAAAAGCGAACTTTTTGCTTTTGTCTTCACTCATAATTTTTGGTGGAGCTGTGATTTTTTTAGATCCACAAAATGAAATTAAAGAAGAGGTTAAAGTTCTTCCCCCTCCATCTGGTGTTGAAAATCTTCACTTTGGTTTTAAAGAGTCTATGGCGGATCTTTTATGGCTTGATTTTATTCAACACGCTTATGACTGTTCTAAATACAAAGATCCTCATGGTGTGCACTGCCCAGAAAGATGGGGTTACAAAACATTAAAGACGGCGAGCCTTTTAGACCCTAGATTAAAAGCAGTTTATAAGTTTGGTGCGGTTCAACTCTCTGTTTTGTTGGATGATCACGAAGGGGCTGCGGACCTCTTTGATACGGGGCTGAATGAGTTTAGCGATGATTGGATTTTAAACTACAGAGCAGCCTATTTGTATTTAGAAGTGATTAAAAACCCTGAAAAAGCTGCTGACCTTATGATGAAAGCAGCTGACTCAGGAGCTCCTTTTTGGACCAGGTCCCTGGCTTCAAGAATGTATGATCAATCAGGAAAAATTGAACTCAGTATTAGAGTTCTTGAAGATCTGTATAAAAATGCTGACGAAGGCCTTTGGAAAGAAGATTTAGCCTCAAGAATAGGCGTTCTAACAGAGCGTCTTAATAAGCAGTTAAACAAAAAGCTTTAAGCCCTAAAACTATGCAGTTAAAATCATGTTTTATCAAAAACTGCTTTTTCACGCCTTGACCTATCTCGCTGCATACACATATTTAAAAGATGTCAAAAAGAGATTTTTATGAAGTTTTGGGTGTGGAGCGTTCTGTAGGTGCTGATGAATTGAAAAAAGCTTACAGGAAAAAAGCCTTTCAATACCACCCTGACAAAAACCCAGATGATAATGTTGCTGAAGAAAAATTTAAAGAGGCTGCTGAGGCCTATGAAATTTTAAGCAATAAAGACAAAAAAGCGCAGTACGACCGCTTTGGTCATGCGGGTATCAACCAACAAGGGTTCGGTGGTGGAGGCTTTCATGACGCCTCTGATATTTTTGAAAATTTTTCTGATATTTTTGGAGATTTTTTTGGTGGCGGCCAAGGCTTTGGTGGTCAGCAAAGGCGCGGACGTGCGGGTGGTCAGGACAGGCCCAAGCGAGGTTCAGACCTTAGATACCATATGGATGTGACTCTAAAAGATGCGCTCACGGGTCTCAAAACCAATATTGAATACAGCTCTGATGAAGACTGCGGAACATGTGATGGCAAGGGTTTGGAGCCGGGTAAAACGGCTCACACATGTGAGCAATGCGGTGGCTCTGGCCAGGTTGTTCAAAGACAAGGCTTTTTTACTATGGCAGCAACTTGTGGTGAGTGTCGCGGTGAGGGACGCATTATCAAAGATCCGTGCAAAATCTGCAGTGGCGCTAAGAGAGTTGAAAAACATAAAAAATTAGAAGTGATTGTCCCTGCTGGTGTCGAAGACGGAAACCAATTGAGGCTTTCTTCTGAAGGCGACGGTGGCCATCTTGGTGGTGGGCCTGGTGATTTATATGTCTTAGTCCGTGTTAAAGGGCATGAAGATTTTTACCGTGAAGGGCTGGACTTAGTGAGCGATGTTGAAGTGAGCTACCTTCAATCTGCTTTAGGTGCTGAGCTTGAAATCCCAACACTTACAGATCCTGTTGAAATTGAAGTGCCCGCAGGAACTCAAAACTTGGATGAAGTGGTCGTTAAAAAAGCGGGCTTTCCATCACTTAGAGGACGAGCAAAAGGCGATATACGTTTTAAGGTTAAAGTTAAGATTCCTAAGCATCCAAGTAAAAATGAGCTTAAACTTTTACGGGAAATTGCTGAAGAAAAAGGGGAGTCTATCAAAGAAAAACCAACAGGTTGGTTTTCTTGAATGTATCATTTTAAGAATAAGTGACCTTGACAAAGAGCAAATAAACAACAGTTTTAAGTATAGAGATAAGAATTAAAAAAAGAATTTTAAAAAATTAAATAAGATTTAAGAAAAACACAGGAGATAGAAAATGAGTAAAGTTATAGGAATCGATTTAGGAACAACAAACTCTGTTGTTGCTGTAATGGAAGGTGGAGCACCAAAAATTTTGGTCAATGAAGAGGGTGCAAGAACAACTCCTTCAATTGTTGCGTTCACTAAAGATGGTGAAAAGTTAGTAGGACAAGTTGCAAAACGTCAGGCCGTGACCAACCCTGAAAACACGATCTACTCTGCAAAGCGTTTTATCGGTCGTAGATATGAAGAAATGAAAGATGAAATTGCTAACATGCCTTTTAAAGTACTTGATAAAGGTGAGGACACAGCGTTTGAAATCCACGGTAAAAGTTATTCTCCAGAAGAGATCTCTGCAGCTATTTTAGGTAAGCTAAAAAAAGTCGCTGAAGACTATCTTGGACAAGAAGTGACAGAGGCTGTTGTTACAGTTCCTGCATATTTTAACGATGCCCAAAGACAGGCTACTAAAGATGCGGGTAAAATCGCAGGACTTGAAGTGAAGCGTATCATCAACGAACCAACAGCTGCTGCTCTTGCATACGGTCTAGATAAAAAGAAAGATCAAAAAATTGCAATCTTTGACCTTGGTGGTGGTACATTTGATGTGTCTATCCTTGAAGTCGGAGATGACGTTGTTGAAGTGAAAGCTACTAACGGTGACACTCAACTTGGTGGTGACAACTTTGACACTCTTGTACTTGAGTGGTTGGTTTCAGAGTTTAAAAAAGATCAAGGTATTGACCTTAAAACTGACAAGATGGCTCTTCAAAGATTAAAAGAAGCTGCAGAAAAAGCTAAGATTGAGCTTTCTACATCGCAAGAAACTGATGTGAACCTTCCGTTTATCACGGCTGATCAGTCAGGACCAAAACATTTAAATGTTAAACTTTCACGTTCTAAATTTGATCAACTTACTGAAGAACTGGTTAAGAGATCACTTGAGCCATGTAAGATTGCTTTAAAAGATTCTGGTCTCTCTAAAGACGAGATCGATGAAGTTGTTTTAGTGGGTGGTTCTACAAGAATTCCTGCTGTTCAAAAAGCAGTGACGGATTACTTTGGTAAAGAGCCAAACAAATCAGTAAATCCAGATGAAGTTGTGGCGCTCGGTGCGGCGGTTCAAGGTGGTGTTCTTACTGGTGAAGTTAAAGACGTTCTTCTTTTGGATGTGACGCCTTTGTCTCTAGGTTTAGAAACTCTTGGTGGGGTTTTCACAAAACTCATTGAAAAGAACACAACTATCCCAACTAAAAAGTCTCAGGTGTTTTCAACTGCTGCTGACAACCAGACAAACGTTGATGTTCACGTTCTTCAAGGTGAAAGAGAAATGGCTACAGACAACAAGTCTTTAGGTAGGTTTGAACTTGTAGGCATTCCATCTGCACCAAGAGGTGTTCCTCAAATTGAAGTGACATTTGATATCGATGCTAACGGCATCATCAATGTTTCCGCAAAAGACAAAGGAACTGGAAAAGAGCAGGCTATTAAAATCACCTCTAAATCAGGTTTGTCTGAAGAAGAGATCGAAAAAATGGTTAAAGAAGCAGAAGTGCACGCTGAAGAAGACAAAAAGCGTAAAGACTCTGTGAACACTAGAAACCAATTGGACAACCTTGTTTATCAGACTGAAAAGCTGATCAAAGAAAACAAAGACAAGCTTCCAGCGGACGAAGTGACTAAAGCTGAAGAGTCTATGAAGACAGCTAAAGAAGTTCTGGCTAAAGATGATGCTTCGCTTGAAGATCTCAAAGGTGAGAACGAAAAATTGACTGCCATCAGTCACACTTTAAGTTCAGCTTTGTATGAAGCTCAAAAGCCTGAAGAGGGTGCTGCTCCTGAAGGGAAGGCTCCAGCAGACGGCGCTGAAGCAGCAGGTGCCGAAGCTAAAAAGGGCGGCAAAGACGATGTGATCGATGCTGACTTTAAAGATGTAAACTAAGGTGCCAGGTAACATATTGCGGAGGCTTCAAGTTTAGGAAGCTTCTAAAATAAAAAAGCAGAGATTTTAGGTCTCTGCTTTTTTTTATGACTTACATCAATCTCTAGTGCTGACTTACTTATTGATCTTCGCAGTTCGCCCAACTCAGATCAGCTGTATTGCTGTCATTGAACCATTTTTGAATAAGTTCCTCTAGTCTGTTGTTGCAAACCAACACCCTAAGGTTTTTTTCGACAAAATTTATCATTTCAGTATTCACCTTAGAAACTACGATCCCGTCACCTTGTCCGAAGGTGTAACTTAGCTCATCATCAACAAGACTTAGGTTTCTGCTGACAATTTCAACTACACCTTTTGCAATTTTTTGCTCTGCCTTTAGTGAAACTACGGATCCAGTGTCAATTAAAGTAAGATCTATACCTGTGTTAAAAATCTTTTTTCCGTTTGCAAGTTTACCTTCGACTAATTTGTTGATGAGGTTGTTGCTAGTCAAAATCACATTCAATTTATTGTTTTCGATTTTATCTGCAATCAATTGAGCGGTTTCTTCACCTTTTTCATTTTTAACAGGGTCTGAAAGTTTCAAAAATTTAATTAGACCAGGATATTTTTTATCCATATTTAAAAAGTAATCACCGCGAATTGAACCATTGCCCTCCGAAACTAGAGTGAGCCCACGTAAGGCTTCGTAGCGACCATTCTTTAAATTAGGCATCAACATCAAAGCTTTTCTTTTTTTTGTATTAAGACTAGTTTTGTTGTTTTTGATTCGGCCTATCAGAACCTTTCCAGCTTTATATATTGGGCCAACCATAGCTCCCCATTCTAAGCGCTCTTCAGTTATGGACATACCCGCCTGGGCTACAGATCCACCTTCAACATTTCCATTTTTATTAAAATTATCTGCGTTTAATATTGCGTTGTCTAAATGCGAAAAAAAACTAATAGGTGCGCCCTCTGGCTGCTCCCATGAAATAGTTGTAAAACGAATGTAATTGTACTCGCCTGAAGTGGCTACAATTTCTGTGATCAACTGAGGATCAAAGCCGGTGGTGTTTTTGTTTTCATCCCAACATCTGTAGGTTGTGAATCTGAAATTCTCATTTACTGCTTCAAATATTTGTTTGCTATCAATTACTGATGAATCAGCTACAGGTTTGAGTGAAGGCTCTCCATTGTCGTTGTTGATAATTTCATAAAGCTTAGGTGCATTTTTAGGCTCCGCACCTATGTCAGCACAATCTTCGAATGCCAAAGCAATGTTCAAATTTATTAAGACTAAAAAGAATACTATTAATTTCATTGTGAACCCTCCTCAAGGTAATTTGGACTTAATTATCAAAAACTAAGAGGCTTATCTAGAAGTAGGTGGCAATAAATATAAATTTATAAAGTTTACAGCGGGCAGGCCTAAATTGAGCTTTGAAAATGTGCCAGGTCGAACTGCAGCCTTCTCATTTAGAATATTAAAAATCAGCAGCTCATGCAGAACTCATTGAAAACAAATGCTTGCAGCGGCTCAAAACTCATGAATTTCTTACAAGATTTGGCGCCTTTAAAAGCTAGGTGGTGTTATTTGGCAGTCAATGGAGTAATTAGCTAACATGCAAGAAAAATCAGTACATTTCGTATCTTTAGGCTGTTCCAAGAACTTGGTAGACTCCCAGGTTATGCTTGGAACATTGAATCAACATGGCTACTCGGTAAATCAAGATCCTACAGAATCTGAGGTCTTGATCGTGAACACTTGCGCTTTTGTAGAAGAGGCTAAAAAAGAATCCATCAAAACTATTCTAGATTTTGGTGGTGGAAAAAAAGAAGGTCAAATTTTAGTGGTTTCGGGCTGCTTATCACAAAGATACTCTACGGAACTCGAAGCTGAAATGCCTGAGATTGATCTGATTGTCGGAACGGGTGAGTACAATAAGATTCATCAGTTTTTAGAAGGTTATAAAGAAAACAAGCTTGGTCAAAAGTCTTTTGTTGAACTGCCTAAATACATTCACACAGAGATGGATCCTAGAATGAACACCTCACCAGGTTATATGGCGTGGTTAAAAGTTTCTGAAGGCTGTGACCGCAAGTGCACATTTTGCATCATTCCAAAACTTAGAGGGTCTCTTAGAAGCAGATCGGTTGAATCTTTAGTGACTGAAGCCAACAACTTAGTCGCCCAGGGTGTTAAAGAGATCAATGTGATCTCACAAGATCTTTCAAGTTACGGTGTTGATTTAGACCGAGACAAAAACAACTTACTCAGTTTGCTTCAAGCATTAGACAATGTTGAAGGCTTAAAGTGGGTCAGACTTTTTTACTATTACCCTGATGAACTGACTGATGAAGTGATTGCGTTTATGGCACAGGCTAAAAAAATCTGCTCATACTTAGACATGCCAGTTCAGCATTTTTCTGATTCTGTTTTAAAGCGCATGAACCGCAAAATTACGGGCGAAAAAATTCATGAGCGTATTGAGCGTTTAAGAGAGCTGATTCCAAATATAGTGATCAGAACATCTGTGATCGTTGGTTTTCCAGGTGAGACAGAAGAGCAATTTCAAACACTTTTAGAGGGTGTGAAAAAAGCTAAGTTTGATCACTTAGGCGTATTTAAATACTCTGATGAAGAGGGAACTCCAGCTTTTAAGCTTGAGCCTAAAAATGACCAAGCCACAATCGAGCGAAGATTCTTGGCTATCTACGAAGCTCAAGAAAAAATTGCTGAGACTAGGAACACAGACTTAGTTGGTAAAGAACTTGAGGTTTTGGTTGAAGGTGCACATGACGAAACAGACCTGCTTTATAAAGGGCGCTTTTATGGACAGGCACCTGATATTGATGGCTGTGTTGTGATCAATGACACCAAAGATAAACCGCTTAAAAAAGGTGATTTTGTTAAAGTTAAGGTTACGGACAGGTTTTCATTTGATTTAGTTGCGGAGCTTGTTTAGGTCTCTGTTTTCTAACTAAAACTTGATAGGACAGTGGAGGGGAAAACCTGTACTTTATGAAAATGGAGAAACGCAAACCTATAGATCTAGAGCGCTTAAAATCTGTTTATGGTGAAAATATAAAACCTGAGCACTTTAACAACAGAGACCTGTCTTGGTTAGACTTCAACCGCCGGGTTTTAAACGAGGCCTTAGACTCTAGAACTCCTCTTTTAGAACGCTTAAGATTCATCGATATCTTTAGATCAAACACTGATGAGTTCTTTATGAAAAGAGTCGGCTCTTTGATCAACAAATTAGAGGTGGTAAGTCCTAAGCCTTTCGTTGACGGGATAGATCACCAAACGCTCTACGACAAAATTCAAAAACAGATTGAAAATCAAATTTATCAAATGGACAAGGCTTTTGCCTTAGACATTCTACCAAGACTTGAAGACGTAGGGGTTGAGCTCTTCACATGGAAAGACCTTGAAGCTACTGAAAAAGAAAAAGTCTCAAAATTTTTTATGCAAAATATTTTTCCTATACTGACTCCACTTGCGGTGGATGTAGGGCATCCCTTTCCTTTTCTATCAAACCTTTCAAAATCAATTGCAGTTTGTGCGGTAAAACCTGGAGAGACTAAAAAACATTTTGCAAGAGTCAAAATTCCAACTGAACTGCCCTCATGGATTGATTTAGAAAAAATCACATCTGCCATTCCACGCAGAGCTGGCAGGCATAGGTTTATAAGTATTGAAGAGGTGATCTCTAATAACCTCGATGAGCTCTTTGATGGAGTGAACATCTTGAACAAAATGATTTTTAGAATCACACGCTCCGCCGCAGTAGATGGTGAAGATGAGGACGTTGATGATTTTATGGAGTTTGTAGAGGCAGAGCTTAAAGTCAGAAAGTTCGCTCCAGTAGTTAGGCTAGAACATGAAGAAGGCGCTGATCATTGGCTGATACAGTTTTTAGCCAATGAATTGGCGCTTACATCCGACAAGATTTACACAACTCAGTCATTTTTGCAGTACACCAGTTTTTCGCCAATAATAAACATAAATTTACCAAGCTTAAGGTATCCTAAGTTTGAAGGACGCACTCATTACGCCTTTGATCCCCAGCATTTAATTGACCAGTCTTTATTTGAAGAGGTGAGTAGAGCTGACAGGCTCTTACATTTTCCCTATGATTCCTACAAAAAGTCTATCGAAGCTTTTTTAAGAGTTGCGGTCACAGATCCAGAGGTTAAAGCTATAAAAATAACGCTTTACAGAACCGATAGTGATGGAACGCTCATCGATCTACTGATTCAAGCTGCTGAGAACAAAAAGCAAGTGGCCTGTGTGGTTGAACTCAAAGCTAGGTTTGATGAAGAGCGAAACATTAAATGGGCCAATGCTCTTGAAGAGGCAGGAGTGCATGTCACCTACAGACATTCCCATTATAAAACCCATGTAAAAATGCTTTTGGTTGTCAGACGTCACAACAAAAAATTAAAATCTTACATCAATATTGG
>Ga0115567_10002654_pt1 | contig 17712 bp, 25 predicted proteins | sample COGITO_mtgs_1204_2_FD_88679 | JGI IMG/M metagenome (GOLD analysis project Ga0115567, IMG submission 88679) | Pelagic marine microbial communities from North Sea - COGITO_mtgs_120412 | ecosystem: Environmental > Aquatic > Marine > Epipelagic | place: Germany:Helgoland, sampling site Kabeltonne... | reverse complement strand
TAGACCTGTTCTTATGACGGCTTTAACAGACATATTTGGATTCTTACCAATGATGTTCTCGTCAGGGCTTGGTGCTGAAGTTCAAAAGCCACTAGCAACTGTTGTTGTTGGCGGTATTTTTTCGGCTACCATACTAACATTAATTGTTATACCTAGCCTCTATAGACTTTTTATCAACCAAATGCGACCTGACCTTAAGGAGGTTTAGTATGAAAAATATTACTCTGTTATTTATACTCACATTTCTATCTTTCTCTTGTGCTCATCATCACAAAGATGCTGAGCACCATCACCATAAGGACTGTGATAAGAACTGCAAAATTAATCATTCAAAAAATGAAATGTTTAATGAAAATTGTGCCCAATCTGTTTTAGAGGGAAAGCTACACGTTAAGGGTAGTGAAGAATTTAAACTAAATCATGGTTCTCGGACTTATTATTTTTCTTCAAAAAAGAAATTGGAACAGTTTAAAGAGCACATAGAGGTGAATGCACTTAATGCTCAAAAGATTTGGAGAGCTAGTTCTTTTCGAAGATAATGGTTGTCGCGATACATGTTGTCGTTAAAAAAAGGAGCCTATTGTGGGACATGATCATGGGGTTAAGGACTTGTCAGAAAAAGGAGAGGTAAGATTATGGTGGGCAGTAGGGGCTAACTTACTTCTTACTCTCGCTCAGATCGTCGGTGGAGTTATTTCTGGCTCTTTATCTTTAGTCGCGGATGCTCTTCATAATTTTAGTGATGCAGCTTCTTTACTCATTGCCCTAGTCGCAATTCGTATTGGGCGTAAACGATCAGATAAGTATAAAACATTTGGTTATAAAAGAGCAGAAACAGTTGCTGCTCTTATTAACCTGACGAGTCTCATCATCATTGGTACTTACCTTCTATACGAAGGTGTTATGAGATTTATTAACCCGCAGCCTATTGCTGGGTGGACTGTTGTCATTGTTGCGGGGATAGCCCTCGCGGTAGATGTATTTACGGCCTTTTTAACTTACTCCCAATCTAAGTCGAGTATGAACATCAAGGCTGCATTCCTTCACAATCTTTCAGATGCTTTGGCTTATGTTGGGGTTATCATCACCGGTTCACTCATTCTGCTCTATGGTTGGGTGTGGACTGATGCGGCGATGACGATGATCATATCTTTGTATGTACTCTGGCAAGGATTTGTTGCACTTCCCGATGTCATTCACTTACTTATGGACGGAGCTCCAAGAGATATTGATATGAATCACATAATCTTGAAAGTGGAGTCCTTAAAAGGGGTTCAAGATGTTCACCATGTTCATGTCTGGCAACTAGATGAACATCGAAATGCTCTAGAGGCTCATGTTGTTATTGAGGACTGGGTACGTATTGACGAGCTGAAGTCAGTTATTAAGAAAGTTCTCCACGACGAATTCGCCATTGAACACTCAACTCTCGAGTTTGAACTTACCAATCAATGTATCTAATAGATCTAGTTATTAATGATAGATAAAGCTAATAACTTTTAGAAAGAAACACAAAAGTTAAAATATAGCTTGGATCAATAACTATTTGTCTATGCTTTAATAAACTTAAAGTAAGGAGGTTGAGTGTATCAAATTATTAGTAGTACCCCAGAGTCTTTGGAAGTTAAATTGTCTGCGAAGGTAGACAGAGAAGAGTATTCAAAGATTTTGAAAGAAATTAAAGATAAGTTAAAACAAAGTGATTCAGTAGATCTCTTAGTCGATATAAAAGAGCTTGATAAAATGACCCTTGGAGCGATTTGGGAAGATTTAAAATTTGACATCAAAAATTTCAGAGTTATTAGGAAATTTGCGATCGTAGGAGGTGAGGACTCACAAAGTCTTATGGCAAGTATCTCGGAGCCATTTGTTTCTGAAGAAGCTAAGTTTTTTAATTCTTCTGAGATTGACAAAGCTCGTGATTGGATTTTTTGATTAATACTATCCTCAGTTGATAATGGAAATAGTTTACCAAGGTTAGACTTTTGTGCAACTCTATGAGAGCTAGAAAAAATGAGCTGGCAGATAGGCTCTACAGCGTATTTTTAACCTAGTCGGACTACTCCTGAAGCCATAGGGTAGGACTTTTCGTTCGTGGAAATACTATTGGTGATCCTTTGATAAGGGTGCGAGCCCAACGGAGCTTATTAGTATAACTGAATGAAGGACTAGCTATATATTTAAAATTAAGGCGACGATTATATCTGAGTAGGGTGTCAATACTCTGGTCATCTTTTTAAGTCTTAATTTATATCGTTACTCGTTTTAGTAGGTATTACCCATAGAAATTACAATCAGTAATTTATTTTTTAGCTATTTTTTTACCCTCCAGAGCCATCTCCGGAAGCTTTAACTATCATTTGGTGATTGGTTATATCTTTGAACTCAATCTTCTTGATGTCGTGAGAGTCTACTACTAGGCCAAGTTTCGTTATTAAAAAATCGACATTATTATCTCTATCGACGGCATAATATATTTCTTCAACTTTACTTGGAGTTATCTCTGTACCATCTTTAAGCTTTATCTTATCTATTTGTTTTAAGTCTAAAGCACAGACAGTTGTTATTGAGAATAAAATGGAAATTGTTATTAGATTTTTCATTACTGTAATCCTCCATTTTCAAGGTACGGTAAGAACGTACTTGAGATACTTGCACTATAGTGTTTGATATTACCTTTGTACATAGGATTGTTATATATTTGATCTTTTCTTTCGTTAAAATGTTGTTGTTGTAACTTTTTCAATGCTTTTAGGCCTTGTTCATTCAGTGACTCTGTTTGAAAACTCATCCAGTTATTCTGTGATCCTGCTTCATCTAATCTGTAGTACTTCATAGACAATGCGACTCTTTTCTTTGTGTCGGCAAAAGAGAGCTTATAGTTAGAGTTTGATCCGTATAATTGGCCATCAGTACTTTCAATAACTAGTTTGCTTTCGATAAGCTTATTTAGTCTCTCTATGCCAATAGCTCCTAGAGAATAAGATACTTCATCTCTTGTCGTTCCTGAAGTTGTTGAAGCTAAGTTCAAGATTAAATAGTAGTCTTCACTTGTATAAAAATCACGCGTTTGATTATTTATATAAGTGTACTCTGAGTTGTGACTAAAATTATCATTCATAATTTTAGCAATCTCGGGATGAAAGTCTAGCATATAATTGTAAAGAGCTTCGTCCTCACCTAAAGTCTTAAGTACCTTTAGTACTGTTTCAGGCTTTGGATTTCCTGCTGCTCCCATGATCCTACGCAAAGTAGAGTATGGAATCTTGGATTTACTTGCAACGTTTTGAAGTGAAGTAGAAGTGTACCTGCTTAGATAATTATCTACACAGCCTTTAACTCTATGACACTTTCTAACGTTAATGTCTGTTGTTAGATCTTGCGTTTCGATGACAAACCTCTCTTATATTTTGTAAGGAATAACTAGCAAGTACTAATTTATTTTTCATTAAGAATGAAAAATGTTCATGAACAAAGTGTTTCAAAAATAAATTATGTTTTGAAACAAGACAGCAAAGTGCTCACCGTGAGCGCTCACGGTGAGCACTTCCAACAAGATAACAATAAGTTACAAGTACCAAAAACTACTAGTGATCACCATGGTGATCATAATTCACTTTTTCGCTAAATCGTTTTGAATTCTTATCAGTATTTTTCTATTTCCTTATCAACGAATTTAACGAAGAGGCCAAAGGAGAAAATTATGATTAAGGCAACAAAAGAAATGGTTCAAATTTATTACACAGACTTACTAGGGAGTATTTCTGTAACTGAGCTAGTTAATAATAAACAGCTACTAAGTAAATCTAAAATGATTTTAGAACTACTTAACAAGAAAGAGAGGATTCAATGAAATCTATGATTACTGAACTTATTAATGATTCGATCTCATCTATTTCTATTGATGAGAGGGTTAAACAAAATGACTTAAACAATAAAATTAATTTTTTAAGGAAATTTTTAGGAGCATACAAGGACAATAGAGATGTCTCTGAGCTTATTAAAAATAATCCATTTAAATACAAATTAAGGAAACTATAATTATGAAACTATTTATACTATCAATTTTATTACTTACTGTATCTTGCTCTTTCAAACCAAAAGAGAAGCAGGATACAAATAAACAACAAGGGCTTAAAGCACAGCTAGACTCTGATGGAGATTTAGTTAGCAACTCTAATGAAGAAAAGCTTGGAACAAACCCACTTATAGCTGACCTTCCAATTATAAATTCAAAGTTTGTACAGAGTTATAAAGTGACAGTCATTTATTTAGAAGAAGGAGTGGAAAAAGAATTTATAATAGATACTTCTAAAGAGCAGGAAGATCCTCATTTTAAGTATAGAGTGGGTGAGATTCTAATCAAAAAGAGCAATCGAAAGCTTAGTGCTAAAATAGCAAAGTTCTCTAGTCATTCTTATGGAGACTATAGAGAGCAAGATCTAACTTGGGTTAACTACCCAGAAGCGCAAAAAGCTTATCATCAAAGCTTGGTGGCAAGATATGGTTATATCTTTGAGAAACTTGAGATTACAAATGTAGGACTAGAGATCACATCATCTGTAGAGCTTGATGAAGAGTCTCGGTTTGAGGAAATTAAAGACTTAGAGCTAGGCTATAGATTTTATAACTATGAGACTGAGAAATTCGAATCACTGGCCGAGTATAAAGTAGAACGAGTTCTTTCAAAAGGCATTATAGAAAAAGTTAAAACAACTATTGATACTATCAACCCTAGATTAATTTACGAAAATCTCTTTAAAAAAGGTGAGTTTGTTTTATCTGAAGTTGTTAACTATCAAATACCAAAATTAAATACTGACTATAAAAGTTTAATGAGAAGTATTAGGCTTAAAACAGTGCCAGTTATTTACTCAACACCACTAGAGACTCAGGTGTATTACGTTTCTCTTCATCAGAAAAGATTCAACTATATAATGAGTACCGTTTTTGATAGCAAGTACAAGATCGAAAACAACAACCTTGTATCTATTAATCAATTTCGTAATAACTTGGGAAGTTATGAGAACTTAAAGGACTTAAAGTCTTATACTAAAAAAGGTAAGTGGTTTGTTCTTACCAATAAATTAGATAAGCATTACTTAAGTCATGAGTACTCAAATAAGGATGTCATAAGCTTAAGCTATATGGTTGGAAATGAGCTTTCTAGCTCAATTGAAGATAAAGTGACTTCAATAAATAACAATGCAGATTCCACTCAAAAAATATCATTAGGTAAAGTTACTAAAAACTCTAAACTGAGCTTCTTTGTAAAAGGACTTAGATCCTATGGTGATCGAGTTAAAAACATAAAAGATATTTTAAAGCCTGGGCCGTGTCGTGGGCGAAACTGTTTAAGCGTCGATTTCAGATGTTATATTTCCATTAATGAGTCTGAGCAAATAGATGAGCCGTTTACCTTTAAAAATAGTTTAAATCAGTACTACCTAGAGATTGAAGGTATAGATTACCCATTAACTGAGTATATAGATAAAGAGATTATTAAAAGTGATTTAACAGATGGAAATCTGTTTGAAATCGCTGACCTTGCTAAAATTCATAAGTTTGAGAATTCAGTAGATGTCTTCTTTAAAATCTTACCTAAGGTAAAAACTTATAACGAGGGCATAGAGCTTACAAACTATTCTGGAAGACAAGGCTATTATTGTCCAATGCATGCGACCCATATCGCTAATGGTAAGAAGATACCTCTATCGACCTATTCAAAGGGATTTAAGGATTGGCAACGCAATGTAGATTTCTCTGTAATCAAGAAAGGCTTTAAAGCAGATGCAACTTTAGATTATAGCTACAGAATTAACTCTATTATTGAAAACTACTACAACTAGGGAGATTTTATGAAAAATAAACTTATAGATTTAACTGGTATGGCCATATTTTTAGGGCTCTATACATCAGTCTTTATGACAAGCAATGCTTTTGCTCTTAATAGACTTAAAAATGGCTTTGAGGCTATGACTAATAATTATCTTATTCCTCTGTCCTCTGCTGTGGCAGGGACAGCTTTAATACTCTTTGTGATTATCTCGTACTTTAAGCCTGAGAATGTAAAACAGATCGGTATGGTTTTAACTTTAGCGATCATTACAAGAGTAGGACTAGAGTTAATTGAAACAATTAGTCAGAGCTTTAGCTAGGGAGGGTGCTATGAATACTTATCCTAATCTTTTAAACAGCAAAGCTCAGATAGTTTCGACGCTTAACAGGCTTGACTTAGTGATGCTTGCAGTTAGCTACTTAGTACTAAGTAAACTTAAAATCTCTGGTTTTTTGATATTTGCTATCTTGCTTATTGGGCTACTAATAAAGAAGTCTATTGATAAAAAATTAAACTTTGGATTCTTCAAGTTTTTAATCTCTAAAAGAGTTGTCTCTTGGAGGTTAAAGTGAGTCGCTATAGCTTTCCTGTTATCAGCTCTGATAAAAATGAACTTGTATCTACAAAAGGGGACTTGAGTTACTTCTTTAAAGTGAACTCAGTCGATCTTGAGCAATACAATGAGTTCGAGGAAACTAATTTTTATAACGGACTTGCGAACTCTTTAGATAACCTTGATGGATACTATAAGTTCTACAAGATAGGTCAAGACATTTACTTCAATACAGACCAAAAAGAGCCGTCTGTTGGTTTAAAGTTCTCCCCTTGCAGTAGTGCAATTAATACTTACTTTAAAGCTGATGATATCTACTCTGATATTGGAATCTATGATGATTATATCCAATACAACTCAAGATATAAAAGAATCATTAGCATAAAGTCTATTAATCAAAGTGACTCTTACCCTGAATGTTTACCCAAATGTGATTATATTTTAAATATAAAAAAGAAGGACTCTGAGTCGGCTTTAAAAAGATTAGATCATATCAGAAAAGCACATAAGGCCTCACTTGATAAAACCAGAAGAGACTTTAATAGTGAAGGGGCCTATGATCAAGCTGAGGATCTTATTTATAAGCTTACTCACCAAAGCGAGTCTCTCTTTGATACAGAGATATACTTTATCTTAGATGAACTTAGCCTAGAGGAGTTAGAGACTAAGACTAAAGAGCTTGTAAAAGAGTTAATTCTAAAAGGCTTTATGCCCTATGTAGAGGGTCACAGTGTTAAGAGCTTAAAGTCAGGTCTTTTTGACATCTATAGAGAGCTAACTCCAGGTGTTCGGCCAAGCTTTAAATATAGATCACTTCCAAACATTACAAGTCATTTAAAGTATCTTGTTCCTGTTTCAAAAAGTGAGCTTATGCAAAGTGGAGTCTCATTTTCTGATATTTCAAATAATGAAGTCAGCTTTGATCCATTTGATAAGAAGTTTAAAAATAAGAATATGCTTGTAACTGGATCAACTGGAGGTGGGAAGAGTGTATTTGTTAATAAGTTAGTTCACAGCTTAGCGGCTGAGCATCCAACTGTAATATTAGATAAAGGAGGATCATTCAAAAAGCTTTGCTTGTACCATAATGGATTTAACTTGAGCCATGGTATTAATCCCATGGACTTTAGATGCCCTTACTACTTAAGAGAGTTTATTCTTTCAGTTGTGGATAAGGACAAGTTTAAAAAACTTGAAAGAGGAATGCTTTTAAAGTCTATTAAGAGCTTTCTAAAATTAAATCAAGATACTTTTAGAGACTTACTCGTTCACTTAGAAAAAGATTTTGCAGGTATAAGCTTATACTTTGAGGATATAAAAGATCTTATCTCAAATAAAAAACTCGATATGAATCGCTTTTTATATGTGGATATAGAAAACTTTCCTAAAACTATAATTGCACCACTGATTATCTATGTTCTCGAATACTTTAAAAATATTCAAGATGAACAGAAGATACTCGTCTTTGATGAGTGTTGGCAATTTCTTAAAGATCACTTCGACTACATAGATGAAAGCTTTAGAACCATCAGAAAGTCGGGGGCATTTCTAATCGCTATCTCTCAGGGAATTACTGACTTTAATAAGGATGGACTCACTAGCTCTATAGTGAATAACTCTTACTTTAAGGTTTTCTTTCCTCAAGAGAGCGTTGAAGAATCATTTGATAGATTGCGAGTCGACTCTCTGAGCTTTGGTAAAGGAAGCTTCTCTGAATGTTATCTCAAGTGTGATGAGTACAAAAAGATCCTAAGAATCTATTTAACGGATCTAGAGTACGAGCTGTTTCATACAGAGGCCAATAGATCTGAGAGCTTCTATCAGTTCTATAGCGATCATAGAAAGTACTTCACTGACAATTCAAAAACGATAGATGCATTTGTGAGGTTACAACATGAAGTGGCTTAGCTTTTTACTTGTTTTTAATATTCAAGCTTCAACATTTTTTGTTCCTGATAGCGATACTGCGGTACTTGTCTCTCTTGTTTCAAATACTGCTAGTACAGTCAGTAACACTCTTAAGATTTTAGAAGTAGCGAAAGAGACGAGTCAAAAAATGGATGAATACAATTTTTTAGCAATGAGGAGGTACTTCATAGCTAGAAGGGTAGAACAACACGCTAATGATATGGCCAAAATATCTAAGATGAAGCCTAAAAAGCTAAAAGAACTCAATAGAGCTATGGTTGCGCTGAAGATAAATCTTAAAGGACTTAAGTCTAATATCGACTTTATAGCTAAAGACGTATTTAGCGCAGAGGATTTTACTCAAAAGTATTACGCAAAAGTTATGAATGCTAAAGAAGATGCAGTTGAAGCTCACTCTCAAGAAAATCTAAGTGCTAGCTCTGGAACTTACTCTAAGCATATTCAAAACACTGCAATGAATACAGCGCTTGGCAGCACGATTCTTTCAAAAATAAGGTTAGACAATGCTGAGTTTCAAAAAAATTCAATTGCAATTAAAAATGGAGAATTAAAAGAAAAGTTAAGAAGAGAAGAGTTTTATAAAAAGTGGCTAGGGATTAAAAATGAAAATAATTGATTTGCTTCTAATTAATAGCTTTAGCCTAGATGGACTGATTGAAGACTATAGAATCTTCTTCTTGAGTATCTTACCAAGTGTTTTCATACTAGCTTGCTTAGTTGAATACTTCGATAGGTTAAATGTCTTTGCCTTAGTTAAAAGGGCTTTGATTGCGATACTAGTTTTAACAAGTGTCACTAGCTTCTATAAAGTGAGCATTGACTACTCAATTGAAGCAGCTCAAGAGAAGCTTAACGATCAAAAGAGCCAAAATATACTCTTAATGAATCTCTTTGATGCTTCAAAGTACCTAGATAAAAATGAGAAAGAAACAAATGGCTTCTTTGCTTACCTTAAGCAGCAGTTCTTTACTTCGTTTATAAACGATAGCTTTACAGTGGGAGTGTACTTTTTTAGTCAGTTAGGATTTTTGATTTTAAAAGTAGTCTACTCACTAGTTTACTATCTAGGTTATGGGCTCGTAGGAATTCCCTGCCTCTTATACTTATTTCCGACAATGGGAAATGTTTTAAGAGGCGCAGTCTTATCTTACGTTAGTTGCTTGATAGTTCCTCACATTCTTGTCTTCTTGTTATCCCTGATAGGTAGCGAAATTAACTCTGGTTACACCCAAGGACAAATCATAGGTGGATCAGTCCTAGGAACTGCAATGCTTTTCATACTAAGTCTTTTTATAGCTCTCTCTCCGTTTATAGGGATGATGATCATTAATGGATCTGGGATAGCTCAAGCGGGGGGAATTATATCTCTAGCGGCTACAAATATGGTCAGAGGAATACCAAGCCAAGGAATTAACTCCGGAGCAAAGCTTTTAACTGGTAGAGGACTAGGGCCCAAGGGAACAATTGCAATGAACACCATGAAGTTTGCTTCTAGTGAAACAAATAGAGGAGCAAGGTTTTTAGCGAACAAAATAAAAGGAGGATCTGTTGAACAATCCACAAAGACTCATAAGCATGGAGGAAACAGTAAAGGGGCTAAAACGTCCTTTAATGATAATAGCTCTACTAGGAGTTCTGGCCAATCTAATAATTCTAACAGCGCAAATAACAATTTTTCAAAAAAAAGAGAAGCTCACACAGCTAACAGCTCTAGAAGCGTGCAACAAAAGTATGCAAGGACTGATAATGCAAAATCTAGACCCAACGTTACTGAGCGAAAAACTCATCAAACAAATAGGAGACAAAGTGATCAAGGCAGACAAAGTTCACCTCGTAAAAGAACTCGATAGCTACACCTGTGATGTTTTCACAAAAGACAGTGTAGGAGTGAGACGATTTAAAGTGAGCTTAGATAAAAGCTCAAAGTACCCCTATGGGCTTAAGGCGATAGATATTGAAGAGAGAAAGGTAACGTCGAGGTATCAATTATGATCTATTACATTTTTAAGCAGCAGATATTTACAATATTTCTATCTATGACTCATCTAACAGCTTTGACGTTTACGGATAGAATTCATGACTACGTAGGAGGTACCCAAGGAGACTTTAAGATTTATGAACTAAATAAAAAGAAAAGTTTAGTCTTTGAAGCTAAGAGAAAAGGGATTGATAAAAACTTTATAACTTTTACTAAGGATAAAAAGTATCACTTTAATATTAAGTACGATGAGAAGCAATCTAATAAGGATATTGAAGTTAAGCAAGCTCAAAAATGCTCTCTTTATACTCTAATTAAAGAAACTAAGAAGTATAAACTATTTGAGTGTCCAAAGTCGCTATTTATAGCTTCGAGTAAAGTAAATGTTAACGGTGAAGTGATTTCAAAGAATAAGTTCTTATCTAAAGGGCCACCACTTTGGATTAATGGAAAGCTCACTTACTATAAAGGAAAGGTATTATGATTTTATATATACTACCCATTTTATTTTCTTTTACTGAACTTGATAAGAAGTATCAATACAGCTTTGATAAACCTAAAAAGGTCAGTACTCCTAAAAAGAGAAAAACAAAATCAAAACTAGATACTTTGTTAAGTAAGCTCAATGAGTCTGACCAGAGGATAAACTCACTACTAGAGCTTAATGAGAAGAAAGTTATAGTGAGAAGAACAGCGCAAGTACTAAGCCCACTCACAAGACTGCATGGCTTTATGATGAACTCAATCATCTCAACTAATAAAAGAGCCACGACTATACTTATTAAGCTAGATTCAAATGAATTCTTTGATGAGGCCGAAGTTAGATGTAGTGGAGCGAACCTATCTAAAAGAGTTGTCGCTAAGTGTGACTTGATTGTCTCTGACAACAAAAGCTATGAAATCAATGCTTCACTTTGGGATTTAGATGGAGCTGAAGGAGTCATCGCTGATGAATACTATACAGGAGAGGAAAAAGATTTTCTAACTAGCTCATTTTCTAACTTCTTTGAGGGAGTCGTTGAAGGGGCCAAAGAGAAAGTCTTAACTCCCTTTGGAGATCTAGATCGCAGAAACGGTAAGAATCAAATTCTAAATGGCCTGGGCTCAATTGCATCTGGCATAAATACCAAGGTTAAAGATTCTAGCGAAAAGAATATTTCTGTATCGATGATCAATTCAGGAAAGCGAGTTGTATTGTTTTTTAATAAAGGAGTTAAGTTATGAAGTACTTACTATTGCTAACTCTACTTTCTTGCTCAACTTTAAAAAAGAGCATTACTTATAGTGCCTTAACTGGAGCAATTGCTGGAGGAGCATCAGGATATGTTCTAAGTCCAGATAAAGAAAGTAAAGGTGCTAACTCATTAATTTTTGGAGTCGTTGGAGCTGCGATTATGGGAACGGCAGGCTATCTTTTATATGAGGAAGATCCTAGAAATAAAAAGCTTAAACCAATGATTGATGGATTTAGAGGATTAAAAGAAAACCAAGTTGGAATTGATTTAGGTGGGATTAAGATTGAAGCAAGCCTTGATAAGGGAGATGTATATAGCTCTCCTAAGAAAGCATTACCAAAAGAGCTTCAAGGAAAAGTTAAAGATCAGTTCATAATCAAATACCAGTCTAAAGAGAGATATATCAATAAGGATAATAAGACTTATTACGTTCCCTCGTTTGAAATCTATGAACATGCATATGAAAGCCTAGGAGAAAAAGATGAGTAAGAAAAAAGAAGTCGATTATGGACTGGGAGACTTTATGATTCCAGTCGTTGAAGTCATCTCTATCTTTATCTCTAAAACAATTGAACTTACGGCCAAGATGGCCGGACTTGGTATTGAGAGATTCATATTAAAAAAGGAGGACTACAAAAAAATAGAACGCAAGGACTTAGATAAAACTAAAAGCTCAACTGACTTTAATACAATCGGATATTCCACAACGAGTAATAGAAAGATTAAATCCTCTGATATAAACAGAGAAAAGCATTCTATAGTTGTTGGAGCTAGTGGTTCTGGTAAGTCAGTATTAATGGACAGCTTAATGTTCTCAGATATGAGAGAGGGCAAGCCTATCATTTACATTGATCCCAAGGGGGATAATGAATCGCTTGAGAGATTTATTGATATCTGTCGCTTAAATAATAGAGAGTACCAAATATTTTCTGAATACTACGACAAGGATAACTCTTTAACTCTAAATCCTGTAATGGATGGAAGTGTAAATAATATCGCTGATAGAATCTTTAAATCATTTGATTGGAGTGAAGAGTATTACGCTAATAAAGCTTATCAGGCATTAAAGTTGGCTATTAAGAAACTTAAAGCTGAAGGCCAGATCGTTTCTCTAGTCAGTATTTTAGATATGGTTCTTGAACTAACAAAGGTCGAGCTAAAAAGAAAAGACATTGAAGGTCTTATCACTAAACTAGATGCAATTGTAAGTTCTGACTTTAAAGATAAGCTTTGTGGAAGGCAAGGTTTTCACGAATTACAAAAACAGAACAAATGCATCTACATTGGACTATCAGTTTTAGGTTATTCAGAGACAGCAAGGTCAATAGGCAAACTCATTTTAGGCGATATCAACTATAGCGTTTATAAAACCTATAGAAGCATAACTTATCAATCTAAAAAAGATTTAAGTCCTGTTGCTCTTTATATAGATGAGCTAGGTGCAGTCGTTACTAATGAATTTGTAGAGCTTTTAAATAAATGTAGAGGGGCCAAATTTGAAATAACTACTGCTATTCAAAGTTCAAGCGATCTTATGAAAATAAGTAAAGAGCTTTGCGAGCAAGTTTTTGAAAACTCGCTTAATTGGTTCATTATGAAGCAAAGACTACAAGATGGGGCCTCTTTTATTTCAAATGCTATTGGCACAGTTGAATCTACTAAGAAGACAGTTCGAGTTGAAGGAGACAGTGAACAAGAGCAAGGATCACAAAGAAAAGTTGAGGAACTACTTGTTCACCCGAATCTAATTAAGAACTTAAATGTAGGACAATGTATATTACTCAGGCAGCAACCCACAAGAGTTGATCTTATAAATGTAAAGTACATCGATCAAAGGACAATTAATACTAACCTTGAGCTCTTTGAATTAAATGATGAGATTAAAAAAAGAGAGATCAAGATTTTTAAACCCAAGCCAAGAGAACCAGAGGGGATACTATGAGCCTAGTTTTAACAGGACACTACTACGATATTTTAAAAGAGATAGGTCAATGGAAGATTATAGCGATGAAGTCACTTTATAAAAATAGTCCTAGGACAATTCACTATAGTATCTTTAGCAGAAAAATAAAGTCTCTTGAAAATGATGGCTTTATTAAATCAATTTATGGACCTAGAAAAAGTAAGATGCTCATACTGACTGAGAAGGGAGCGAGCTTTTCACCATATAAGGAGCATATTTATCTAGAGAGCATGAGCTTTAATCACGACTTGATTACTACAAACTTTATTCTAAACCTCAAGAAATATCCAAGTTTTACATCGGCTCAGGTTCAATCTATTGAAGTGGACTTGGAGCCAGATGGAATAATTTATGGAGAAAAGAAAGGTAAGGAATATAGTCTTGCTGTAGAGATAGAGCTAACACAGAAGTCTAAAAGAAGAGTCATTGATAAGCTTTGTCGTTACAAAGACTGTCCAGATTATACATATCTACTCTATGTATTTAATAAGGAATCTGTCTTTAAGTGCTATAGAGAGATTTTAATAAACTCAAGTAAAGAACTATCAAGAAAAGTAATTCTTTTATTAAATGAAAATATTGATAGGCCAAAGTTTGAGTATTTAAATTCAAAATGCTTTTTTAAAAGTAAGATGACGACTTTTGAAGAGATCTTTTAAACGCAGAATTGGTAAGAAATAAGTGTACACTCAAAAATCGCCCAGACGAAAAGCTCATTAATTCCAAAACGTTACCGTACGCCCTGATTGACCACCCCCTCCCCACGAGTGTGGATGGAGTGGTCAATCAGGACTAGTAACTAGAAGTAATGAGAAAAGTCTGGGCGAAGTTTGAGAAGAAATGAAAGGAAGAATGATGATAAATAATAAAGAAGAAGAGAGAGAAAAGAAGGAAGGAAGTAAAAAAAGAGGAAGAAGAAGGAAGGATGAAAAGATAGTTTATGAATTAAATAAAGATCAGAGTAAGTTTTTTGTGGATTTAAGTAAGGATAAAAAAGAGCTTAAGAGAGTTCAAGAGTTATTACTTAAGGCAAATAATAAAGACTTTGGATCGGATGTTTTATTTAAAGATCTATGTACTTATTCACTAGAGAAGGTAACAGAAAAAGACTTAGAGAAGATTCAAGAAAACTCACTTAGTAAAATGGAAAAAGTCGAAAGAAGCCTTACTGATTACAATAAGAAGTATGGACTTAAATTAACGATGGGTGACTATTTATTGAAGAAGCTTAATTTAAACTAAAGGAAACTTATATGACAAAAAATAAGAATGAACTATTTATTGGACGATTGGGAAGAGATCCAGAGCTTAAGTACACAAGAAAGCTCAAGCCTGTTTGTCATTTGGCTGTTGGAATAAACGAGTCTGATAAAGCTGAGTGGAAAAAGGTCGTAGTGTGGGGAGAGCAAGCAGAGCTGTGTAAGACGCATTTAAAGAAGGGACAAAGTGTTTTTGTGCAGGGCCAAATAAAAGAGCAATCTTATATAAACAAGAAAGGTGAGGATCAGAGTTATTTAGAAGTGAATGCAAGCCTTGTAGGCTTTACTAATTTATAACATTTTCTTGCAAGGCCTAGGCCTAGACTTGCATTCATGATAAGGATATATAGATGAAAAAAGATAATATGATTAGAATTTTAAATGTAAGCGATGTAGCTGATTTACTTTCTATGAAAGTTAGCTGGGTTAGACAAAGAGTACATCGCGAGGAAATACCATACTATAAAATTGGTAATCTTGTTCGCTTTAACTATGATGATATTGCTGAGTGGCTAAGAAGTAAAAAGGAGATTTAGCTTGAGTATAAAAAAGATCGAAAAAAAGAGTGGGGTCTCATATAGAGTTAGACTTCAGGATTCAAGAGGGCGTGATTATTACAAGACCTTCCCTAAGAAAAGCCTCGCAGAGCAGTATCAAAATAGTGAGAAGCTTAAGAAGCTAAAAGGCTACGTAACTATTAAAGATAAAGAGAGGGCTAAGTATACTGTTAAAGACTTATGCGAATCTTTTATCGATTTTAAATTCCCAAGATTGAGAGAGGGGACAAGGATGTCCTACTCTCAACTTATAAATATTCAAATAATTCCAAAGCTTGGAGAAATTAAATTAAGGAATTTTACTAAAAAAGATCTTAGAACTTTTGAGAATAGTCTTATCAAAGCTGGTTACTCATTAAATACTTCTAGCAATACAGTTTACCTTGTTTCTACACTTCTAAATTATGCAACAGAGGAGTTACATTGGATAGAGTCTAATAAAGCAAAGAACTATAAAGCTTTGAAGCCTGAAGGTTCTATATCCCCTGTTTATTGGGAGAAAGAAGAAGTCCTACAGTTCTTAGAAAGTGATGTCGTTAAACAGAATTACTACTATGATCTCTATCGGTTTTTATTAAATACTGGTTGTAGAATTGGTGAAGCTGGCGCACTTAGGGTGCAAGACCTAGACTTCAAAAGGAAGCGAATTTATATTGGCTGGACTCTTGCAAAAAATAATTGGAAAGATGAAGATTACAAAGGGATATACTTTTCTTTGAATAGACAAAAAAGTTCTAGTGATAGGTTTGTTCCAATGAACGATGCCTCTTTAAGCCTACTCTTAAACCTAGCTAAGGGCAGAAAAAAGTCAGAGTTCATTTTCACGAACAGACTTAATGAACATAGAAAATTAGTTGTTAGAGATGGAAATAACAACTCTTCAGTTATTTCTGCTCCTACTATAAATACACAGCATTTCTCTAATACTAGATTCAAAAACCTACAGAAGGCATTGAATATTGAAGGTGATAGAAAGATTGGAGCGCATGGATTGAGACATACTTTTGCAAGCCATTATGTCATGAATGGAGGTGATATCTACACTCTTTCTAAAATTCTAGGGCATAGCTCTATCAAAATTACTGAAATTTATGCTCATCTTTCGCCTAGTTACATTGGTGACATTGGTAATTATGTTAACTTTGATTAATGCACTCTAGAAGAGCTTTATCGCTTTTCAATTGAGCTATTAAGCAGCTGAATCAATAGAAATGCTAATAGACTTAACTCCTAATGGGGAAAGTAGTTTTTTTAGAGTCGAAATTTTAAGATCCTTCCCAGCTTTTAGATAGTTTGAAACATTTGAAGATGGAAGGTCACATATTTTTGAATATTCCTTTAGGCCAATAATTTTTACAAAAGCTCTTACAGCTTCTAAATCGCTTGAATACTCTTTACGCAGTTCACTGAAAAAGAGATTTCTTCTCTTCTTGTTTTTAGAAAGCTCTAGACTTAAGTCTTCTTGCCAGTCTGAAAATCTATTTGCCATCACAGTACTCCTTGTAAATAAGCTGAGCTTTTTTTATGTCATCGTTTTGCTCACGCTTTGTATTTTTATTTCCACCATTTAGTAGAAGCACAATACTTTCACCGTCTTTAGCGTAATAAACTCTTAGGCCAGAGGTGAATTTAAGCTCGTAGATAGTGCCTAACTTTTTAAAAACTCCAAAGTGCTTATCTATTAAGATCCTAGTCAGTCGAACATCGACTTGCACTTTTTGAGTTAGATCTAACTTCTTGTACCACTTGGCAAAAATATCCGACTTTTTAATCTTCACCTTTGTATATTACACCAATTCATAATTATAGTAAAGTATAATTATAGTGAGAGTGTTGTTATGTATTTTTAAGTAAATTTATAGAGTCTCGGGACTATTTCGGGACTTTTAATCTTCACCTGAATAAAAAAGTCTTTGATTTCAAATGGTTAGTGTTGGATCCCAGAGATGATGGCAAATGTGCATCGTTTTTCTTGATTGGTCATTTTAGGGGCTCTTTTATAGTTAAGCTTTAGTAAAAAAATATGAACGTGAAGAAAATAATGCATCATGTGTCATTTGTAAAACTCTAACTCGTAATTTCTCTTTGTTCTGTGCGGCGAGTTGAAACAGCTCTTAAAGGCTCAAACATTGGACTTTCTCTTAAAATCAACTACAATTATTGTGTATATTTTAGCTATGAAGCAAGGAGATTTTAATGAGTAATGATATTGAATCTAATCCAGATTATGTTAACGGTGAAATGGGTGCTCCCATTACAGTTCTTTGGGATGGAATTTTACTAGTCCCAGTTATCGGTCCAGTTGACTCTAGAAGAGCACGAGGATTAATGGAAGGTATATTAGAGCGAATTCCAAGGGCGAATGCAAAAATTGTAATCATGGATATCTTAGGAGTACT
>Ga0115567_10002648_pt1 | contig 17726 bp, 14 predicted proteins | sample COGITO_mtgs_1204_2_FD_88679 | JGI IMG/M metagenome (GOLD analysis project Ga0115567, IMG submission 88679) | Pelagic marine microbial communities from North Sea - COGITO_mtgs_120412 | ecosystem: Environmental > Aquatic > Marine > Epipelagic | place: Germany:Helgoland, sampling site Kabeltonne... | reverse complement strand
GCTGCTGCTGCTGCTGCTGCTGCTGCTGCCGCTGCTGCTGCTGCTGCCGCTGCTGCTGCCGCTGCAGCAGCAGTTGCGGCTGGTCAAAGTATGAGTTGATGGCCGCTTCGACGTCACCCCTGACAGACCAAGGTGATTAGTCGCAGAGCAAAATGACCAGAAAGGCGCAGGGAGGTGCGGGATGGTGCGGGCAGACTTTGCTTCTCGGAGAAGTTGTGGGGCGGCGCTGTGAAGCTCAGGTGGCAAAACCTCATGAAGCTGCTGTATCGCTGCGTCCCAAGCCCCCCTGTCACCGTGCGGCGGCGACCCGGTAGACTTTGAGCCTGCGCGCGCGTAGAATTCGAATTCCGTGGAGGTTGACGGGGAGGAACTTCCAGGAGAGTTCTCGCGAGGGGCGCCGGCGAATGCTTTGTCGCCACCGAGCGAAAGTTTAGACAACATTGCCGCGTGGCAAAAGCCCCCTGGCGGAGAGTCTTGCAGCAGATACCCAGAACTTTGCGGTGCCGGTGCTCCTGGTGGCACAATAAAGTGATGCCCTGGCGGGGGAGGATTATGAATTTCGTCGCTGGGAAGACTTCTGGTTGACTTGAAGCGCTTGGCATCCTGACGACACTGCTCTGCAAGGGCGCACGCACGTTCGCCCGGAACCTTGGCAGCAAGAACCTCGGCGACAGCTGTCAGTGCATCGCACACTTCATCCCAGCGACCCGTCCATTCATGCTGCGCGCTTGCTGAGGTCAGCGAAGGTGGCAGCCGCTCTGATCCTGTCGAGTCCATCAAATGTTGTCCAGTTTCGCGCAAAAACTTCAGCGCTTCACACGCTGATGAATAGTCTCCGAGCCACTCTTCGTCCAGTAACAAAGTCGTCAAAAGAACCATGTTCCACTCCGTGCAGGCACGCTCCAAAATATCAGTCATGGCCTCCTCTGGTATGCGCTCCTTTTGAGCGCCAGGCAGGTACTCGTGCAGCTGGATGACGAACCAATCCTCCCACTCCCTTTCAAACTTATGCATAAAGAGCTCCTTGAAGACGTTCGTAAGCCGTCGAGCGATCTCTTGATCCAAAAGAATTCGCAGGCTCTGGCAGAAATCTGTCTTCGTGCACGCCGGCGACTCGAAATTCTTCCATCCTGGCGCGGGAACAGTACGTGTTTGGCCATAATTATCGCTTCCGGGTATCGGCTCGTCAAGAGGGCGCTGCCGAGCAGCAGGCGCACTGGACTGGATAGCAGCATGTGCTGCAGGACGCGCTGCCCGAGGTTGGCGCGTAGGACGCTGGCGAGGAGCGCCAGATGGAGGCTCACTGCCGTGTGAATTTTGAGTGTCAAAAGAATGATTTCAAAGAACCTGGCGGCCACGGCGCGGGGAGCAAACAATTGAATCATTTTTGAAACTTGCATGGGGAACAGCATGAGCACCGGAGATTAATGTAGGGAAGATGCAGCGGAGCAGTGTCCTCTTTTTTCTTGTGGAAGGTGCGACTACGCTCGCGCTCAGCAGTGTACATCTGTCTCGAAAGCCCCGCGCTCAGGCAAAACAAACGGCGTCTTACCTCTGTGCCGCTACGAAAAGACACAAAAGCCACACCCAGCTCGAGTAGAGGGCAGTATCAACACATTCGCTGCTGCACGAGTGACATGGTACAAGTAGGCGTACTGGTGCTGGTTCGCACCCATTCACGAATACTTGGGATGCGTCCCCGGACGCCCTGGTTGTGCTCCAGGCGCACGAAAAGAGGCATGTAGTCTTTTGATCCACTGCCACGTTTTGAATTACACTCTACTGGGTAAAGATCAAGCAACGCTGTCGCCAGCAGCGCTTCGGCGCCCGCGTCACTCAGTCGATTATGAGAAAGATGTAGCTCGCGTATAGAGCCCCCATGCGCCACGACGAGATCAGCCACCTGCATCGAGACCGTCACGTAGCTTCGTTGCGACAGGGGCTCGTAGCAGTAACAGCCAGCCTGACACCAAGTTTTGGTGCCAGTCAGAATCTTAGTGAGCTTTTTGCCAATCCGATTGCAAGTGGGAGCTGTGTTGTGCACCGCGGGCATAGCTCTATCAGTGAGCCTGAGCTTGTACATGAAAAGACACTGCACGGTGCAGAGGTCTTCGGTATGTAACTGCGCACGCGCCCGACCAACCATTAGCACCGTATGAATCTGCACACACCGCCATCATGCTGTGACACTCAAGTCCTGCTGCTGCGTGCCCGAAGGGATGGAAATCACCCTTCGCAGCTCCTGACAAACCGCGATGCACCCGTCATCACCGAACCCCCTTTCTTCGAGATGCACCAGAAGTTTGGTGTTCCGGCTACACCGATTCCTTCGAAGGAAGCACTCGAGCTGCCAGCGATTGCACAAAGAAGTGTCAGGATCGATGAAGCCAGGCCACAACTCACTCTCGCGAGACACTAGTGTTTTCTCGGATCAAACTGGGGCAACACGCATAATGGCTTAGGCAAGTAAGCTCAGATATTGCGTCGGACTGGAAGAGCTGGGATGGATGACGACCCGTGAGACCCTAACGATGACTTCGTTGTCAGAGCAGGGAGCGTTGCCAGCGAGGCGAAGGTTCCGCGGCCGGTGGGCCCCTTTGAACTCCTCGATAGTCCAGCCAGCCTCCATGGCTGCCGTGATCTAATGAATCGTCCTGGCGGTAGCGGCCACAACTTATGTTGGTTCGCGCGGACGAGAAACCTTCGATTGTGGTAGCGGTAGCTACGTAGGCAACGATGACGCAGTCCCTGCTTGGCTGGAGAGCAAACCGTTCTGGCCGTCTCTCCGAAGAGAAGGTGGTTCTGTGAGTTCGCTGGTGCTGGTCCACGGCGGGAGCGCCTGCCGGACAAATGTTGTACCTTCTTCCCTCGTTGCTTTCCAGAACAGCGACTTTTATGCTTGCCTTGGTTGTAGCCTGAGAGCAGCCAAAGTCGCCACAATTGCAAAAGTGCATCGATTCCCAAAAGCAATGGAAACGTTTTAGTCGACCGCGGCCAATCTTACGAGCAAGTTTAGCCAACTCTCCAATTATCGCTTTTACGGTCTTTTGAATGACCCAACTACCGTACCGTAATGCCTGAAAGCCGCACATTTGTGTCCGTCTGAGGGAAGAAGCTATATATGAAAGAGTCCGGACCAACGTGTCCAGCCTTCCATTGAAAAGGCTTGCGGTTCTCGAAATAGACTCCCAACCTGACAGGTCCAATGCCCGTGCCTGCACATGCGTGGCGGCGCGCCTCGGCGCGCCGCGCGCGCCCCCGAGGGTTTGCGTGAGCTTATTCTGCTGTTCACGCCTTGCGCGAGCGGCCAACGTGTTCAATAGTGCCCTACGCTTTGTTCCCGCACCCTGCACGAGGATGAGTAGAGCCAGGGGACGTAGCCAAGGGGCACGTCAGGCTGCGCTGTTCCTAGTGGGGTTTGTGTCTGCGCGGTGCCTTCGTGGGCTGTTGCAACTCGGCATCTTGCGTTCGAGACCTGGTTTTTGGCCTGCTTGTACCCAACCTGCCAGCATCCGCCCCCCACACAGCAGTGTGCTGTCCTTGCCTGTCCTGACATGGTCATCTGACATCGACTCATGTGCGTAGAATGTTCGCTACCGTTGCCAAGGCCCAGACCACCGAGCTGTGGATGTGGAAGATGGAGTACCTCCACCACGAGCAGCGCCCGCTCTACTTCGGCGAGTGGTTCTAAGCACTCCGCCATGTCCACGATTAGGCCGCCGCTGTAGCCTGCACTTCATCGCTGCAGACGGGGCTCTCGGATTTTGAGCGATTAAACCTTTACGGTTTCAGCAATTTTGCCTGTCTCTGCATGCCCTTCGCGTGTTCAAAACGCTGTCATCAAATCATTCTTGAGTCAGGCCGCATACGTATGTGAGATTGTGTCGGTGATACTAAGGTGTCAGTGCAGTCCTCCCCAGCGCATTACCTTGTGTCGGCCTCACTGCCGCTGTGCGTAAATGCATGCATTGGGCACCAGATCATCACTGCAGTAGTGTAGTTTACGTGTGATGTTCACGAAGGCGATTTCCCCGCTTGTTGTCATCAACCGTATCTCTCTCTCCCTGCGACAGTTCAGTCACGAGCACAGAATATTAGAGCGTCGAAGTGCCATGGCCACTCAAGAACTGCAGGATCCTCTACAGCTGCGAGCGCTGCGTCCTCCATTCCTATGCGCGGAAACGTGCTGTACAGAGAACGACTGGTTACCGAGTGATGGTTTCGATTACGCGCTCGGGGCCACGCGTTGCATGAGGAGGCCTAACCTGCGTAGACGTTGAGCAAGGGCTCGGAAGCGGGTCATGTCACGGCGCTTGGTAAAGCTGTGCAACACACGGTAAGATCGAGCGACAGAACCCGACTACCGTTCATCACCAGGCACGCCGCGGTCACTAATCCGTCTTTTGCCTTCGCTATGCCATATCTCTCTCCCTTCTCCCCTCTACTCCCTCTCCCAGCGATTGTGCGCGTTCAGGGCCTTGGGAAGGCTGAAAGGGGCGCAACCTGTATTCAAAGACAAGGCGGCGAACGTTGCGCCAATCTTCTGGTGACTGCTGCGCTTCGAGAATGTCGATCTCCGCACCCTCGCAGTCCATTTTGACAAAAGTCACCTGCACAGAGCATATTATTTTCCAGCGATGCAAATCGCGTGGGAGCTGCAAGTTCATACGGGGTTGCGCCTGGTCAATGAGGGCCTCGCTGAAAGGCACCGCCGCCACAGTGAGTGTCGAACGGTTCGCCATGCTACCATCTCCTTTCCCTTGTGCATAGTGCGAGTACTTCAGAAGCGAATGCCGCCACGTATTGTGCACCCCCTGCCACGTCGCACCGCGCTCGTGATGGGGCCACCGTCCTCGGCAGAGAAACCTCGGCTTCGGGCGCAATACCTGGAAGTCCTTACCCAAGGCGAGCTCGACCGTCCGGCAGTTGCCCAAGTCTGCGCCCGCACTCCCCGCCGCGGCTACCACCGCAGCCTCATGCAGGGCAACGGGAAGTCCCCGTGTGTTGGCGCGGTAGAGCTCGGCGTTCTCTGGGTGGGGTTCGAAACCGCGCACCTCGCGTGCGCCACGCATAATGGCCCAAACTGCGAACGAACCGATGTGACCGCCGAGTTCCAGAACAGAGTGACCCTCTGGCGAGAAGTCAGCGGGAAAGAAGTCTGCGCCCCCATTGTCCCCTGATCGCGCTGCAAGGTACGCAGGGGCTTTGCCGAGTGCCTGCCATGGCAATGCGAGCGGTCACTAGCATGCTTGCACTGAGGTCGTCAAGAGGCAAGGCAGAGCCTTCTTGCCAGACCTTGCAGCCGAAGACTTCTATGATGGCATTGACATCATTTGACCTTTCCCGGAACTCAAATGGACGCCCGAGGTCTGCGACAATCTGTCGACGCCAATGAGCGGAGGTTCCACAATGTCAGCGCTCAGTGGGGAAATCTGAGCAGGATCTCATCGATGGACTAGTCAATTAGCGCTCAGCAATTCGCCTAGTTTTGGTGGCGGTCGCTCCTCGGCTGCCAGGGTACCCATGCGGGAGTTCTTCTCCAAGTAGCTTTCGCCCTTGGCCTTTTTGGAACGGCCCTGTCCTGTCGAACCTTTGATGGGCCCAGTAGTATTCGTCCCGCGACCCCCGCGTGTAGCGCCCAGTACAACGCCTTTTGCGTCGATCGCACTTTCCTCCATAGCTCGTTGGAAACTAAACTCTGAAAGCAGTCTAGCAGGGCTGATAGATGGGCATGCTGTGTGCTTGGCACGGCGCTGTCCTCCATGCTGGAAATGCGCCTGGACGCTGGGAATGAGCGGAGCGAATCCTAGCTGTAAACGGCACTTCTGGGCATGGCCACTCTGTGGTTCAGACAATGAAAGAGCAACACCGAGAACAGTGAGGATATTGAAGTGACGGGCGTGCCCTCCCATGTACATGTTTTTGTTGGTCAAAGCGCAAAACCCAAAGTTTACCATTCCCACCACTTTCGGGTGATTTTGAATTCTCACGATTTTGGTTGAGTCAACCAACTCACGCTCCTCCAGTCAACCAGGGATCCGTGGCGTGAGGAGCGGGTGCTTCAGCTCGCCCGTCCGGAAGCCCTTCGTGGTCGAACACGCGCAGGTTTCCCTCTCCCCTGATTGAAATGGTGTCCTGGAAAGGTTGAGTTGGCCGACATAGTTTTTGATGGCCTTCCGTGCACTAATCATTGGCGCGAAGAGCGCTCCGTCATTGCCCCCGCTGTGAAGGAGGCCCATGCCGCCGGCGCGGTCGCCCAGGAATACCTCTTAGGTCGTCTGTGAACTTTTCGCCGAAAACAGATTGCGGAGCCGTCACTCGTGATGGACGTCCCGCAAGAATGGCTGTCCCGTGAGGCGATGCTGGAAGCTGAAGACGCCGACGCGCTGAACGACGAGACGTTCGGCGATCTCGGGGACGACGGCGGTGGATGGGACGATCCGGTTTCTTCCTATCCCATCGGACATTCATTGTTGAACCAACGCGTTGGATCCCTGGCTTCACAGTGCCAGACATTGCCTCTAGCAAGGAGGTGTTCTGTGTTCTGCGGCACGGATCCGCGTGACACCGTGCTCACCGCATGTTCCTTGCTTCGGCAGGGTATGGGTGACATCTCCGACCTGTCTGCAATGACAATGGGGAAGCAAGACATCTTGTTGGATGCCGCGGGCAAGGTCGGGCAGGGTGCAAACGGCGACACAACGTTCCCTGCGCTGCCCTCTGGGTCGGGCATGCTCGGTGGCATGATGCCGACGCTCATGACCCCGCAGATGCTGGCGCAGTCCACCAATGACAAAGACGCATTCCTCGCATCAGTAGCTGAGGATCAAACGTTTTCAGCACCGGGAAGCTCTGGTCTGGCGGCGCTGCCGCGCATCCCTGGTGTCGGTGACGCCTTCGGTGGTGACGACCTGTGGGGTCCAGGGATTGGCGGTCTGCCGTCGATTCCAGACTCGCACACACTCACACCAGCGGCCCAGCAACATGCTCAGGAACCTCCAAAGCAGCCACCCGCGGCAGCACCGGCAGCACCTGCCATGCCCGGCGGAGGAATGTCTCTAGCAGAGATCGAGGCCCAGATGATGGTTGGGAATCGGGGGGCTGGGGTAGGTGCGAAGCCTCCGCCAGCAGAGTCAGAGAAGCAGCAGCAGCAGCAGCAGCAGCAGCAGCAGCAGCAGCAGCAGCAGCAGCAGCAGCAGCAGGGACCTGGTGGAAGTGGGGGACAGCCGCAACCGACACCGGAACAGATGCAGGCGATGCAACGCGTCCAGCAGATGCAGCAGATGGGTCAGCATCTTCAGCAGATGCAGGCGATGCGTGCCCAGGGGATGCTTCCCCCGGCCATGCACCAGCAGATGCAGCATCTGCAGATGCACCTGCAGCAGCTGGCGCAGCAGCATCACCATTTCCTTCAGCACCAGCAACAGCACCAGCACCAGCACCGGCAACAGCAACAGCAACAGCAGCAACATGTGGCTGGTCTGGGGGGGGCGCCGCCACAAGGGGGCCAACAGCCGCCACCGTCTCTGGCAGAGATCATGGCTCAGCAGGCTCAGCAGCAGCAGATGCAAATGCAACGCAATCTGCAACAGTTTCAACACGCCGGCGCGAATCCGTCGGGATGGCAGCACCAGCTGAAGGCGACACGTATGACACAGGACGACATCCACAACATCTTGCGGCTACACTCGCAGATGCTGCGCGATGCGGCAGCGACGGACGTCTACTACATGATGCTGCTTGCCAAGCAGGGTGCGCGCGCAGCGAACTTGGTAGATGGGCGCCGGCACGACCCGTCGCGCTCGCTCAAGCTTTCAGACGCACTTGAAGGCGCGCTGGGCAAGCCTGCGCCCCGCGACCTGCGGCGCCCCCGTCAACTTATGACGATACAGAAGGCGACCGATGAGGAGGCAGAAGGTGAGAGCGCGGAGAAGAAAGGGGAAGGTGCTAGCGGTGCGGCGGCCGAAGAGGACGCGGACAAGGAGGCTGAGCTCAAGGGCGTGCCATCGACGGTGTCGGCTCTTCCGCGCGCCGTTCGCTATGCAATCGAAGACGCAATGCTGCGGCTCCTGGCTCTCCAGGACCTCGACAAGATCCTCGTCCCGGACCCCCCCACGCGCGCTCGCAAGGAAACGCTTGTCTCGCAGCTTTACGGCATGCTTCGCGTGACCCCCGCGCCGGAGGCCGGAAAAGCGCTCCTTTTTACGGCGGTCGGCGCGGACATGGCCGCAATGCAGGCGTGCGCGTGGGAGACAGACTCTTTCTTCAAGACCCTTCTCCTGGTGCCCAAGGGAACTAAGACCGTGCTCCGCGCGCTGCGCTTCCTCTCGCCCGCACAATGCGCCGATGTGCTGTCGCACCTCGTGCGCTGCCTGCTCCCTCTTGCCTACTACTCGGCGACGCGCAAAGACGCGACGCCGATCGAGCTCCTGGTGCAGCTTCTCGTCAAGCTTGTGTACTCGCTCGACATCACGTCCCTGACAGGCGTGCTGCAGCGCCTCAAGCAGTCATTCTCTGACCCAGGGCTGCACCTCCTTGCTTGCACCAAGCTTGGTGCGCTCGCGCTTGCCGCGCTGCTGAGGCGCGGACACGACGAGTACATGACGGATGAGCAGTCTCGCACGCCCGAGGCGGCCGAGTCGCTTCTCAAGTGGGCGGGCGAGTGCCACTCGCTAATCAGGCGCCTCTCGGCGGGGCTCGACGCGCTTTTCATGGCGTCGACGCAAGGCTCAGTGACGGCATTTCCAGCCGCCATGATTACTGACGCAGAGGTCATGGTTGATCTTCTCTACGAGCTGGGCGCCAATGCCAACGAGGAGCAGCGCACAAACATCTGCCGCGAGCTTGCGGCGAGTGCCTCCCGCACGGGCAGCCCGCAGGTGCAGGAGCAGGTCACACAGCTTCTCACTTCCCTCAACTGGTCCGCCTGAATGCATCTGCCCGCTCTTATCCAAGAGGTGGGAGCAGGCAGGGGTGAGGGGGGCGCACACCAAAGCAGATATGGTGAAAGTAGGCTTGGGATCAATTGGGTATCAGGGCGGGACGATTTGACAGTGAATTCCTGGAACCTGGCCCCTGGCCGTGGCTCTGCGGTCCGGATCCTGTCTCCCTGTGTAGGCTCGTTGTTGCCTCTCGGCCTTCTTCGCAGGCTAACGTTTGAACCGCTTGTGAAAAAGTCCACACAAAGCCACGAAGAAAGCTGAATCAATTCGGTTGCACCATTTGGGTGGCGCTCATCGCACGTCCCACCGTTTGCCACGTCCGGCATTTTCACGGAAGTGTACAGTAAGCATGGCCGGGACTGCAAACACCCGTGGCGCTGAGATCATCGATGGAAGGGCCATGGCTGCTGCATCGCGGAAGGAAACAGGGGAGAAGGTCGACGAGCTCGCCAAACGACTCGGACGAAGGCCGTGCCTCGCTGTGGTTCGTGAGCAGTCCCTCCGTGCTTTGAACATGCCGCAATATACTATTCTATGTCCTTCGGGGAAGCGTGCTGATGATCTGCTGGTACCAGGTCATTGTGGGCGGTAGGAAAGACTCGGAATCGTACGTCTCGCACAAGGTGAAGGCGTGCGAGGAAGTCGGCATTGACTCACGCACAGTAAAACTGCCGGAAGCAGCGACTGAGCGAGAAGTTGTTGCAGACGTGCGTGCTCTTTGCAGTGATGAATCAGTTGACGGCGTGCTTGTGCAACTACCGCTGCCGAGCCACGTCGCCGAATTCGCGGTTCGCGCCGCCAACGCCAGCCAATTGTGTGCTCGCTTACACTGTATGCGCGGTCTGCCGCAGTTGTACACGGCCACGATGCACTCATGGTGCGAGAGACCAACCGCCGCTTCTTGACCAAAGCTCTGTTGTAACAACCAGGTACTTGATGCGATCCCGTACAACAAGGACGTCGACGGCTTCCACCCCATGAACCTCGGACTCCTCGCTGCCCGCGGACGTCAGCCCCTCGTGAAGCCCTGTACACCCGCAGCCGTGATGGAAATACTGTGCCGCAAGAATGTGGCGGTATCTGGCGCTACAGCTACTGTCATTGGGCGCTCAAACATCGTCGGGACGCCTGTCGCGCTGCTTTTGCTCCAAGCGCACGCGACCGTGCAGATCGTGCACAGCCGCACGGAGCCCGATGCGCTGCGTCGCTCAGTCGAGTGCGCCGATATTGTTGTTGCCTGCGCGGGCTGCGCGGGTCTGATCAAGGGCGAGTGGATCAAGGCGGGGGCTGTGGTGATCGACGTGGGCATCAACGCAGTGCCGGACGCCTCGAAAAAGGCCGGGCACCGCCTCGTCGGTGACGTGGAATTCGCCGCCGCCGCCACGCGCGCCTCCAAAATCACGCCCGTGCCCGGTGGGGTGGGGCCCATGACCGTCGCGATGCTCCTCGAAAACACCCTCGCGCTTGCCGAGTTCCGCCTCTCCCCCAACCCCGACCCTCTCCACCCCCGAGAAGCGCCGCCCTAGCACGCGCGCCTCCCCCGTGTGGTGACCAGGAGTGGTAAGCGCGCGCGCGAGTCTGGCACTCGGGTGTTGCCGCCATGGCCACGCCCAGTGTCCGAGTCGTGGCACTCAAGCAGGTGGGACACTGTCAGAAGACAGTTTCTTCGCCAGTCGAATCCTTGCGAATGGGCGCGCGCGCACTACTGTAGCACCGGAATGGTTTAATGAGCCGAGGTCATAAACTCCGTCACCGGTCGACAACTTCGATCCCCATGCTCTTGGCAGTCGAGCAGATCTGAGAGGCAGCGCCGCGAAGGTCCGTTAGAGGGAGGTCCTGATGCTTGACCTGCTCAATCACGCCCTCACGATTAGCACCGTCTGCTGCTACAAGAGTGCCAAACCGCGCTTCCTTGTTCCATGGACTCAACACTTGCTCTCTCTGAACCGTAAGGAGAGATCTAGCGTGGCCTAATTGTTGAGCGAGCACAGAAGCCCGCGCACCATTGTTTTTCACGCGAGTAATTGTTGCACTTCTGGTAGGAGCACGGGCGAGTGTATCGCTCTCCCGTACTGTAGCAAATAAGTGCTCCCCTTCAAATGGCAGCATCAAGGAACAGAAGCCCACTTACTGCCAATTGCCCTTCGCGTCGGGGAACCAGAAAAGAGAAAGTGGCAAGAGGGGGGATGCTGGGTGAAGATCATCCTTCGGGCCTCGGGACGGGACCTTGGCAATCTCATAGATTTGTTTGACAGTAATCTTAGCCACAAACTGCGATCCCGGATTACCCGCCCCTTTTTCGATGCCAGCCACTTTCTTGAGGAAGTATGTGGTCGGCGGCATCTTGGTGGTGTACTCGAATGTGCGGTCTGAATAAGCCGTGATCTTGACAGGGATCGGGGTATTCTCCTTCATATTCTTGGTTCGCTCATTGAACGACCTGCGCGGCCATCTAGATGAATCCGAGAATGCTTGCGCTGGCGAGCCCGGTCATGCACAGGCCGAGCGGTATGCCCTATTGGCAACCTATCTAGCCGTGGGGGAACAGACAAGGTGCCGGGAATCAGCTGCATGGGGGCAGATTATACTTGCAGAACTCCATCAAATTGAGGCCCTTCTGGCCGAGCGCCGGCCCGACCGGGGGTGCCGGAGCGGCCTTGCCAGCTGGTACCATCAATCGGATCATTCCAGTCACCACTTTTTCTCCCCCAGCTACCGCCGCCGCCGCCGCTCCCTTGGCCCCCTTGGCCTTCGACATCGCGATCGTTCGATTGTTCACCTAGCCCCCCTTTTGATGGCTACCTCGACCTTGCGTGCCGCAAGAGGCCTCCGAGGACCTGCTCGCGCCGCCCACAAGTCCCGGGTTTATAAAACACGTTTTTGCGAGAAGACCCAGCACTGGAGCCAATTGCGCAGCGCGTTCGGCAGGGCGCAGTGTCCGGGTCGCTCCTCAGCAAAGTCGTACTAGGAGCAGCTGGTCAGCCCAGCAGCTGTAGCACCACAACAAGGTGCACGGTGTAAGACCCCTGGCTGGGATGGAACGGCTCGATGAAGACGGTGGAGAATGCTGCCAAACGAAGCTCGCTAACCGAACAATCTCGCACCAGGGGGTTCCTGATGCTGAAGTCAAATGGCGCGGACGCCGCCCATGTGACGACACTCTAGACAGAATATTCAATCATCAAGGATTTCGCCGTGTTGCACGTCGGTGGGGCGCCGTTGCGCTTGTCGTGATGTTGGTGGCCAACAGCTCGATGGGCGTGAAGGCCCTCGGAGAGGCAGGTTGCGGGACGTTCTACCAGGACCAGTCGTGCCGCGAAGACTGCGGTAGTTGTGGTCAGCTCCACGCATCGACCCGTTTTTCAACCCTGCAGTTCTGTGGTCGCAAGCGCTATACAATCCTGCTCGGGCGGAGCAACCCACGAATAGCGGCACGTTGCAAGGGTTTTATTAATACTCCACTCTATGTGCAGGTCAGCCGTGCTGTGCGCTTGAATTCCAGCTAGGTGCGTCCAGCCCTGCGCGGTGCCTCCGTTAGGTTCATTTTTGCAGAGATCACGCAGGTAACACACGTGACTGTGCGCAGATATCTCGGCGCTTGATGCACGTGCTTTGCTTGAGCGGCATGTGTTCAATCAAACTGTGCATGGTGGATTCGACGGAAATTTTATGATGGAAAGCATCGACCCGCCGACGGCGGGAACGCTTTCACGGTGCTCTCGATCATCTGTGTTTGGCCCTGAAATCTCGGGCGAAGTGCCGTGTGTCCTCTTCAAAGGCGGACGCCAGCCACCTGGGCCCCGGTCACGAAAGCAGACTGACGAGCTTTCCTTTGGGATTTACGAGACTGGTTGCGCCCGCTCGCAGCACACGCAAGCGCGTATTCGCGCGAGGATGAGTGCCTCAATGGAACGTCTGCATGCAGGCCCTGCCAGCTGCACCATCAAAGGTTGGTCGCGTACAAAAATTGTGACCAGTCACTGCGACGGGGGACGAAACTATAGGTGTTCTCAAAAGCTGTGCGCAAAAGCCGCTCCTAGAACCTAGAGCGTCAACCTGGCGATCACTGGGTGTGCCATACCTCTGGAGTGAGGGCGCACATTGACGTAAGACTGTTCTTCGCAGAAATCTTGAGGACGTGATCCTGGAGTTGGACCTTCGCCAATTCGTTCAGAGCACACTATATGGCTGCCCGCAAAGGTGACGTGCGTGGGGAGGCCGTGCAGCCATTGCATGCGTGACGGTTCCGACGTCTTCTATTCACAAAAAAGGTCTAGCACTCACAATCCATCTCACTTCATCTCACCTCTCTTCCAGTGCTCACATTTGTCGCTCCGGCCTTTACGAAGCCAACGTAGAGTGCTCTATTTGGGCGTTCTCGTGCGAGGAAAAGTTCAGTACCACTTCTTCTTTGTTGGGTTGTAGTCCGCGGAGTATGTATACGTGTTCAGTAGTGGCACCTCGGCAGCGTACCTGCAAGTATATCGGCAGGATCAGCCACAGTTTTGCGCATGCCCCAAAGTGGAACCAAGCTGTTTGCCCTATCTTCGACATGCAGCGCGAGCTGCGTCCCAAGCTCCCACTCAGTCGTCTACCAGCTCTTTAAAAGGGCACCGACAAGTGCACGCACCCGGATGGTTCAATGGCTGCGTAGTCAAGCGGGATGCCCTGGTAGTGTGACTCGTCCCTAAACCAGCCGACCACCCCGGTGTTGCCGAACTCATCCTGCAGGGCCATTTGGGCACTTTTAGTGTCCAGTTCTTGCGCAGTATACACACAAAAACACGCAGAGAGAGAGAGAGAGAGAGAGAGACAGAGACAGAGACAGACAGAGAGAGAGAGAGAGACAGAGACAGAGAGAGAGAGAGAGAGAGACAGAGAGAGAGAGAAACCCCGGGGCTCAGAATGCTCGAACCTCGGTGTAATATCGCGCGCCGGGAACGCCGGGATACGAGTGGTCCACGCCGTTGGTAAACTGCTCATTCCGCCAGGCGATGCGAGCAATTAGCGAACGAGAAGCGAACACGGACATGCGTGCAGCGACTAGCTTTAGAAAATTGCACAACAAAATCGGCGCGATTTGGCGAGGGGGGGAACAGCAGGGTGCAGCATGGAGCTTGGAAGGCTACCGAGAACGGCAACTTCGGCTTGAGCATCGAGGAAGAGCCACACGATTCAACTCAATTCAACTCAATTCGACTCAATTTAGACAGTGTCAAAAGAAGAGGTAACTAAACTTTAGTTAACTAGTGGAAGATTCTCCAAAAGCTGCGGGTCGAAGAGCCACGAAGCAGTACAGCAGGTAATGATGGGTCACCGATCCGGACGGAGCGCGTGGCACTGCGGGGCGCATATTACGGCGGTCATTCGTGTGCTTTACCGATATTTTTGATGCAGCATCACTGGTTCCATGGAGAAGCAGTTGCGCGTGGCTGACAGTGCTCGTGTTTGATGGCAGGTCATGATCGAGCAGCTGTATGGGAAGCACGCTGCGGCGCTCTACGCGCAGGCGGCTGACTTCAACAAGACTGCGCGCTTCTACTACATGAAGGCGCAGGATGCCTACTACCTCGCCAACGCCCAGGCGTCCTATGACGACTGGCGCCGCGCTCGCCGCCAGTGGGACTACTTCTACCGCAGGAAGTAAGCGTGTCGTCAGCGCAGCAGGCGGATTTGGAGGCGGGAGAATGATGCCCGGAGTCCAGCGGGGATCCCGGTGGAGTTCTTGCAGGAAGACTCCTGGTCTATGTTGGGCAGGTTACCGGTGCGCACATCTGCATTGCCGGTCGCAGGCTCTGGGTCTGACGGTTTCGTACTGTACAACAACTGGGGTGGCACGAGGTCGACGCGCACAAGGAGCGGTGGAAACATTGATTCGAAGGCGCGGAGGGCTTGGCCTTTCGAACGCATCAGGAGTTGCGCACGTGGGCCCCCGTACAGGCGTGCGGGGTTTCGGCGGCGCAGGTTCTTGAGTGAAACATCCTGTGCGAACTTCTGAAGCGCTTTTTCGCATCCCTTGTTGGTTAGTTCGAATATGCAATCGATTCGTTTCAGTGACCCATTTTACGAGATCAGTGTCCACGTGCGTGCGGTGGGACACTTCCATCACACAACCTGAACATGTGGAAGCAGCGCGCATGCGAAGGATTCAAAGCTTGGTCTGCATGTGTTGGGTGTCCACCAGCAGCCGAGAACTCCGAGCTAAATTTGTTGCCGAGAGTAGCACCACTGGACAAGCTGCCTTTGCGCGATCGCAACTCTTTGCCGTGAGTAAATGCAGGACTGCTCACAACACACAGCACAGGGGCGCAGTGCCGTCCCCGCCGCGCAGTAAGCCACTGGCGCCTGTCGCATCCGCACCCGAACTATGCGGAGCGCACAGAGGCATTCCAAGACGTCTAGATGCCTCTGCAGCGTCGCATCCAGCTACCACGACGCCTGGCACCGGCGCAGCGGCACCGATCACGCGGGGCGACACAATGCACCCGCCCGGCGCGCCCGCGGCCTGCAGCGCGGCACACATTTCGGCTGCGGCTGCGCCTCCCGCAGTTGCTTGTGAGAGATTCGCAACGCAGATCCCGCCAGGACGGAGCCGCGACAGCAGCGCGTGGAGCAGCCCCGGGTCGCGTGCAGCGCGTTTTGACTCGACGCACGCAGCGGACTGGCCGCGCTCCGCGCCGGAGTCGATGTCCAGCAGCACGGCGTCGTAAGCGCGGCCCTCTCGGAGTCCTGAAGCATGCGGGTCCAGCGCGTCGGCGGTGAGCACACGGAGACGCAGCGTCCGCGGCAGCGCAAAGAAGCGCACGGCAACCTCCTCGAGGCCCCGCACGTTTTCGAGTACGTCCACTTGAGCCGCAGGCATCAAGCGAAGCAACAGCGAGGGAATGCTGCCGCCGCCGAGACCGAGCACGAGAAGTGCTACTTTCCCTTCCTCCCAAGAAAAGACCTCCGCGCCAGCGTGATTTGTCTGTGCGTTTGTTTGCGGCGCAGCTGCGAGGGCGAGCATCACCTGGCGACACCCAACACAAGATGTAAAATCAGCATTGCGGAGGATCAATCTGCAAGATATTCTATGAAAGATGCTCGGGGGTGGGAGAGCCACCGCCCCCTGATCCGTCTTTCCTCTGTCTATTTGGCGTGATGTGGCCTAGTACACCTTAAGGGTTTGGTTGGGTGTTTAGGTGTTACCTTGACGTACCAACAAGCTGCCTCAAGTTCCAGCCCATGGGATACCGCCACGGCCATCGCAAAACCCCCTGCCAACAATTCCGCATCAAATGCGGCTGCTGCATTGTCTGCGCTATCATGTGCCACCTTCTCGGAAAAAAAGGAAGGAGTAAGCTTACTCTCTTGTCCATGCATCAGAGGCCCCGCAGAAGTCTCCGACAGGGCAGCTCGCGCCAAGCTTTGCCCCTCGAGCTCGCATTGCGGATTGCTTCTCATACCATTGTCGTCCCGCCTTCGCTTTTGACCCGCTCGAGGGGTAGTGTCTTGGGCGGTGCCACATGCCAGCACCTCTGCTTTCCCGAATTTCGCCTCCGACTGCACAAACATTGGCTCGAGCGGCCGCCACGGATCAAAGACTAGGCGCCGCACCCCATTCCTCTCCACCACAGTCACGACCCGCCCAGCAGCAAGCTCTCCTTTCCCACTGGCCCCGAGAACTTCAAGTCGCGCCGAAAAGAGGACACGCAACGAGCGCAGCCAAGCGCGGGACGCATATGCCTCAGCCAGAACCCTGCGAGCCCGCATTCGAGCACGAAAGCTCGCAGACGATAAGCTGGGGCGGTCCGCCGTGCCTTTACCGTCTGTGTTTCCCCTGATTCCCCTTGTGCCCTCGTCCTCACTGCCACTCTGGCTCTCGGCATCCCCCTCCTCGGCCGCTGCTTGCTCTTCCTCGGCCGCGCGTGCCCAAGATCGCGTCAACGTGCGGAGAGCCTGTTCTGCAAGCGTTCACACCAATCGTCAATTTTCTTGTAGGCGAGCCCCGGCCATCAGTAAAGGGCGCAGAAAGCGTCTTACCTGCCGACTCGCATACGTGGGAATCAGCGTGCACCCGAAGTGCTAACAGCGCCCAGACAGCGTTTGTATCTTCGGTCAGGAACTCTGCGATCCTTGCCTCTCGACCAAAAAGCGACACTGCGCGAGCAGCAAGCTGCACCCTCTCTGCGTCCTGCATCGAAAAATTGGCGACCGGCAGGATACTACGGCAAGAGGGCAAGCAGAGGACATCGACCAGTCTGGAGAAAGCAAAGGGGAATTTTGATGCTGCCAAGGTCATCAACGGTAGTGCACGCGGATTTGCCACCGGATCGTAAGGAAGAGAGTCGATTGCCGCCATGGTGCCCGATAGTGCTTCAGCAAGGATGCTCAGGGCTCTGTGAGAGAGCGATGCATCGCTCCCTCCTGCCTCTCGAAGAAGAACGGCTGCCTTCACCTCGTCTCCGAGCACAAAAGCTGCTGACCTCCCCCGAACTAGCATTGTAGCACGACCAGATTCTCTCCCATTTTTGAACCCGGCGTAACCCAAGGTACGTTCACGGCGGATATGTACGTTCACGGCGGATCTGTACGTGCACGGCGGAGATCGATCGCAGTTCGCGGAGGTCAGGCTCATCACCTTCTCAAGATTGTTGTATCTGCCCCGGCTCCCGCCGCCCACGTGCGCGCGTCCCGTTAGTGGTGTGGGCCTGGGACCTAGTTGTTATCCGGCTTCTCTGCTGTGGTCTCCCGGCCCCCGCCCGTCGCCAGTTTTTCGCTCTGCGATTTGTGACTGTTTGTCAT
>Ga0115567_10002647_pt1 | contig 17731 bp, 15 predicted proteins | sample COGITO_mtgs_1204_2_FD_88679 | JGI IMG/M metagenome (GOLD analysis project Ga0115567, IMG submission 88679) | Pelagic marine microbial communities from North Sea - COGITO_mtgs_120412 | ecosystem: Environmental > Aquatic > Marine > Epipelagic | place: Germany:Helgoland, sampling site Kabeltonne... | reverse complement strand
TTCATGCTTATCATTCAAAGCAATGCACTGTGCCAAGTGCCTGACACCCTTCACTACTAAAGTATACAAGTCAATTGCATAAATGACGCTAAGCGTTTATTCTGCTAGCCAGCAACTAATCATGAGTCACATTCATTTAAAATAGCGCGGAGTCGAATCGACTAGCCACTTTTTTTACATGCTCTAGTCTCGCCTAGTAACGCCAACCACAGGAAAAAAGATGTCTTTACCAATCGTCATATGTGATGACTCATCTTTTGCTCGCAAAGCTATTGCTCGAGCGCTCCCTGATGGCTGGGATGTCGATATTTCATTTGCTGAAAATGGTAAACAAGCCATCGCAAAAATAGAGAAAGGTCTAGCTCATGTGCTGTTTCTCGATTTAAACATGCCGGTCATGGACGGCTACGAAACCATGAAAATCATCCGCAAATTCGACCTGCAAACTGTGGTAATAGTGGTATCAGGAGATGTGCAAGAAGAAGCACGCACAAGAATGATGGCCTTAGGCGCACTAGAGTTTATTGAGAAACCGATAAATAACGCCAAATTAGTGTCGATTCTAAATGATTTTGGTCTTTATGAAGGCGATAGTAAAAGCCTTAAGCGTCAGCAGGGCAATAAAACCGGCAGCGAACTAAGCGACAAAATCGATTTATTCCGTGAAGTTTGTAATGTAGCGATGGGTCAAGCGGGCAAAAATTTAGCAAAGCTCTTAGATATATTTGTAGAGCTACCGGTCCCCAGCGTTAGCATTGTGCACAGCAACGAACTTTCCATGGCAATTGCTGAAATCGACCGCAATGACAGTGTTTCGGCAGTTTCTAAAGGCTTTGTTGGCAAAGGTTTACGTGGAGAAGCAATAATTCTGTTTAACGACACACATGTTGCTAGCTTAAATGCTTTATTGGGATACGACGAACAAGACGAACTTTCTGAACTAGAAACCTTGATGGACGTGTCTAATATAATCGTAGGCGCGTGCTTGGCGGGCGTAGCGAATCAACTGCAGTTAAACGTCACTCACACCACTCCTATCATTTTAGGTATGCACTGCAACTTAGAAGAGTTAGTCAGCAAAAATGTGTCTAGTTGGGAAGAGCTATTAATGGTGGAAATTGCCTATTCAGTTTCCCAAGCAAACGTCAATTTTGAGCTTTTACTATTGCTGCCAAAAGATTGCCTTGATGTTACCTACGAACGCATAGCGCTAATAGGAGAGCAAAGTGCCTAAGTCGAAAAAAGTATTGGAGTCGACGCATTGGCTCACGGGCATTTTGTCTTCTCTTGAAATGGGTATTGTAATTGTTGATAAAGATTTCACCGTTGAAGTGTGGAATCAATTTATGGAAAACCATAGTCAAATAGATACCACAGACATTGTAGGAAACTGTTTGTTTGGTCTTTTCCCTGAAATTCAAGAAAATTGGTTTAAGCGAAAATGTAATCCGGTTTTTGCGCTAGCGACGCCGGTCTTTTTAATATGGGAGCAGCGCGACTATTTGTTTAAATTTGATACTAGTCGCCCAGTAACATCAAACGCCGACTATATGTACCAAAACATCACCATAATGCCTTTGCTAAATGATCAAGGTAAGGCAGAAAAGCTGTGTATTCTTATTTATGATGCGACCGACCAAGCCATAAATAAATTGCGCGTTGAGGGCCTAAACGCCCAGCTTCAAACTATAAGTAGGGTAGACGGTCTTACTGGATTATATAACAGGCGATACTGGCAAGAACGGTTTGAGCACGAATTTAAGCTCAGCATTCGAAACAAATCTTGCGTAACACTAATTATGTTAGATATCGACCACTTTAAAGCCGTAAACGATACCTACGGACACCAAACTGGCGACGAAGTCATTCGTAATATTGCAGATATCATCCGGCAAGCGACTCGGGGAACAGATATTGCGGGTCGCTATGGAGGCGAAGAATTTGTAATTTTACTGCCCGATACATCGTGTGAAAATGCCATAACGGTAGCTGAAAGAATTCGTAAGGCCGTTATGGGAACATTAATTAAGTATGAACATCACGAACTTAAGTACACATGCAGTTTAGGGGTAGCCGATTTGCACGGTGCTTATACCAAATCGCAGGAATGGGTAGAAGCCGCTGATCAAGCGCTTTATGCAGCCAAAGAGGGTGGCAGGAATAAAGTTGTTATTGCAAACACTGATAGCCTTAATGATGAATAAGCGAATGTTTTTCAACAACGAGCCAATATATAGCAATGAGAAGCAATCCGCCTTTAGCTAAAATATAATTAGGAAAAATTATGCACATTGTGTGTGCCCAATGCACGGCTATAAACCGCATACCAGAAAACAAAAATCACACACAGGCAAAATGTGGGCAGTGTAAAAAGTCCGTTTATAGTAGTGAACCCATTAGCTTGTCAGGTGCCTCATTTTTTCGCTTTATTGAGCGTAACGACTTACCTGTTATTGTCGATTTTTGGGCCGACTGGTGTGGTCCGTGCAAGTCGATGGCACCGACCTATGCTAAGGTAGCGGCGCAGTCTGAAAATATACTATTTGCTAAACTCGACACGCAAAGCGCTGAAAAAATTGCGCAACAAGCCAACATACGCTCCCTCCCTACAATTATATTTTTTCATAAAGGAGAAGAGCTTGAGCGCATATCAGGCGCGTTGAACGAAGGTCAAATGAAACAGTTCATTATGCAGGCAATAGGCAAAATAGAATAGCGTGGTGCACAGCCATTTAGCGTACAAGGCGATTAAAACTAGCCAAGCTCAGCAAAACCTAGATCTATTGCTACCTAAGGTAAGTTTGTGCAATATATGCGAGCATAAATTGCCCTTAGGTCCTAATCCTATTGTGCAATTAAATGCGAAAGCTAAAATTCTCATTGCAAGTCAAGCCCCCGGTAGCATAGCTCACGCCTCAGGCGTGCCTTTTAAAGACAAAAGCGGCGAAAGGCTACGCGCATGGATGGGCTTAAGCGAAGCAGAATTTTTTAACCCTGAAAACGTGGCTATTTTGCCGATGGGATTTTGTTACCCAGGCAGAGCCAAATCAGGCGATTTGCCGCCTACGTCTGAGTGCGCAGAGGTATGGCGAAATAAATTACTGCCGCTGCTTCCAAATATTAACATAAGCTTGCTTATTGGTGCATATGCTCATAAGTGGCACTTGCAAGCTACACAGAAAAAAACACTTACCGCCACAGTGCAGCATTGGCAAGACTATTGGCCCACCCAGTTTCCAATGCCGCATCCTAGTCCACGAAATAATGTTTGGCTGAGTAAAAACGCGTGGTTCGAGACAGATATTATTCCTATTTTGCAACAACGAATAAAAACCATATTACAATCGAAGACGATTGTTTAAAGAGGTGAAAGTGGAAGATGTTGAAGTAAGCATTGTAGGAGGTGGCTTGGCCGGCTTATACGCCGCGAGTTTGCTTGAGCAGCGCAATATTTCTTATCATCTATTTGACACAAAACCCGTTTTTGGCGGTCGAATCGCGGGTATTCCTAGCGCGATGTCAAACACACAATTTTTTGATTTGGGACCAACTTGGGTATTTTCTCATCACAAGTCTATGCAAAAGTTAGTGCAACAAAATGGACTCACCTTGTTTCCTCAATACACCACCGGTGATGTGTTATATCAGTTTGAAAATATCAAAGAGCCGAGGCGAATTTCTAGCCCACCATCGTCGATACCTCATCGAATTAGCGGCGGCATTTACGCATTAATTTGCAGTATGGTGAACAAGCTCAATTCGCAGAGTTTACATGCAGCGCATTGTGTTAACAGTATCAAAAAAATCGGTGGACAATGGCAGTTGTTAATCACGCATAGAAACCCTGAAGGTAAACGTATTGAAGAGCAAATTTCTAGTAAGTACGTGTTTTTAGCAATGCCACCAAGGATTATTGCACGCGATTTCTCACGCGAAAAGTGGATGAGTCAAGCACTGCTAAGCCAGCTTAATCATTCACAAACGTGGATGTCAGCACAGGCCAAACTAATTATCACTTACCCATCTCCTTTTTGGCGCGAGCGAGGCCTTTCGGGACAAGCATTTAGTCAAGTTGGACCTTTAGTCGAGGTGCACGATGCAAGTTGCTCTGACGCCGAAGGTTTTGCTTTATTTGGGTTTATAGGAATACCGGCTACGCAGCGCATTCGAGAGATACCCAAAGAATTGAAACAAGCGTGTATTAAACAATTAGCCGCGATTTTCGGACAAGATGCATACCGGTTTGAAAAGTGCTACCTGAAAGACTGGGCAAAAGACCTCGATGTGTGTACAGGGCATGATCAATCAGAAGGTGCTAGACATCCTCAGATTAGCATTGGCGAGGCTAAACATACGCTCGGTGAACAGGGTATTTATTTTACTGGAAGTGAGTTTGCGAACACCGGTGCAGGCTACTTAGAGGGCGCAATAGTCGCAGTTGATGAAGCAATTACGGCATTTGAAAATAGATAACTTCTGCTCCATAGTCCGGCGCCTTGCAATTGTTAAAATAAATTTGATGTAGCTACATTAAATCCGCCTAACTCCGGCATAGTCAACAAACGCGCGCTATCAAATACTAATAGTAAGCTATTAATAATTTGAATGTACATTATCTTGCGCGCCCTTCATATAAGGTTAGACTATGCATAACGTATTTCTACAAACGAGAACAATATGAAAATACTTCCACTACTTTTGAGTGCTTTTTTACTTTGTGCATGTAGCACATCTGCCAATTTGCAAAACACGTCTCCCCCAAGTAATAAAGAATCTTTACAAACTTATGCCGATAACGCTCAAGGCTTTTCAAAAGCACGATTGAAAAATATCGATGTCGTGATGAATAAATATATTGATGCAAACAAACTAGTGGGCACCTTGACCCTAGTTGCCCGTAACGGTGAAGTAGTGCATTTGTCGGCGAACGGCTTACGCGACAGAGAAAATGCCTTGCCAATGCTTGAGGATACTATTTTTCGTATCTATTCTATGACCAAACCAATTACCGCAGTTGCAGCAATGACGCTGTGGGAGCAAGGCAAGTTCCAAATGAACGACCCTATTGCAAAATACCTACCAGAACTTGCTAACTTAAAAGTATATGTAAGTGGTAAAGGCGCTGATATGGTGCTTGAAGATGCCAAGTCACCAATTAGGATAATTGATTTATTTATGCATACAGCGGGCTTTTCTTATGGCTTTACCGGCAGCGAAGTCGACAATTTATACCGCAATTCTCCAATAGGTTTAGGTAAAGCCGCACCTGATACGGTATTGCAAGAACTTGCAAAATTACCTTTGAATCACCAACCTGGCACAAAATGGCACTATGGCGTAAATACCGACGTGATTGGCTTTTTGATAGAGCGCATTACCGGTATGAAGCTTGGCGAGTATATGCAGCAAGTCATTTTCGATCCGCTTAACATGAGCGATACGGGTTTTTGGGTAAAGCCTGAAAATGTTGGCCGATTTGCAGAAGTGTATGGTCCAGATGATAAAGGCCAAACCATACTGAATGAAAATGAACCTTTAGGCGACTTTATGTCTGACCCAGCTATACATAATGCGGGTGGCGGTCTCACATCTACTATTGGCGATTATTACAAATTCGCGCAAATGTTGTTAAACAAAGGCGAATATAAAGGTAAGCGAATTCTAGGGCGTAAAACCGTAGAATATTTAACTAGCAATCATTTACCCGCTAGCTTGATCCCATTTGCTGGGGACGCACAAGGAGAGGGTTATGGTTTGGCGATGTCGGTAACGGTTGATCAAAACCAGTCTTTGTTTATGAGTTCTACCGGTAATTATGGTTGGGGCGGCGCTGCTTCTACCTACTTTAGGGTTGATCCGAAAGAGAACATGATCATGATCTCTTTCGCGCAATTTTTACCTATTGGTTTTCATCCTTATCACGATGAATTTAGAAATGTCGTGTATCAAGCATTAGTGGACTAATTCTTCTCGCGAGCGGCCAAGCACAAAGTAGCTAAGTCGCTGAATATTTTTCACGGTTTTACTTCTCGACTGACTTTACGATCGACATTTTTATTTTATCGACAACCTGCAAAACCAATCGGTAAACTGGTATGATAACCGTATAGGTATGAAGCACTTAATTTTACTATCCTAATTGGAGGAGACAACATGAAAATTGCGTTAATGAACGAATTCAGTCAAGCAGGTAAAAACCCAATTGTACTTGAGCAACTAGAGAACGTAGCAAGCGAAAATGGTCATCACGTTTTTAATGTGGGCATGAATGGCGATAACGATCACCGTTTAACCTACATTCATTTAGGCATTATTTCTGCTTTGTTATTAAACAGCAAAGCAGTCGATTTTGTAGTGACTGGCTGTGGTACTGGTCAAGGCTCACTTATGTCGTTAAATGCATATCCAGGCGTTGTTTGCGGATACTGCATAGACCCTACCGATGCGTATTTATTTGCACAAATAAATAATGGCAATGCATTAGCATTAGCCTTTGCAAAAGGATTTGGCTGGGGCGCAGAGCTAAACGTTCGTTACATGTTCCAACAGATGTTTTCTGGCGACACTGGACTTGGGTATCCACCCGAACGTCAAGAGTCACAAGTGGCTAATGCGGGTATTTTAAACTCGGTTAAAGTAGCCACAAGTAAGTCTCTCTTAGACGGTTTGAAAGCGCTAGACCCAGAACTTGTTAAAACAGCAGTTGGCGGTGAGCGATTCCAGAAGTGTTTTTTCGACAACTGCCAAAGCGACGAGCTTGCTGCGTTTGTAAAAGCACATATTTAATACTGTAAGCAGCATTTAACTGCATCAGCAGTAACGGTTAAAAGAGTAAGGGCCTGTGCACTTACTCTTTTTTATATGTGATTTTTGCATGTTTTAAACATGCAGTTTGTGCCACTTGTACTGCTTCACCAAGTTGGGGTCCGGTTTTTCCTGCCGCTATAGCTTTCTGCACCACTTCTTTAGTATCAAGCTGCGTTAAGGACTTTAACAAATAAACCGCAAACTCGTACTGAGGGTACGCTTTATTTACTAAGGCGGGCCCTCTGCCTTGCGCATCGCACTGGCAGGCTTGTAGAAATTGCATAAAGCGTTCGGGCTGCTTTACGGCATCAAAACGTTGAATGATTATTTTTTGTAACGTTTTGGGTTTCAGCTCATAAAGCCTGTGGCAGTGTAAATGATGTTCACTGGTAAGTTTTGCTAGGTCTCTTAGTTTATTGGGAATACGCAAGCGCTCACAGAATTCTTCAATAACAGGCACGCCAGCGGCTTCATGACCGTGCAAGCTTTCGCGTTGCTGGTAACTAATGGTTTTTCCAAAATCGTGCGTGAGCGCTGCAAAACGTGTCGGCAAATCGAAATGAAGATCGGCTGAACGCTTTAGCACCAGCATTGTGTGCACAAACACATCACCTTCGGGGTGATGTTCTGGCGGTTGCGGAACAGCGCTCATTTGAGCAATTTCAGGAAATAAAATAGCCAGCACACCTAGGTCTTGCAAAGCCTCAAAATAAAGCTGGGGATGTTTCTCTAATAGCGCTTTTTCGGTTTCTTTCCAAACACGCTCAGGCACTAAATGCGTTAATTCCTGAGCTTGCACCATTTGAGTTACTAGTACTTTAGTACTTTTATGAATAGACCACTCGTTTCCGTATCGAGCTAAAAATCGGGCAAGACGAAGCACTCTCACAGGATCCTCGGTAAAAGCGTTTGTCGTGTGGCGTAAGATTTTTGACTCTACATCTTGCCTACCATTAAAGGGGTCAATTAGTTCGTTGTCTTTTGTTAAGGCCATGGCGTTTATGCTTAAATCTCTGCGTGCCAAATCCTCTTCTAAGGTAACATTTACGCTAGCGTCTACACTAAAACCGGTATAACCTTTTCCAACTTTACGTTCAGTGCGGGCTAGGGCATATTCGTCTTTACTAAAGGGGTGCAAAAATACCGGAAAGTCTTTACCCACTGCTTTAAAACCGAGTGCTTTCATATTAGCCTCGGTTTCGCCAACGACTACATAATCCATGTCGTGAGACGTTAAACCTAACAATTGATCGCGCACAGCTCCGCCCACCAAATAAACGTCTTTTAGGGCATTGGCATCCATTGATGTATCTGATGAATGATGCTTCATAACGTAGGTTCTTCTCAAATAGTGGTATAATCTCATCGAATTGTACTTGAGCATACTTTATATTGCACAAATCCTTTTGTTCTTTTTTATTTTAGTATTGATAATAGTTGTATCGCGTTCAATTAGTATTTATTCTTAACCTTTCCTAGCCGTTTTCACCTGAGGTCATAAAATCCCCTTGGAGCATTAGCATGTTAGTGATTACCGCTATTTTTTATATATATGATTATTTTGGAGTGGGTTGATTGAAAACCTTTTCTTGCCAATGCGGCAATAGCCTTCATTTTGCTAACACAATGTGTGTTAAATGCGGCTTGACGGTCGGTTTTTTACCTGATGAACAGCAGCTTAGCGCTTTTACTAAAAATGCGAACGGCAATTTATTAGCATCTAGCAATGGCAAGCAGTACAGACCTTGCACAAACTATAGCCTTTACGACATATGCAATTGGATGGTGGCACAAGACGATCCTAACGATCTCTGTGTTTCCTGCCGACTGACCGAAACCATTCCTAACTTAGACGACCCAGAAAATCTTAAGCTGTGGTTTTCTCTTGAGCATGCGAAACGTCGTTTATTATATTCAGCAATAAAGTTAAAATTACCTATCAAAAGCAAAATTGCCGACCCTAAACGTGGTTTAGGTTTCGCATTCTTACAAAACGAAATAGAAGACGATTTTGGCAATGAGTTGTTTATTAAGAACTTTGTAACAACTGGCCATAGTGATGGGCTCATTACTCTTAATATAGATGAAGCAAGAGATTCTGCGCGTATCGATATGCGTGAAAAAATGAATGAGAAGTATCGGACGCTGCTTGGGCATTTTAGACATGAATCGGGTCATTATTATTGGGATCGTCTTATCCGAAATTCGGACCGATTGGAAGAATATAGAGAGACCTTCGGCGATGAACGCTTAGACTATCAATCGGCAATGGCTAATTATTACGAAAATGGCCCGGCAAAAAATTGGCAAGATGTATGGATAAGTGCTTACGCCACTATGCACCCTTGGGAAGATTGGGCCGAAACGTGGGCACATTATTTACACATGGTAGACACACTTGAAACAGCGTCTGATTTTGAACTAAGCATATCTAAGAAAGTAATTGTAAGCCCGTATATTACAGACGAGACTCATTCAAGTTTAGCGGTTGAAAAAAGCTTTACGCAGCTTTTTAACGACTGGTGCGCCCTTACACAAGTATTAAACGCATTAAATAGAAGCATGGGCATGGACGATGCTTATCCGTTTGTAATATCGTTAACGTCATTGAAAAAACTAAGGTTTGTTCATCAAACAATTATGGAACACCTTAACTAACACTGTTATTTCCACTAAAATATTTGGGGCTTTGATATTTGGTCCTATCGAGGCAACAAAACGTCCAAATTGTCGAGGCTGAAGAAAATAAACCTTAACAATGTTATACTTATTATAAGAATAACCAGCAAAGGAAATTTATGGCTATTAGATGGGGAAGTTACAAAGTACCTAATTTACACGATGAACTGGTAGAAAAAGCGGGCAAACCGCGCGACTACTCAGCACGTTTATGTGAATACCTTCGAGCACTTTCAGACAAAGAGATAAATGAGTTAAAGGCAGCGTCTGACTCCGCTATTCATACCATGGGTATTACGTTCAGAGTATATCATCAGGAAGAGGGCTCTATCGACCGTGCTTGGCCTTTCGATATTGTGCCGCGGCTGATAGATTCCAAAGAATGGACAATGATAGAACGAGGCTTAAAACAGCGTGTAAAAGCCCTCAACATGTTTATTGACGATCTTTATAATGATCAAAAAATTATTAAAGATGGTGTATTTCCCGCCAGTATGTTGAAAAAATCTAAAAATTTTTTAGAAGAATGTAGAGGTTTTAGTCCTGCAAATGGTGTTTGGGCACATATTTGTGGCTCAGATTTGGTACGCGACAATAAAGGCAAGGTTTACGTTTTAGAAGATAACTTACGTGTGCCTTCTGGCGTGTCATATATGCTTGAAAATCGTCAGGTAATGAAGCGTGTTTTTCCTGAAATGTTTGAAAAGTACAACATATTGCCGGTAGACGATTATCCTTCACATTTGTACGATATGTTAGCTGAAATGTCGCCGCGAAAAATTGAAGAGCCAGAGATAGTCGTGTTAACACCAGGCATCTATAATTCTGCTTACTTTGAACACGCCTACCTAGCGCAACAAATGGGTGCAGAATTGGTAGAAGGCCCCGATTTAGTGGTCGAAGACGATGATTGCGTCTACATGCGTACCATAAACGGTTTATCGAGAGTCGACGTTATTTACAGACGTGTAGACGACTGGTTTATTGACCCTGAAGCCTTCCATCCCGATTCAATGTTAGGAGTTCCTGGACTGATAAGAGCGTGGAAGGCCGGAAATGTAGGCTTAGCTAATGCGCCAGGTTCAGGCGTAGCCGACGATAAGGTTGTTTACGCTTATGTACCTAAAATTATCGAATATTACTTAAACGAAGAAGCCATTCTTGCCAACGTGCCAACCTATAAGTGCAACAATAAACAAGAACGCGAATACGTGCTTGAGAATATTGCAGAAATGGTGGTGAAGCCTGCAAATGAGTCTGGCGGATACGGCATGCTAATTGGCCCTCACGCTGATGCAGCCGAGCACGATAAGTTCAGGAAATTGATTAAGGCAGACCCACGCAATTATGTTGCGCAGCCTATGCTAATGCTTTCTACCGCCCCAACAATGGTGGGTACGCGAGTCGAGCCACGACATCTTGATCTGCGACCGTTTGTGTTGTCTGGTAAAGAAATAAAGGTGACTATGGGCGGACTTACGCGCGTTGCTCTTGAAAAAGGCTCAATGGTGGTGAATTCTTCGCAAGGTGGTGGCAGCAAAGACACTTGGATTGTAGACATGGAGGATCAATAATCATGTTATCAAGAACCGCAAACAACTTATATTGGTTAGCTAGATACCTTGAACGGGCCGAAAATACAGCACGTTTGATTAACGTGAACTCACACTTATTGCTCGATTTACCTTCAAGAGTAAAGCTTGGCTGGGAACCCATTGTAGATATTTTGTCTTTTCGCGACACGTTCTACGAAAACTATAAAGAATGTGACGAGAAAAGCGTAATAAACTTTATGGTAGTCGACAAGAAAAACACTGGGTCTATCACTAGTTCATTAAGAAGTGCCAGAGAAAATGCTCGTACGGTTAAAGAGATTATTCCTCGTGAAGCATGGGAACAAATAAATGCACTTTATTTGTATGCAATAGAAAATCAGAATGAGGCATTTACTAGGCGGTCACGCTATGCGTATTTGAACAAAATTATACTTGCTAATCAAACGATTGCTGGTTTGCTAGCGGGTACTATGACTCACGATGAAGCTTATGCATTTATGCGCATGGGCCGAAATTTAGAACGTGCAGATATGTCTACCCGAATCATTGATGTTCGTTCTGCGACGCTTCTTTCAGAAATTGAAAACGAGCTTCCGGCTTTTAGTAACATTCAGTGGATGGGCGTTCTCAAGTCTATGACGGCGTATCAAATGTACAGGCGAGAAGTGAGAGTGAGGATTAATCGAAAAGACGTACTAACGTTCCTATTGACCGACCCTCGTTTCCCTCGTTCGCTTATTCATGCGATCGATCAAATAGAACGTTGTGTCACAGAGCTACCCCACAGCAAAGATACGATAGCAAAAACTAGCACGGTAAAAAACTATTTGCTTAACGCTAAACCAGCGAGCTTAGTGCAAAACAAACTGCACGATTTTATTGACGATATTCAAGTAGGTTTAATTGAGATAGATAAGCAGATTGAAGAGAGTTATTTTTAAATAAAGCCCTTTTCATATTCGCTTCCTGTATCAGATGAACTGCATGTTCTAGGACAGAAACTAACACAAAATGTCAGTTTCTGTCCTGAACTACTTATATCTACAAGTTGCTTGCTGAAAGTCGCTCTTCAATAAACTTATTGAAGAGCTTAATATTCTTATTTATGCTTGCTGACTCAAATACTTGCAGGTATGTAAGCTTAGAAAGAAAAGGCGACCTAATACTTATAACGTCATTGATTTCAACATCAACTGTTTACCAGTATTTTTTACTCCAAGGCCCTAATCCTATCCTCAAGCGGCGGATGACTCGAAAATAATTTCTGTACTTTACCTGCGTTTATTGCGAAAGCAGCCATTTCGTCGGGCATATCGGGTTTAGCTTGGTTGCTTTGTAAGCGTATCAATGCTGCGCGCATTTTATGCTTACCAACTAAGTTGGCGGCGCCAGCGTCGGCTCTGAACTCACGGTAGCGTGAAAACCACATGGTAATTGTCATGGCTAAAAAGCCCAAAATAACTTCGGCGATAATAGACACAATCCAAAATGCAGGTCCGTGACCTCGTTCAACTTTAAACACGACTCGGTCTACAGTGTGACCAATAATTCGCGACAAAAATATAACGAAAGTATTCATCACGCCTTGCAGCAAGGTCATAGTAATCATATCGCCATTGGCCACGTGGGCAACTTCATGCGCTAATACCGCTTCTACTTCGTCTTTGGTCATCGCATCGATTAAACCGGTGCTAACCGCCACAAGAGCATTATTTCTATTCCAGCCAGTCGCAAAGGCATTAGGTGCATGACTTTGAAAAATGCCCACTTCGGGCATGCCAATTTTAGACTTTTGCGCCAGTATAGTAACAGTATCTAAAAGCCACTTTTCGGTAGCATCACTGGCCTGCTCGATAACGTGAACTCGCATTGAGCGCTTCGCCATCCACTTTGAAATAAGTAATGAAATAAACGAGCCTGCAAAGCCAATTATCGCAGAATAAACGAGCAATGCCTGCAGGTTTAAGTCAACGCCATTTTCTGCTAATAAACCTTGTATTCCGAAAATACTAAAGGTAATACTCAACAGCGCAATAATGGCAATATTGGTTCCAAGAAAAAGTGCAACTCTAAGCATGGTAGTTCCTAAATTAATATTTATCCCGAGTGGGGGGTTATTTACAGAGATACGCTCGCAACGTTTCTAACGTTGATAAGTTTAGGCCTAATTCGTCTTTTCTCTTTTATATTCATTTAATAAGGTCATAATAGTAATAATCAATATCCAATTGTGCCAAATATGTCTGTAAATAATAAGCAAAGCAATCTATTTTCTACTTTTAACGTTGTGTATTTTCAGATCAAAAAAATTGTCAATATGCTAAGTGCAAGTTTTTGGTTTTTGCCCAGCTTAATGATTGTGACATCTATCATCATGGCGATTAGCCTACAACACTTAGACTACACCTTGCCTTTCGTAAAAATGCTTACCAAAACATTTACGTCTCTTAACAGCGAAACATCACAGATATTACTGCAAGTAATCGCGACATCGGTGATAACCGTCACAAGTATCGCTTTTTCTATGACCTTAGTTGCGCTCACCATGGCGTCAAATCAGTTTGGCCCGCGTTTAATCAGAAGATTTATGGAAGATAAGCGCACACAGTTAGTGCTTGGGTTTTTCACCGGCACTTTTGTTTATTGCTTACTGGTACTTGGGCAAATGAATATTGCTGACAGCTTCTCGGTTGTCCCTATAGTTTCAGTGTTGTATGCAAAACTACTCGCTATTATTTGTGTGTTCACGCTTATTTATTTTATTCATCATGTGGCAATCTCGATTCAGGCCGACAATGTGATTGATGATGTAGCGTCGACTCTTAACAACGATTTACGTAAATTACAGCAGCAACAGCAGGAAAATAGAGCGTCGGGGGAGGGGTTTGTTAATGCAGAATCTTTCACCTATCATTGCAAAATTGTCATCAAAGAAAGTGGTTATGTTCAAGCAATTGAATATGAAAGCTTAGTGATGTTCGCACAAGAACATAGCGGTATGTTAGAAATGCATGTAAGAGCGGGTAAATATGTGTTTCCTGGTACTGCTATTGCTACTATGCACAGCGAAACAACATTGCCCACCACATTAGCTATAGATAGGTATTTTATTCTAGGCAAAAAGCGAACCCCGCTACAAGACCCTCAGTTTGCCATTAATCAGTTGGTAGAAATGGCATTAAGAGCGCTTTCTCCAAGTCTTAACGACCCGTTCACTGCTATAAGCTGCATTGATAAGCTTGCAAGCGCGCTTGCTACGTTCACTCCCAACAATATCCCTCAAAACATTGTGCTAGACAATAAGCAAGAAGTCCGCGTACTGACAGACGAAGAACCGTTTGAGGATTTATTTGCAGTTGCATTCAATCAAATTAGGCAAAATAGCGATAATCACGTTGCTGTAAGCTGCCACCTGCTCGATGTATTTAATAGCTTACTACTTGCTGATGAGCCAAAGCCATTTCTAAAAAATCCCATTGCCACACAAATTAACGCAATTAAAGAATCAATTGAGTTCCAAGATTTTAGCAATGAGGACACGCAAGCGCTTGAGCAACGGTTAGTTAGATGTATGCAATTGACTGAACAAAAATAAACTTCATTTATCAGAGGATTATAGATTGTTAGGCCGTCTAACGCTTGTGACTTCGACCAATTTTCACAAATGTAATGCGCATCAGGCATATATATCTTTATATAATGCTATAATCGCGCGCTTACTTGGTACCTGTGGATTGTTTGCTGGCGATCCAGAGCTTAGTGCTTGTTCAGCCATAGTGTTAAGTAAGTTCTCATATTCTGTTCTTACTATTCCATAAGCCGACATGCTTGGCACTTCAAGCCTTAAATTTACGTCTTGTAAAAATCCAATCAACTTTTGATGACAATCGTCTATATCGTCAGCGTGCTCAGCAAGTCCCATATGCACCGCACATTGGGCATATTTTTCAGCAGCACTGCTAAGCGAATATTTAGTAATCGCTGGTAATAGCATGGCATTGCTCATGCCGTGGGGCACGTGAAAATGGACGCCTAGCGGACGACTCATGCCGTGCACTAAGGCAACTGATGCATTCGAAAACGCGATGCCTGCCAACGTTGCCCCTAACATTAGCGCTTCTTTTGCTTCGAGTATATCTGGGTGTTCACAGGCTTGGATCAAGTTGGGTGCAATTAGCCTCATTGCCGCTATTGCTTGTAGGTCACTATACAAATTAGCTTTTTTACTTACATAAGCTTCTATCGCGTGAGTTAACGCGTCGATACCTGTGTCGGCAGCAATGCGAAAGGGCACAGTTAACGACAGTTCATAATCAACAATGGCAGCTTTAGGCATCAGCCCAGGCCCCATGCAGAGCATTTTTTCAGAAGTAGCGCTGTCGCTAATAATGGTTACCTTCGTGCATTCTGACCCTGTGCCAGCAGTAGTAGGCACAGCAATAACCGGAATGCTTTGTAAAATAACGCGGTGAGGTACTTTGTAGTCATGCATTTTGCCGCCATGAGTGGCCAAAAGCGCAATCGCTTTAGCGCTATCAATGGCGCTTCCACCGCCAAGTGCTATTAAGCAGTCGAAGTGTTCGCGAGCAACCATTTCTACCGCTTTGCTTATTGATGTATCGTTGGGCTCGGGCATTACGTCTGAAAAAATTGCTAGTTCTATATTTTGAAGTGATAGAATATCAGTAATTGTTTTGGCATAACCTAACGCTACCATGGTCGTATCGGTAATTAAGCAGGGTCGCTTGCATGCCAATTCGCTCATAACATTAGGTAATTGTTGAATAGCGCCGGCACCTACTTGCAATAATGCTGGCAAATTAATGGTTACTGACATATACACTCTCAATAAGGCAAATGATAGCTATAGCAGTCGCCTTAAGTATTAGCAAGCCAAATTTATTTTGAATTGGAACCTTACGAATATGACAAACCCACAGCAAGACAACAATCCACTGCATGGCATTACGCTAGAACAAATAGTTACTCAATTACAGGCTCATTTCGGCTGGGATGGATTGGCCCGAGAAATTAACATTAATTGCTTCAAGTCAGACCCATCTATTAAGTCTAGTCTCAAATTTTTGCGGCGAACACCTTGGGCGCGGGAAAAAGTAGAGAGCTTGTATATTTCCACCTTCTGAAGCTATTGCTCATGCTGTATATTGACAAAAAATTGCACTAGAATTGTAAATTTAAAATGATTGGTCAACCAATATTGGGAGACCCTTGTTAAATTGGTATTAAATAATTACTGCTTTATATTACCAATTTGCATATAATCATGTAGTGTCTTCGACTATTAGTGGCCTCGGCAATTAGTAGCCTCGGCAATTAGTAGCCTCGGCGATTTCCGATAGCAACGAACTATCGTAATTAATACTATGTGAATAATGGAGTAGTGCGTTGTTTAGTAAAAATAAAAATTTGATATTTGCTTCCATAAGCTTAATAGCCCTGCTGTCTGCTTGCGGTGGTGGTTCTGATAGCAGTTCACCAAGCACAGTCGTTATTCCACCTGCTACCGTAGCTCCACCCACGACACCAACTCCACCTACGACACCAGCTCCACCCACGACACCAGCGCAGTGCGTAAATATGCAGCACGTCATTGTAAATATCAGTGACGATGGCTCATCTAGTGACCAATTTTCACCTGCAAAAGCAATAGACGCTAACACTTCACCAAGTTCACGCTGGTCTTCGCTTGGTGTAAACAAAGAGCTCATTTTAAACCTAGGTGAAGCAAAACAAATTGGGTCGCTTAAAATCAAATGGTACAAAGGGGCCTCGCGTCAGGCCAGCTTTTTTATTGATACATCTACCGATAACGTTGTTTGGACAGAGGTGCTTAGCGCGACAGAATCGAGTGGCCGCCATAGTGGCTTTGAATTAGTCAACATTACACCCGTAAATGCGCAATATATTCGAATCACCGGCTTAGGAAATAGCACAGATTCTGCAAATGATATTATAGAAGTTGAAGCCCATCAATGCGAAAACGCCGACGGCAAAATTGTCGCTGCGTTCCCAAATGAAGTTGGAATAGAGTTGGTTGACTGGTACTTGAGTGTGCCCACTGATGAAGACAACAGCGGCACATCTGATTCTGTTTTTGAAAGTGAATTAGCCGCAGGTTATACCAATTCTGAATACTTTTACGCCTCGAAAGACAAGGGCATTGTAATGCGTTCGCCAAGCTATGGATTTAAAACATCCACTAACACCAAATATGTGCGAGTAGAACTCCGAGAAATGTTGCGCCGTGGAGAGCGCTCAATTCGTACTCAAGGTGTGAACAAAAATAATTGGGTATTTGGCAGTGCGTCTGCAAACGGCCAAGCAAGTGCAGGGGGAGTAGACGGTGAACTAAACGTAACGCTTGCGGTAAATAACGTAACCACCACAGGAGAAAATTTTCAAATTGGTCGTTTAGTCATTGGGCAAATTCATGCTAACGACGACGAGCCTATTCGTTTGTACTACCGCAAACTACCTAATAACGCAAACGGTTCAATTTACTTCGCTCATGAAAGTCGTGTGGAAGATGCAAGTGGCGATAACATTGAGACTTATGTAGAAATGATCGGTTCACGCAGCAATAGCGCGTCGAATCCGCCTGATGGGATTGCACTTGACGAAAAATTTAGCTACCGCATAAGCGTAAACAATAACTTGCTAACGGTGGT
>Ga0115567_10002644_pt1 | contig 17735 bp, 13 predicted proteins | sample COGITO_mtgs_1204_2_FD_88679 | JGI IMG/M metagenome (GOLD analysis project Ga0115567, IMG submission 88679) | Pelagic marine microbial communities from North Sea - COGITO_mtgs_120412 | ecosystem: Environmental > Aquatic > Marine > Epipelagic | place: Germany:Helgoland, sampling site Kabeltonne... | reverse complement strand
TCTCTGTCTCTCTCTCTCTCTCTCTCTCTTTCTCTCCCTCTCTCTCTCTTTCTCTCTCCCTCCCTCCCTGTCTTTCTTCTTCATCTCCCCTTACCCCTCCAGTGCACCGAGTAACATCCTGAGGAGCGCGCGGGCACACACACGCACACACGCACACACATTACAAATACACACGACACCAGCTCCGTCGTAACCTGCCCTAGACACCACCGCAAATACCGATCACACAGCTAACATGGTTCACGTTCCTAGTACCCGTCATTGCTGGTGGTGATCGCGTATTCGGGGAACTCAGCAGCACACACAGCAGCCGTAATCTGGGAGGAACGAGACAAAGCCGGTGAAAAGGAACAGGGGCGTCGTCACGCTGCCGTTTCTTACTTGTGTCTGCACTTGGTCCGAAACAAACATGCTATGCTCATCTTTTTCTGGCTGGGCGTGCAAGATGGGCGAGCATCGGCTGGACCGATTTGTCCTCGCGGCCGAAAGAGTGAGAGCGCCCGTAGATGCTGAGTTCCTGCATGGTGACAACCGGTTCCGATTTTCAGCTGCTGGCTCTTTTCAGCTCGCTTGCCGATCGCGAGAGGCCGGGCAGGCAAGCGGACAACCGAATGGTGCAAGCTGAAGCGGGGCAGGGCCGGCAATGGCCTTTGCGTTTGGCTTGTGGACCATACGTCCGCCGCCGAGCACCCTACTCTCAAATCCCTGGGCGCGCAAAGCGTCCACTGTCGCGCGTGCACAGTAAACGTGGTAAGCATGCTCAACGCTTCCCCGTACCAAATGTCGCACTCGACCGGTGGCATCTTGAGCCTCGATGAGCACGTACTTGAAAGTGCCCTTGGGCGAGATTGCCACCGCCGGAAAGGCATCCAACCCACCCGTGGCAGGCGCCTCTGGAACCGACGCCATCTGTGCTTTCAGTGCCTCTGCGTCTCGCTGTTCCACTTCATTCGTTGTGGGATTCAACAGGCTATCGGCTGCTTCTGCGCCGCACTGCGCGCCCTCCTCTGCCCCTGCTACGCAATCGTGTCCGTAAAAGTGACGCGGTGCCGAGACATGCACCCCGCACCTTATCAAAAGGCAAACTTCAAGCAAGCAACGAGTGATCGCGGGATGCCTCATACCCATGCTTGTTGACTCATACCCCCCCACAAGCCGCCGCAACGACGTCTCGATGGCTGCGGCCCTCAACAGGTGCGATTGAGTACTACCGGGGATGAGCAATGGGGGGGTCGGCGTTTTTCCCAGGCTCGGGATAGACCTGGAGGGTTGACAGCCGCAGACTGCCTCCGCCAACGGAACGATAGCACAGCCAGCGAGCGTAGCAAACCTGATGCCATCACAAAATCAGTCGTGAAACTTGCGACACTGACCGTCCACATTACGTGACAAGCAGGGTCCGTACAGTCCCCCGCAGTCACTCTTGTGCGCTAGCCTGCAGAATAGCTCATTGGGTACATTGAGCTAGTACTTGGTCACGGGCTACCTGAGCTCCGCCTGAGCATGTTGGAAGGGGGTTGCGGCGGAGAAAAGGCCCCAGCTACAGCGCCGAGAGATGCTGTGATAACTAGATACAAGAAGCACCTATGTCGGAACCTTAACGTGCAAGATGGGGAGCCGCTCGGCATTTGGTGGAAACGACCCGGCCAGTACACGCGGTATACCCGTGTACCAGTGGCGGCCACGCAGAGGGAGTATCTGGATTGAATTAAGCGATACTGTAGGCTGCGCCGCAATATGGCTGTATTGAAAACACCCGCTCTCCTCTATTCTGTGGACCCAAGCTGTTAGGCAGGTCTGCCCATCTGACGGAGAAGCCGAAGAGGGACCCAGCGAGGGAGCGGCGCTTTGCAGGTTGTGGTTCAAGGGCGGTAGTTTTGCGGTTGCCATTCTGTGTTGACGTGCAGGCCGGGCAACTCTTTCAGGGGGGCAAGATCGATTTGCAGGTGCTAAAGATCGCTGTGGCGGTGATTCCTAGCGCGTATGGAGGATCGTGGACCTGGGTATAGAGGTGAAAGGGATCTGGTCTATGCACCCGAAACCGAAGCCTCAGAAGTCTCGGCGGGCGCCATAACAAAGGTAGTAGACACAATCGCCGGTGGTGAGTCCCCTGCGGGCGGGTTGGACCTCAGGGGCCCCGGGGGAGACAGCCAAATCGAGATGGCCCCAGGCCAAGCTGGCAGCGGGGGGGTCCCACGGCTGAAGCTGAACCTCGTTGGACTTGGACACAGCGACGCTTCCGTTGCCCACACAGGCGACAGTCGCAGTCATCGTGCGACAGTATCGATCACGAACGCCCTTGCGAGGGATCCGATAGCTGCGGATCACAGGATTGTTGTTGCAAGCAAGGACGGGTTGAAAGATCAAGTGGGACTCGCACGAGAAGAAACAAGTGACAGCACCTCCTGTGCTACCTGGGAATTGTTGGAGGAGGCATCGCACCGACTCTTCGGTGGGGAAGACGTGGTGGCGCACGTGTGCGGCGCAGAGCTCACCAAGATGACAGTCGCAGCGACAAATGTGGTGCGCAAGCACCTCGCAGCTGCAGCCGATGCGAGTAACTCCTGCGCTGAACAAGCTTCAGGTGAGGAGCTGGGTGCAGAGGAGCACATGAGAGGCGAAAGTCCTCGGAGGAGCGCGCATGCGAGCGCAGCCGCGCAGCGTCTTGGAACCAGCTCTGGCGCACTGAAAGTCCTGATTGAGGTGCATGTGGCTGGGGAAGCTGAGAACGCCCCTTCTTCTGTATCGGACGTACACGTGACTTCCGGTCTGAACCCGCAGAGGCTTCGTGTGCGACTTGTTCGCGAAGGTGGTCCGCCCTCCCTTCCTTTGCTCACCCAACGCCGACGGGATTGGGGGTGAACTCAGCCTCTCAGGTGCCGGTCACGAGGAGCCGCTTGGCATTGGTAGCAGCAGCCAGCTGCTCCAGGAGCCGCGAACGCCGCGCACGCCGCGCACGCCGCGCACGCCGCGCACGCCGCGCACGACGCCGAGCCGACACGGCACGTTGCGACGAGCAAGTGGAGAGCGCGCTGGCAACCCACAGCAACAGGGCACGATGGCAGCAAACGGCCTCCAAACCTTGGAAGAACACGTGCCCAGGCACGCCACGGGGAATTCGGGAGCGCGGTTTGCACCCACGTCGGTCATGCCCGCGATTGCGGCCGCGCCTGCGCTAGCGTGGGGATATACGCACGAGGTGAGTCTGGTGTCGGGAGAAGGAGCGCTGCGCGACTTCCGAGCAGGGGATGACGTCCCGACCCTTCGCGGCACTCTCGTTGCGCATCCAGGGTACGATGTGTCTTGGACGATCCTGGTCGCTGCACTGGGCACCAAGTTCGCCTCGCGCTTCGGCGTTGTCCACGCAGGCCAGCGGCCCAAGGCAGATTGGCTTGATCCTCGATGCGCCACACCCGTGTGGTGGCTCTCCTCCGCCGGCGATCTCTTCGTCGGAGCTCGGCACGAAGGCGTAGCAACTATTGCTCCAACTGCGGCCTCACGGAATGACGCCGCGCGAGCCAAGCCTATCGCTGTGTGTGACACTGTTACTCTCTCGCTCTGCTGGGCTGTGCGGGGGGGCAGGCATGTCGGAACTTTGACGTTTGCCGTGAATGGACAGCCCGTCGTGCCAGCACTCTCGAACATCACCGGGCCCGTGCAGGTTGTTTGCCATCCGCTGCGAGTCAGCGCTGACATGCGCACAAATCCATGAAATTAACCTTGCACATCGTGTTTGGAAGCGGGGGCGGGGGCGGGGCACCTGGCAGCGTTGCGGCGCCATGTAGCGGGCGAGCAGGCACTGATACGGGGATGCGATATTTGGCAGGTGGCTGCTCAACTCTTGAATCGTCGAGATGCAGTTCAGCTGCTTGCCCAGGATGCTCGTTCTTCTTCACCGATGCCGACGGGCTCTCCAGCTGCGACGATGCGTCCGATCTCGCAGCACAGTGCCCGCCAAGCCAGCGCAAGCGCCCGCGTTCGATCTACCACTCCAGCAACGCCGAATGAGACCACGATACGCAGCGTGGGAGGCGGTGCGGGAGCAGCCACCCCGCGCGGCGTAACAATGGCAGTGCTGCGAGAGGGGGGTGAGATCTCTGCGCGTTCCAGGGATGGGCGGATGGACCTTGCTCTTCCTAACGGCCATGGGCCATCCCTGCATGCAACATCTTCCGCGCAGGGCGCGGGACGCCCCTCGTCGGCGGGAGTCCGGCCCTCGTGGGAGCGAGAAGAGATGCTGACGCCGCGGGAGCGGGGCGAGGGTCTACGTTGGGTTAACTCTGCCGAGGTGCAGATGATGCGGCAGTCAGTCGCACGGCTGACACTGCAACTTCGAGAGGCGGTGGCGCAGCGCGATGCGGCAATTCACGCGCATGCAAGAGCCCTGGAAGATGCAGCGGCTCTAGAGGATCGCGCGCGGATCACGCGAGACGCAGTCCACGCACAAGAGATGGCAGCGGCAGCCGAGGAGGTGCGAGCGCTTCGGGTGGTGGTGTCAGCGGCAGGCGTCGAGTTGCCCTCTCTGCCGAATCCCACGCCGCATGTGGCGCTATCGCCTTCTCAAGCATCACCTCTCAAAAGCTTGGACATCAAAGTTGCAGGAGATTTTCGCATGACCCCACCTGTGCCCCGACCAGCCTCAGCGCGCACGAACATGGCCACACGACCCGATTCGAGGCGACAGCTGCGAGGCAGTACAGCCTCGGCGAAGAATGCGGCTCTCCTAGCCGAGGTGACCACTGAGAGAAACCAAGTACTGAAGGGCACTCCGGGGGCTCGGGGAGCTACATTCAATGAGCAGAGAGGGACGCACAACAACAGCAGCACGGTCGCGAGACACCCTGCCGGACACTTTCAAGGCCTGAGCACATCCTCGCCTCGGATGGGGCGTAATGGCGGACTGTGGCCACGAGAGCAGGAAGCGTCGCGCCCCTTTGTCAAGGAACCCTTGTCGAGGGTAATTCCAATTGAGCGAACGGAATATGGCGTCGGACGGCAGGGTGAGGAAATGGAAGCGGCTGGCCGACGGAAAATACTAGGAGGGGCGGCACCAACCCAGTCGAGCCGCCGGCGGGAATCTGGCAGGCCGCGCGGAGGAGGAAATGAGAACCGATCAGGTTCCACGCAAGACACAAGCGGTGGGCGGGGAGCGCACGGGCGCGCACGGCGACGGTCACTCGGTCCGGAGGATGCTCTAGCGTCACTTGCGGCGCACGGGAACTTTGAAGCAGTGGCTGAGACTCTGTCTTTGGTCGAAGATCCGTCTCGGCGCCGTGAGCTGGCAGGGCAAGCACTCAGGGCTGCAGCCAAGGCAGGGCAGGCGCAAGTATGTCGTATGCTCTGCGAGGGTGCTCTGTGCGCGGGTTCGGGCGCAGCTCAGCCGGATTCTCTGGAACTGGCGGAGCAGGCGTGACCCTTCCCGCCCGTCTCTCTCTCCCCCCGCCTGCACCCGTGCCGCTCACTCGTTGTCTGACTCGGTCTGCGTCGCCGTTAGCAGCTGGGGGGGGCACTGCTTGTTGCGGCGCAGTACGGGCAGGCCGAGGCGCTGGCAGTCTTGGTCGATGCTGGGGCAGCAGTGAACAGGAGGGACAGCGACGGGGCAGTGGCACTTGGTGTGGCCGCATTCCACGGCCAGGAGGAGGCAGTAGCACGACTGCTTTCGCTGGGAGCCGACGTTGATCTTGTCGACAACGACGGGTACACGCCGCTGATGTGGGCGGCTTTCCGGGCGCGCAGACGCACCGTTGAGATCCTACTCCAGGCTGGGGCTGACGTGCAGCGTGCAAGCAAGGAGGGGAACTCGGCGCTCATCTACGCTGCGTACAGCGCGTCAGCACTCGGTAGGGGCGCAGATGCAGAGGCGCTGGTAGACGTGCTACTTGCCGCGGGTGCGGACACTACGCATCGCAATGCGACCGGGTCCACTGCAGCACAGGTGGCAGCTCAGCAAGGACGCGACGACCTTGCAGCTCGCCTTTCGCGCTCCTAGGCCTTTGTACCTGCATGCAATACTTCGTTGGTTAAGAGCTAGTAGACTGCAAGCATCTGGCTGCGCGAATCCCCTCTGCGGGCCCTGCCATGAAGTCTCGAATCGCGCAGTATTGATCGCTGCGCTGAAGTTGTATAATTACACGACAGCTGCGCGAAGTTTGCACCTTTATTCATGCCTTTTAACGCCTCTCTGATTCATCAAACTCTTCTTTTAACTCCTTGCCATTCGTCTGTTACTCTTGATCTACGAAGGTGCTGCGCATCCAGGCTTGCCACTTGGACCCGCTTGCCACCTGCATCGGCGAAAACGCTCAGCTGCGTGCGAATCCGCGATGATCCTTGGGACAGTGAGTGGCAGACGGAAAGGGAGGTCGGATCAGAGCACCGGCAGACAGCAGAGGAGTTGGGCTCTGTACGCGAAATTCCCTGGACTGCGAGGCGGTGGGGGCTGCACCAGGGTCACGCGGCGCGGCGCGTCCATCTCGGGGAGCTCCTCCCGTCCGTAATGGCCCTCTTCACCAGCACCGCCCCCCTCCGCGCTGCTGAGGGACGCTTCGGCGTGCATGGCAGAGTCGCTGTCGGGAAGGGGCACAGCGGCGGGTGCAGCCGAGGATGCGACAGGCTGCGAAGGCCCGTCGGACTCCTCTTCTATGCGAACCGTAAGGAGCGAAGGAGGCAGCAGGGGCGCGAGTCGCGGGGAGGGCCACTCGATGAGGGCTACACCGCTCGGAAGGAGAGCCTCCAGACCGAGAAAAGAGATGTCACGGTCAGGAAGGAGGCGGTAGAGGTCGAGGTGGTGCAGAGTGCACCGTCCGCCCTCCGGGTACTGCAGATGCAGCAGAAAGGACGGCGACGCAACTGTCACTTCGGCATCGCCTGTGAAGGTGCGCACGAAGCCACGAGCAAAAGTTGTCTTGCCGGCCCCAACCTGCCCTTCAAGCAGTACCTGCGCGCCCAGCCGCCACCTCAGAGGCATGGCACTCCTGCCGCCCAACCCTTTCGAGTCGCCGGTTGTGCGAGCATGCGCGGTAGAGAAAGGTGAACGATTTGGGGGTCAGGCCAAAGAGACGGAAAATGTTTCACCACATCCCCTGCATCAGCAGCTTCTGCGATGGCTTCTGCGATTTCCCAGGTCCCCTCCACTGTGCGATCGAGTCTGCTGCTCAGCTTCTCCAGACATGTGGCAACAGACTAGCTAGCGGCCTGGCGTTCTGACATATGATGGGCTCCTCACCGCACTCAACTCGGAACTGCAGCTGTAGAGCGCCTTCTTTCGAGCCCCCACGATCATCGCCCTCGCCCCGCCCCGCAATGCTGGAGGCCCGCGCCGTTGAACCGCCCCGCAGCTGGAGTACCGCAAGGCGCTGTTGCAAGCATTGGCGCGGCGCAGACCAGAAGTAAAACCTCCCAGCGTTGCCGATCCCGCTAAGAAGATCGCCGCGCAGTGCTGCTACTGAGTGTTTAGGTGCAGCACAAGCGGCGGGAGGAGATCGCGGTGCAGGAAGAGCAGGCGACGGGCTGAAAGCCTCCAAACGCATGGTCCATCGAGCGGATCCAACAGCCCTGGAGCTAGTTGCAAACCGCGGCTGAATCGACAGCAGAGAAAGAAGTGCCGCACCAGCGCATGCCACGGTAGCACCACTTGAGCATCGCGCTGCTCGCCTTGCCGACATCCTCCGTCTAGATACGAACTTCCTTATTACACACACCTTCATTTTTGTCGAGTGTACTTTTCCGAAGGGGAAATGTCAAATGAGGCTACAACCACACTGGCCCCAGACGCCTGAGCAACAACGCGGAGCGCGCTCTGCTCGGCTTCGGATGGAACTGACTTTGATTAGTCTTCGTGCCGAGGCACGAGCCTCGGCACGAAGACCCTTCATTTCCTCGCAGCCGGCGGCCTCTGGGGCGCGGCGCAAGCGCAGGAAAGACGCGATGATGGCGTTGTCTCCGAGCATCGGCATGCCTGCCCAAGTATACGAGGTGATCATTTTGGATACATGCCTTTTTTCACGCCTGCACCCACCAACCCGTGGCTGCATAGTGTTCTACAGCCTTCGGGCTGCAAGCAGGCGTCCCACTCCACCTTATCTTCATCAGGAGCACTTCGGCAAATTGTCCCCATTAGTTCGTGTATTCACGAAAGATTACCTCTTGCATTTCCAGCTCTCTATTCACCCTTATCTCATTAATCGGTTCCATTCTATCTCACTCTCCCATATTATCAACCTTTTTCACCGTCGCGCATTTGTGCACGGCACCCATTCCGTGGGTCTGCGAGACGCGGAGCGAACTGGGTCCGCACCGAGCGACAGAAGACCTCCTGACACAAGTCCCGCGTGTCAACAGCATAAAAAAATGTGCAAAGTTCTCCTGAGGTTGCAACTATTTCTTATCAAGCTTGCGGCGCTGCGCGCCTGTCGTGGCGCGATTGAATACTGGCGTAGCGCCCTGGGCAACGCAGACGGCGCACATCCAGGAGCCGCGAGGGACCGTAGCGAGCGGCGGGTCGAGGCACGAGATGTGGAAGCCGCCGTCGCACGCGTCGCACAGGATCATCCGCGAGGGTAGCGCCGTCGAGGCGCACAGCTGGCACTCGACGTCGTCCCACGTGAGCGCTCCCTTTTCTGGTCTCCTTTTCCGGTCCTCTCTCTTCGCGCCACCCTGACGGTCAGTACGCCCTTTCGTTTCGTCGCCGGCCGCACTCCGCGCGGCCGCCTTGGTGCTGGCGTTCTTGAGGGAATCAACCTGCCGGACCTCCGCAGGCGCTTCTTGCCTGCACCGCTGACAGAACCAATCGCTCGAGGGAATCGAGGAGAGCGGCGGCGAGTGGCAGTATATGTGGCAGCCAACGTCGCAGCCGTCACAGAGCATCATCTTAGTACCATCGTGGGGTGACTTGCACTTGAAGCATGCTGTGTCATCACAAACCACTTTGCCATCGTCGCCTGCTCCCTCGCTACATTGCGCCCAACCCGAACTTTTGCTGCCAACAGCAGGTAAGTTCTGTGCCTTCTTAATTGGCGTTGACCCCTTCGCCGAGGCACGCCTCGCGGCGGCTCCAGGCATGGTAGCCGCCGCTGACCGGCCACTGCAGGTGCAACAGAACCAAGCACCGCGAGGCACTCTGTCGAGACGAGGCCGCGTGCACTGAATGTGCCAGCCCGCGTCGCAGCCGTCGCATAGCAGCATCGTTCGCGCGTCATGAGGTGAGCGGCATCCCTCACACACAACCTCATCTGCTGGAACTTTCGCTTGACGTGCCTTCTTGCCACCTCGATCGTCCGTCGGCGCTGTGGCACTGACCGGTCGCTTGCCTACATCCGTGCGCGCCAGAGCCAACCCAGATGCCAACGGGGCCACAACTTGCTGCTTTACCGCCCCGTCCCGCCCGTACTTCATGCGCGCCACCGGAACAAGTTGTCGTTTTCCTTCTTCTCTTATCGTCGGCGCTGAAACCAGCGAGGGTACCGTACGGCTCGACAGGGCGCAGCGCTGGCAGAACCAATCGCCCGAGGGAATCGAGGAGAGCGGCGGCGAGTGGCAGTATATGTGGCAACCAACGTCGCAGCCGTCACAGAGCATCATCTTAGTACCATCGTGGGGTGACTTGCACTTGAAGCAAGCAATGTCTTCATCTCCTCTTTCGATGCACGATTGTTCGACAGCTGCTATGATCTTGCGCAGCAACCTTTCGTTCGTTGCGTCACTCCCAGGAGCCACGCCACACTTTCGACAGCCGTCTTTTAGCATACGGTTGAACACCATCTTGCTCGCGACAAGCCACTCTAGGAGCTCGCGCGCGCCAGAAACGCCTGCAGGACGGCACTCCACAAGCGCCCACACTTTGACGAATTTTCCTCGCCGCAGCACTCGTGCCAGAAGCGCAAAGGCCTCGGGATCAACTTCTACGCACTTGTGCGCGAGCCAGTCAATCCCAGGCTTGTCAAACATGGAGTCCAGCAAGAATGCAAGGTGTGCGCGAACAAACGATCCAGCAGGTGCCTCAATCGCCGCCAGACATGCAGGAGGACGCCGCTCCAGCGCTGCCCCATCTAGTTCTTCCTCCTCTTCCTCTTCCTCTTCCTCTTCCTCTTCCTCTTCCTCTTCCTCTTCCTCTTCCTCTTCCTCCTCTTCAGTATCTTCAATTTGCGAGAGGATCCGGTAGAGTAGGCGCGAGTTATTAGGGTTGACCCCCATGGCGATCCCACTTTCGCGGCAAAAGTCCTTGAGCATGGCGTTGACCACTGCCTTGCGCTGCACCAGCCAGAGTAGAAGATCGCGCGCGCCGCTCACTCCTACAGGGCGTGCTGCTACAAGCCGCCAGATCTTCCAGTACTTTCCCTTGCTGCGCTGCCCTGCCAGCGCGGCGAAGGCCTCGCCATCGACCTCAAGGGCGCGGTCAACAACGAACTGGATGCCTTCCTTGTCGGTCATCACATCCAGAATGTGCGCGAGATGCACTTCCCCCATCTGTCCCTCCTCGGTCAGCGGCATGTCTGCCATGCAAGTCGGGATGCGCTCCACCGGTGAACGCTTCGGAACGATGCCTGCCATGCACGCCGGGCAGAACCAGTCGCCCTCAGGGATGGATGCGAGCGGCGGCGAGACGCAGTCCATGTGCCAGCCCACGTCGCAGCCATCGCAAAGCACGATTTCCTCGTCCCGCTCGCCCGAACCACACCCGGTGCAGAGAATGTCTTCCCAGTACCGCCCTAGTGCAAGCACATCGCCATTTTCTATCGTAACTTGCGCTTGCTGAGAAAGCGCAAGTGCCTGCACGGCCCGCTGCGCCAACTGCTGTTTCGTCCCCTTGCGAGAGAGGCCCCACTCCCCACACACGGCGTCGAGTGTCTTGAGCCGCACATTTTCAAGAAGGCCTACGTCGAGCAGTATCCCGGATCCTGACACGCCGTTTGCGCCAGCAACATAAACGACGGCGCCGACGGCTGCTGGTACGTCTGCGGGCGGCTCCAGTCCCAGGTCTCTGCAAAGTTCGCGCAGAGTGTCCAATGAGAGCGACTGGAGCACCGCCGGGGGGCTCTTTGGCCCCCCAGATGTGCGTTGTGAAACCCCAGCACGTTTTGGGGCCCGCTTGCGGGGAGTTGACTGCGAGGAGAGGGCCTCGAGGGCCTCGAGCACCGAGCCATCCGAGGCCAGCGGCAGCTGTCGAGGCCCAGTGTACCTGGTCGGCTTCCCGTAGCACACCCATGGCTTATAGCCCTGCGTAACATGCAAGTACGACTGCTTGCGCCGGGCCAGCACAGACAGACGCGCCTTCTCGCGTGCGCACCTCCCGTGCGCCTCCGGCTCCCACAGCACGCCCCCGATGTGTGCCGAGATCTGCCGCAGCTCCTCGGGGCTTGCGCCAGGGCCAATGACTACAAATTCTGCAGCGGAGCGCGCTGCGTCCAGCCGCTCCACATCTGCAACGAGAGACTTCACGACGCGCGCGACTGCGACGAAAATTTCCTCCTCTCCTGCACCCTCCACAGCAACCTGCGCCTCCCCCGCGTCCGAAGTCCCTGAGGAGCTTTGCGCCGAGGACTCCCGGTTCTTGTCCGTGCTGTAACCGGCATCGCAGTGCGGCAGGCGAGCGCACACACCACGGAGCAGCTCCAGGCACGACGCGCGCGGACCTGACTCGAGCTCGCGGCCAGGCGTCTGGCCGCTGTGCTCCGAGCACTGCGCGGGTGGCAGGGTCGACGCCTCGGACTCCCCGGGGCTGCTCGACTCGCCCCGGACTGCGCCACACAATTCACCTGCTCTCATCGGGTACAATCGCTCTTGTAGGTCCTGCGCACACGATACCGTCTCTAGCAGAGAGGAAATTTCGAGCGACGCTGTGCCGAGACCTGCACTATGCTCCCGGGCCGCCAATCCGTCGGTAGGCGACTGAGGCTGCGCCCCCACTGTCGTTCCACTTTTTGAAAGAAGGCGCTTGGAAATGCGCACAGGGACCGAGACGCCGAGATTGTGAAAGATCCCACCATGTGCAGCGAGTACTCTTCGGGGAAATGCGCCGGAGCGAAGGCGCATGGCCATCATGATCGATGCGTCGAGGTGGCCACAGTCTGAGTCTGGGTCGGTGAAGTGTCGGTAGGCCGTCACGGCCGGGAGTCGCCCGCCGTCCTCTGGTTTCACGTACTTGCACAGCGCGCCGACACGAATGAAGCCCATCTTAGCGTAGAAGCCTGCAGACGACTCAGTGGCCTGCACCACCACGAAATCGAACATGCGCGAGGCCTCCATCTCCTCAAGCGCCAGCTGTACGAGAAACGAACCGCACTCGAGTGCTCCCACAATCGCAAGCTCTCCCACGCGCGGCCAAATGACGCCCTCTTTCTTGGGATCGCCCGACCGAAATTGCAACTCAAGCTCCCACGAAAGCTCTCCGTCTGAGTCCCATCGAACACCCTGCTTGTCCGCGATGCCCTTGAGGCCAGCTTCCACCGCCAGAGAGTCCCAACGGAAATAATGCGTCCATGTCGTAAACGTGGTATACCAAATGAAGCCCTGCAGCCGGCTCGGGACTCCCTCCCGCGTGCGCACCATGTAACCGCGGATCGGGTCGTCTGCGTACACTTTCGCGTCAGCCTTGCTGGCAGGCCAAATGCTCAAGACAGTTTAGCGAGTCTGAGCTGGCAGCACGGGCGCGTCAGGTCGCGAATGGGCAGGGACCAGTCTCGATGCGATCCGCAATAAATGACTCGGAGAGGCGCTCGAGCTCCGCATGCGCGTGGTGGATCCCGTCGAAGGCGCCTGTCTTCCGCGCTCGACGCTCCGCTGCCTCGTGGCAGAGCAGGTGCAGCTCCTTGCATGCTCCCCGCCAAACCTACCACCAAAGCGCGAAAGTTTTAGTTACCACGGTCTGAACCTCGGTCTTCCAATGAGACGATTTGGCCGCTGCAAAGCACCGGCGAATCTCTTTTTTGCACGGCTTGCAGCTTCAGGAAGCGAATGGGTGTTTACCGAACGTTCGAAAACCGGCTGCAAAATGCTTCCCTGCCACCAACAATGCGCACAGGTATCAGCGTGCGGCCACCACTGCAATACCGCGTAAATGTACGGTTTGTTGCGCAGCAACGGGAGCAAACTAGTGGCGGCGGAGTGGACGGGCAGCGCCAGATTAGGGCGGCGCTCCAGCAAGACATGTGGGGGCGAAGGAGTCAGAAGGAGACCTCGATGCCCCACGAGGTGACCGCGCAATTTGGAACCTTTGCCATCTTGTATGGGATGGTCTCTACACGGCGGCGAATGGTGCTGGGTTTGCGTGGTCGCTGCTTGCCCTCCACGGCGTGCGCCAATTTCGAAGGCTTCCGAGCATAGGAAAGCCTGAGAAATGAGGGCTTTTGTCCACGCGACTGGCGCGGCGAGTCCAGGATCATCCTGCGCGGCCTCGCGTCGCGAACACGCGCCGCAAGCCCCTCAGTTGAAAAAGTCAAACTCGCGCCAAACCAAGACGTGTCACGAGGCACTAACCCAGCCACGCTGTATCCAACCTGCCCACAACCCAGTTGCTCAGCGCTCAGCACCACCTGTTGGATTGGGTATGCGGCACGACACTAAAAAAAGCCCTGATCCCCGGCGCTGGTGTGCAGCGCTGAGCGCTCTGGTTCTGTCCCAGCGCAGGCGACGGTTTGTTTTGCACCGCGGCCCTGGTATCCGTCCAACGAGCGGACTCGACAATCTCGGCACAGACAGGATCTCACCCAGACAGGCTCGGTAGATCCCCGAGGTAGACGAACGATCGCGTGAGAGAGGGGGCGCGGAGGGCAGACAAGGGGCGGTACCAAAGGAGGAGACACTTGCGGGATCCAGATTGGAGAGAGGATTTTTTGGGTGGAAGAGGCTCTTTTTAAAATGAATGTGTTTTTAAAATAAGCGGCCCACAGAATATCCCGAGATCCAGAATTTCTCAGAAAATACGCTTCTCCAGGGAGTCGCGTCCGAGATTGTGAAACCGTTCCTCACAGCGGGATCCGGGGGTGACCGGGCTGCCGGACGCATGTGGCGATGAGCGAGGCGTGGCGGGTTTTACACGTGAATGTGGAAGAGAAATGACTTTCTGATACCACACCGATCTAGGGTATGCTGCACACTACCCGGAGGTTGCGGGACACCATCACAGCGCGATTGCACGCTCTTCTCTAACTCTTGTCTGCACGGCCGCTTCACGATGTCGCGTGCATGTCTTTGATCAACGCAGCCACACGCAGCGCACCAGTGAAATGGATGTGCACGGTTGAGGTTTTAATGTTCGAGATCCACCTATTCGTTACGCTTGCGCTGGAAGAAGAAGATACCCGCGCTCCTCATGGCGAACATCACCAGGTCGTTTTCCCTCTGCATCGATTTGCAATGGGCAATCAGTCAGCCTGCCCTTGCAAAGGCACCAGCATCCAGGGAGGGCCACCTGGGAAGGGGCAGGGGGCGAAAGAGAGAAGTGATTGGGTTGCCTGCAATGTGCGGATGCGCGCGCTAGCCATCTGGAAAATTTCGATGTCCTCGTCAGTCGGACGCCTCTTCTCCGCACGGATGCGCTCCGCCTCGAGTGCCTCGTCATGGAGGTGCGCCTTGACTGCGTCAAACCAGTGAAGGGAGTCCATCTTCGCCTTTTGATCCAGAACCTTGAGAAGGAAGGCCAACCCAAGCGCGAAGCCATCGTCGCAGAAGCACCCACCTTCCATATCCGGTCTCTTGGTGTCAAGTATCTCCTTCGACCTCACAATGTGTGCGACGTAGTTGACAATGAGCGGCGGAATAATCAGGTAAAAGTTGCGTAGGTGTGCCTGGCTCTCGTCGGTGAGCTGGTCGTGGAAAACATCGACGAGCAATTTGAAGTAGTTGGTTTCCTCCTCAAATTTGTTTGCCACGTCGCGGATTGCATTGTCAAGGTTCACGGCTGCCTCGTTGGTTTCACGGGAGTAACCATGGCCCTCAACGGCCGTGGCGAAGAAACCCGTGCCGTCTTGGCGCCGTAAACCGCCTCTACTGATGTCCGGGATGATGTCCATAGCTGAAGTGATGTAGTTCAGGGAACCAGCACGCATGAGGCGCACGTATCCGAGCGCGTTGCCCATTTCTGTGATCACCTGCCTGAATTTGTCGAGGTAGGACAGCTGCTTGTCATCGACGCCCAGACGCTGGATTTCCGTGTTGAATGCCTTTGCCCGCTCGAACGGAAAGTAGAAACCCCTTTCGCGTACGTGCTCCTTCACATACCGGGCTTCCTTCAGCAGGCGAGATTTGATGTGGTCATCGTGGAGAAATTGGGAAAATACGGCGAGCTTGCGGGTGAGGAACTGGTAGGTGTAGTTGACCGTAGTGTTGACGATGCCCATCCCGTGCGTCCGGATCGACGCTGCCACCTGTCATCGCAGGAGCACACACACGCATGTTCAACCCCTCGGCGCCGTGAGCTGCGCTGCGCGCTGCCCAGGACCGCGCCGTGACGCGCACAGGCTGTCGGGGGTAGAGGATTTTCCATGGACCTGCGTGATTCCGATAGTATTGACGTAGCGCGAGCCTCTGGTCGGGCGCTCGACAAAGAATTGAAGGTTCATTTGATAGTGGAAACGCGCCACGAACACGTGGATGTTGCGCATGATCTCGAGAACATCGATGCCTTGCTCTAGCGTACCGGCGGGAAGGTACGAGTCCGTCAGGCGCAGCCCGTACTTGTTCTCGGCCAACGATCGCATTTCGGCGTAGGTCTTCCAATCATGTGTGGCAATCGTCGTCAGGTTGTAAAAGGTCTCGTCGAGGTATGCTGACACTCGTGCCTTCAAGTCAAGCGCGCGACCGAGCACGTTCAGCGGCTTCATTATCAAGAATGAGAGGAGGTCCGGCTGTGGGGCCGTGATGGGGTTTGGCTGTGGGACGTGCGACATCAGCTCCGAGTGAATGTGCAGGCGCAAGTCGTTCTCGACGAGACGACAGAGCGGCGCAACCAGCACTTCTTCAAGAGTACTCTCCACAAAGCTGACCATCCCTGACACCATCGTGTCCTCTACGTTTTGCGATTGATTCTGCCTGTCTGCCGGAAGAAGTGCGCGGTCGGCCGCGGCAAGAATCGGGCGGGTATCGGCGAGCGCGGCAAGCAGAAGGCGAAGCTTCTCGGGCTCCTGCCAGCGCACGGTGACCGACCGGAGCCAGAATGGCAAGAGGCCACGAGAAAAAAGCAGGAACGAACCGTCGCACACCTCAGCAACCGCACTGTCGAGATCCGCGAGAAGCTCCAGCTTCCGCAGCTGCAGGCGCACCTCATCAACGTCGGCATCTCGTAGCTGCTTCTTGGGCAGGAGCTCCCACGCCGTTGACGCTGCCGCCCGACGAAGAGACGTGTTGGGCCCCCGCAGCACGTCCGTCATCATCATCGAGAGCGCTGCCATATCCTCTTTGGTGCGGTCTTGCCGCCAGCCCCCTGCACGCGCGGTGGCCAGCTGGTTCTGCAGATCCTCCGCGACTGGCGACATCACCTGGAGCACCCGATCCTGCAGGTAGCGGTGCACGTGGAAGATCTGCGCAGCGATAAGCGCTGACTTGCGGAAGTAGGTTTGCTGAATTCCCTTGAGTATCCGCACGGCCTCGAGCACGGCAGGTAGCACAGACTGGCGCAAAGGCACCTCCGCGTTCATGTGAAGGGCAAGCAGCAGGCGCACTGCTCCGCCTACTTGGTGCGCAAGGAGCAGCCCCTGCACCAGAAGATTTGCCCGTGTGGAAAGCATTTCGCCGACTGTTGCCTTGTACGTGAAGTCGGACTCCATGCGTACCGCCCATCCCAAGATCTGCACGTGCAATCTCTGCACCTGAGCAGGGAATCGCTCCGCGATACCTGCCACCGCCTTGCCCAGCGGCTCCGGCTTCGTGGCCTTGCCCAGCAGTTCGGGAAGATTAGCATCGAGGAAGTCAGCTACCACGAGCACCGCACGGCCGTGCAGCAACACAGCTGGGACCTGCCGATGTAGTCGCGAGGACACGTCAGCCCGCAATAGTCTCGCTCCCAGGTATAACCGCGCATCCGTGAACCCAGGAGATCAGGCACTTCCGTTTTGCAGCGCCACGGTCTTCCTGATCAAGGGAGCGTGTGGGGATGTACCTTGGCTTTGAGCGCGGTAATTGCTTTATGAATCGGCTTAACATCAAGCTCCATCCCGCGCCGCATCTGAGCGACGAGCACCCACAGGGCCAAGCACCCAGCCACCTGCCACCTCGTCCCCACTGTCGGCCATCTGCATCGTGCATAGCCGGGGCGCAGTTGCATACATTATCGCAGTGACACTCTGACCTGATAGCGGTGGTCCGACTCTGTAGTTTCGCCGATGTGAGAGGTCAGGTATCCAAGCTGGGCCTTAGCCCACGAAAGCAACTGCAGGCCAATCCAAGCTGAATGTTAGTACAAGCGAATCACGTCCGAGGACGGAGTTAAAATTCAGCAGCACGAATGCCAGAGTCAACGGTATCACCACGAGAGCGAGAGAGCTACACGAGGGGAAATGGTTGCTGAGCAGCTCGGGGTCTGGCTGAGGCCTCTTCGATCAAAGCTTTGTTCTGACGAGCTTCCGAGACGCCCCTCGAATGGTGCCACTGTAGATCCTGCATCCAGCACCCACGCAAGAACGCCCCATCAAAAATATCCCCCTCCATTCGCGTGACGGCCATGAGGATTTCAGCCACAGTATGCGGCTGCATCTCATACAGTTCGGGCTCAAGAGCGGCGCCCTCCAGCATTCGTTTATACT
>Ga0115567_10002641_pt1 | contig 17752 bp, 18 predicted proteins | sample COGITO_mtgs_1204_2_FD_88679 | JGI IMG/M metagenome (GOLD analysis project Ga0115567, IMG submission 88679) | Pelagic marine microbial communities from North Sea - COGITO_mtgs_120412 | ecosystem: Environmental > Aquatic > Marine > Epipelagic | place: Germany:Helgoland, sampling site Kabeltonne... | reverse complement strand
TAGCGACTAGTTTAGCAAAAGCGGTAATTAAAACCGATGTCCAACACAATCAGCAGATCCTTATTCAAGCAATAGGAGATGGGATTAAAACCCTCCCAATACTCGAAGCGTGTTATCAAATATCACTGCATCCTGATGATCTAGCTAATGTGAAAATGCATTTTGGCGATGCTCATATTGCCGATAATAACTGGCAATTAATAGAGTCTAGCGAACTATCTCGCGGAGGCTGCAGCATTCAAACAACCACTAATGCAGTAGACGTATCAATAGAACGTCGCAGCGAGCAAGTGTTTGGTCAATTACTTTTACAACAAGGTTTAGCTGATGACCCTCGCACTTTGTGACGCAATTAAAGATATTACGAAAACGGTAAGCGCCAGCCACACAATAAGTGCGGGTAAATTGGTACGCGGCGTTGGCTTAACCCTTGAGGCTGTTGGCTGCCAAATTCCAATAGGCGGGCGCGCTATGGTGCAAACTCTGCACGGTAGAGTAGAGGCCGAAGTAGTTGGTTTTGCAGACAAGGTCACCTATTTAATGCCAATTGAGTCAATAAAGGGCATTGTGCCGGGTTCGTTTGTTGAACCTATTTCAACAGATTCTGGTTTGGCCGTTAGCGACAAATTGTTAGGTCGGGTTATTGACGCAAATGGCGCACATTTAGATGGTTTAGGACCTATATGTGCAACTACCAGAGTCTCTACTAACCCACCGCCAATTAATCCACTATTACGCAAAGCCGTCAACACGCCTTTAGATGTAGGTGTGCGCGCAATTAACGCAATGATAACCGTTGGTCAAGGACAGCGAATGGGACTTTTTGCCGGCAGCGGTGTAGGGAAAAGCGTATTACTCGGCATGATGACGCGAGGCACTACCGCCGATGTTGTAGTGGTAGGGCTGATTGGAGAGCGTGGCCGTGAAGTAAAAGAATTCATTGACGATATACTTACCGCTGAAGACCGTAAAAAAGCGGTTGTAGTGGCTGCGCCGGCTGATACTTCACCTCTTATGCGTTTAAAAGGAAGTGAAACTGCCGTAACCATTGCTGAATATTTTAGAAACCAAGGTAAAAACGTACTTTTATTAGTTGACTCACTCACCCGTTATGCAATGGCGCAGCGAGAAATTGCCTTGGCCATTGGCGAGCCACCAGCCACCAAAGGCTATCCGCCTTCTGTATTTGCTAAGTTACCGGCATTGGTTGAAAGAGCCGGTAACGGCAGTGAAAGTCAGGGTTCTATCACCGCATTTTTTACCGTGTTAACCGAAGGCGATGATTTACAAGACCCTATTGCCGATGCAGCGCGGGCTATTTTAGACGGACATATAGTACTCTCGCGAGACTTAGCAGATGCTGGACACTATCCGGCAATCGATGTAGAAGCGTCTATTTCTCGCGTCATGCCGCAAGTGGTCAGCGAAGAGCACAATACCCAGGCGCGCAGCATTAAGCGAGTGTATTCTACCTATCAACAAAACAAAGACTTAATAAATATTGGTGCATACGCACGCGGTAGCGATCCGCAAATAGATTTATCGATATCAGCAGCGCCTGCAATTAGTGCATTTTTACAGCAAGGCACTAAACAAATAATTGATATGAATACAACTCTAGAAACTGTAAATACCTTAGCTACCGGCATACAGTCGGCCACGTCCAATAACCGTGCAGGCTAATGAGTAATATAAAGCAGTTAGTGTTAGTTGCGAGTGTCGAAAAAAAGCGCGAGCAAAACTGCGCATTGCTTTATCAGCAAGCCAACACTCATTTACAAGCAAATCAACAAAAGCTCTCTGGATTAGAACGCTACAAGCTTGATTATTTGCACGGCATACGCACAAAAGCCGCGCAAGGAATTGGCGCAAAGTCGATGAATCAACACCATCAATTCATTGCCCAGCTCGACAAAGCTTGCGAACAGCAAGTGCTTATTATTAATCAAGCTGTGTTGGCTGTGGATCAGCGCAAGCGACAGTGGTTAGTGCAGCAGCAAAAGCATAAAGCCATCTTGCATCTGATTGCCAAAAAACAAGATCAGGCGAAAAGCAAAGCCGCTAAAGTAGAGCAAAAATTGTTTGATGAAATAGCGCTTCAGCGCGCTGTCCGAAAGCCAAGCTACTAATAATAGTCACGTTGCTGTCATTGCGTATAAGTAGCGTATAAGTAGCGTATAAGAAGCGTATAAGAAGCGTATAAATAACGCATTAACTTGGTACAGAAAATGCAATCCCCCCTATTAGAATCTATAAATGACAAGCGTGTTTCATTAATAATGTCAATATAAACATATGCTTACAGTAATTCATGAATAGGAATAGTGGTTTATGATGCAACAAATTGCCAGTACAAAAACACAATCTGCCGCACCGGCATTGCCGTTCACATTAAGGCCTAGTGCGGTAAGTGTACAAAGCGAAACTCGACAGTCTTTTAACGCAGAGCTTTTGCGTGAATCTCGCGCTGTCAACGTGTATGAGCAACCGCGCCAGCCACACCAGCCGGATACTGCAAAAAATTCAAGCAGAGAAGTGCAAAACGCTGGAGACCAGGTGCGCAGTAAGCAACGCAGCGACGAGCGCAAAGCTGTGCTGCGTCACGATAGCCTTCTGAAGAAGCAAGATCGTATTGACAAACAGGTAAACTCGCGTCTTGATGAGCAACGCTCAAGGCAGCAAGATGCGCTTGCAGATGCGAAGTACAATGAATCGAGTAAGTCGACAGCTACTGTTGGCGATAGCAGTGGAGGTGATATTGGCAAAAGCTCCCAGAGAAACGCTGACAATGCAAAATCAAGCCGTGAACAAACAAAGCGTTCATCGACTTATGAAATGAGCCAAGCTGAAAATGAGCGCGTCCACAACGCTGAATCGACGAGCCGTTCTGAAACAATTAACAGCAACTCAACTTCAAACGAGGGTCTTGAAAGTGTCTTAAGCGATAAAATCGCAGACCACGGCGCTGATCTAATTTCTTCAGTTGACGGGACTCCGGCAACACAACAATTCGATTATCTTGACTACGTCACTCAGATAGCAGAATTTACCGGTAGTCCGGTAGAACCAAATACAACTGAACATGCGCCTGTTGCCAATGATCTATATTTTTTACCAAGGGATAGTGAAAATTCATTGGCGGACGAGCAAGCGCTGAATGAAAAAGTAAAGACTGAACCGCTAGTCGAATTATCAGTTGATGCTGCAAACGCAGAAAAAAAGGTCAGTATTTTATCTGATATAATTGATGAAACGCTATCCAAAGAAACGCTGGGCGGAAATGTTTCGGCGATCGTTGGCGATGGACTTAATGATGTTGCTGCTAACGCTAAAGAAATCAATAAAGCCGAATCATCTGAACACCTTGCTTATGCCGATTTGACTCCTAAAGAGGAGTTAGCGCTTAAACGCACAGTAGAGGAGCTAGTGAGTCAATTAGAAGCTACAGGTGTATCTGCTAATGCGCTGACACAAGCAGATAAAGATTTACTGACCGATTTGCTGCGAACTGAGTCAGCTAAGACCGAAATAAAATCTTCAGACGTGCTAGCTGCGCTTGAGCTGTCCGGCCAAACATCAAAACTAAACGGCGATAGTATCATCAAGCCCGAAAGCGGCAAAATAACGCCCGTTGGTATAGGTGAAAAATTGCCTAAAACTGACTTACCAATTGAGTTAGTAGAGGGTGATAATAGCAGCGCAAAAATACTAAACGCGGGTAGTCAACAAGATACTGTGCTCGGTAACAACAGTCACGTATTAAAAGAAGACAAAATCCAGAGACCTGCAGGCGATTCGGTAAGACAAATCGCACTGCTAAATGAAGAGCAATCCAAAATTGCCCTTGAAAGTTTGAGCGCGCGCGTTCAAGCAGCGACGGGTGAAGCTCGCAGCGATAATAAAGGCAATGAATTTATTGCGGCTTTGCAAAGCGGCGTGAAAGAGTTTAAACAGCAACTTGCTCAAGGACGCGAACCAGGAATTGATTTAAAAGCCCTTGTTAGCGAAGCATTGGCACAAATTTCTGGCGAAAATGCCGCGCAACAACCAAAAATTGACGCTGCCGTTAATCAATTCAGTCAAGTACTCAACCTTGCTAATGCGGCAAGTCAGTCAGCAAGCCTGCAACAATCGATGCTTCCAAGCAATCCCGACCTTCAAATGACAAAAGAAATTAACTTAGCGCATATTGAGGGTACGAAACTTGCTAATACAACACAAAGCCAGTTAAACATGCATGCAAGTGCTGAAAAAGCGATTAACATTTTTAAACAAGAAGGTCAGCAGCAACTTGCTGAGAAAGTTCGTTGGATGGTTAACGCTAAGTCAACTACCGCGGAAATACGCTTAGACCCGCCCGACTTAGGCGGCATTAATATTAAAATCAACTTAAGTGGAGATACCGCTCAAGTCAATTTCAACGTGCAGTCAGCGGCAGCGAAAGAGGCCCTAGACCAAGGGGCGCCAAGATTACGCGAAATGCTACAAGAACAAGGTATAGAGCTTGGTGAATCGCACGTTCAGCAAGACAATCAAGGCGGTGGTCAGGAGAATGAGCCTGATCATAGCAATAATTCAATGAGTAGCAGCAACTCGGGAGCTACGGGCAGCGATACACGTCACGAAGAAAGCGGCGAGCCTGTAATTGAACAGCGAGTTTCTGCGGGCGTACTAGGTGGCATTGACTACTATGCATAAGCGTTTTATACGCCTCTGTTTTATGCTAACTGATAAAGATGCTGATACAAAACGCATATATAAATTTTACGAACTAGGAACGAGCTAATGGCTGAAGAATTGAAAGGCGAACAAGGCAAGAAGAAAAAATCAAAACTCATGTTAATTTTAATAGTGGTTTTTGTGCTTTTAGCTGCCGGTGGCGCAGCAGCATATTTCTTTCTATTTATGGGGAGCGGTGAAGTGAGCGAAGTCTCTGTTAGTGGTGGGGTAAGCGAAACAAGTGATGCACAAGAATCGTCTAGCGAAGATACGGCTATTTATGTCGCAATGCCAAGGCCCTTTCCGTTTAACTCTCCTGGAATAAGCCGCGAACGAATGGTGCAAATTGAAGTGCAACTCATGGTCAGAGGGCAGCTAAACGAAGAGCTTGCCAAGCGTCATATCCCCATGATTGAAGGGAGCTTACTGCAAGTGTTTAGTGCTTCAAATGCTGACGATTTGGTAACTGAGGCGGGCAAAGCACAACTGCGCGACAAAGCAACTGCGCAGATTAGAAAGGTTATGAATAATCTTGAAAAAAGCCCCGTCGTTGAACAAGTGTTGTTCACAGGCTTTGTCATTCAATAAACAGTCAATAAGTAGGTAATCAAGTTGAGCGATTTATTATCCCAAGATGAAATTGATGCGCTTTTACACGGTGTTGACGACGTTGAAGAAGAAGAAGTTGAAGAGATCGAGCATGACGGCTCTGCACTTGAATATGATTTTTCATCGCAAGACCGTATTGTACGCGGTCGTATGCCCACACTTGAAATTGTGAATGAACGATTTGCACGGCATATGCGAGTGAGTTTGTTCAATATGATGCGCAGAAGTGCAGAAGTGTCGATTAACGGCATTCAAATGATTAAATTCGGTGAGTATATTCATACCCTTTTTGTGCCTACTAGTTTAAATATGGTGCGTTTTAGACCTCTAAAAGGCACGGGGCTAATTACCATGGAAGCTCGCCTTGTATTTATTATGGTCGACAACTTCTTTGGCGGTGATGGCCGCTATCATGCCAAAATTGAAGGCCGAGAATTCACGCCAACTGAACGACGCATTATTCAGATGCTGCTAAAACTGATATTTGAAGATTATAAAGAGGCTTGGGCGCCGGTGATGGATGTATCTTTCGAGTATTTAGATTCTGAAGTTAACCCTGCAATGGCTAATATTGTGAGTCCATCTGAGGTAGTGGTAATTAGCTCTTTTCACATTGAGCTTGACGGCGGCGGTGGTGATTTCCATATCTCTTTACCTTATTCGATGCTTGAGCCTATTCGAGAAATGCTAGATGCAGGGGTGCAAAACGACAAAGAAGACACCGACTTCAGATGGAGTAAAGCCCTGCGCGATGAAATAATGGACGTTAAAGTTGAAATGACCACACATTTCTTAGACGTCGTGATTAGCCTAGAAAAATTAATGAATATAAAAGACGGCGATATCATCCCCATTACTATGCCCGAAGTCGTCACTGTTTCTGTAGAAGATTTGCCAACCTTTAGAGCTAAGCTCGGTAAGTCTCGAGACAACATTGCACTTAAAATTACCGACAAAATACCCAGACCTAATTCTGTTAAATCTGAACTTCAACTCTTTACCAAAGGCGGCAAAGTAATTGACAGTGACTCAGAGTTAAGTGTGCTTGAAGAAGATTTATTACACGTTTTAGAGAGGAGATAGCCATGAGTGAAGAAAAAGAAGGTTTAGACGATTGGGAAGCAGCAATGGCCGAACAAGCCGAGTCTGAGGGCGAAGAGGGCGGTGAAACCGTTGACCCAGATGATTTAATTGCCGAAGCTCAAGCCGCTGAGCTTGACGAACTCAGTGATGATAATGCGCCAATGACCGACGAAAAGAAATTAGACACTATTTTAGATATCCCAGTGACTATTTCAATGGAGGTGGGCCGAACCAATATTAGTATCCGAAATTTACTCCAATTGAACCAAGGTTCCGTTGTTGAATTAGACCGAGTTGCCGGAGAACCACTAGATGTTTTAGTAAATGGCACGTTGATTGCTCATGGAGAAGTAGTGGTAATCAACGATAAATTTGGGATTCGGTTAACCGATGTTATTAGTCAAGTCGAGAGAATTAAAAAACTTAAATAAAAAATATTCGCCAAGCGCAGTCTTGGCGGGCTTTTCATGCATGTTCATTGCGGCATTGGCTTGGCCTGTCCAAGCAAAGCCGAGCACCCAAAGCATTACCTCAGCCAGTTCAATCTTCTCGGTTTTTCTGTCGCTTTTAGTGGTGATCGCCATAATTTTTGCGTTCGCCTACGTAATGCGTCGGTTTAATGTCGCGCAAACCGGTAATGGTCAAATGCGAGTAGTCGCCAGTATGATGGCCGGTACGAAAGAAAAGGTGATGGTAATTGAAGTGGGAGATGAACAACATCTTCTAGGCATCACCGCGCATAACATCAATCACTTAGCAACGCTAAAAAATCCGATCAGTAAAGACACTTCAAAGGGCAACAACGCGCACAGTCCAAAAGTAAACTTCCAGCAAAAACTAGTTAATGCAATGGCGCAAAGTATCACCGGCGGTAATAAAAAAACGGATACTAAAGCGCAATTATCGAAAGGAGTCGATCATGACTAAGCTTATTCCGTGCACCAGACACCTTGTCCAACAAATAATAAATAGTTTAGTGTTACATAAAACTTGGTGTAAATGGGCATTAGTGACGTTGTTGATGTTAATTGGCATTCAAGCTAATGCACAGCAAGCGGGTATAGAAGCGGTCACCGTTACCACCAATGCAGACGGTAGCCAAGATTATTCAATGACGCTGCAAGCATTGTTTATCATGACGGCGCTAAGTTTAATTCCTGCTGCTATTATGATGATGACCTCATTTACTCGTATTATCGTGGTGCTATCAATATTACGCCAAGCAATTGGCCTACAGCAATCCCCCTCAAATCAAATACTGATTGGCGTGAGTTTGTTTTTGTCGATGTTTATAATGGCGCCAGTGTTTGAGCAAGTAAATGAAAAAGCTTTACAACCCTACTTAAGTGAGGAAATGACATCCTTAGAAGCATTTGAGCAGGCAAAATTGCCAATGCGCGACTTTATGCTCAGTCAAACTCGTGTAACCGATTTAGAAACCTTTGTCCGCATTGGCGGCTACGAGGGGCAATTTGATTCACCCGAACAAGTACCGCTTACTGTGCTGATTCCCGCTTTTGTGACCAGCGAGCTTAAAACAGCTTTTCAAATTGGCTTTATGTTGTTTATTCCCTTCTTGATACTCGACTTAGTGGTAGCCTCAATACTCATGGCAATGGGCATGATGATGTTATCGCCTATGATTGTGTCGCTGCCGTTTAAACTAATGCTATTTGTATTAGTAGACGGCTGGAACTTAATATTTGGCACTCTCGCTACCAGCTTCGGCATGGGAGTCTAAGATGAGCCCAGAAGCGTTTGTGGAAATACTACGCGATGCAATGTTTACTATTATTTTGTTGGTATCGGCGATTATCGTACCGGGTTTGCTAGTAGGTTTGGTGGTGGCGGTATTTCAAGCGGCAACGTCAATTAACGAACAAACCATGAGCTTTTTACCGCGCCTAATAGTCACCTTATTGGCCTTGAGCTTTCTAGGTAGCTGGATGGTGCAAGTCATGATGGATTACTTCTTTGAATTAGTGAACAGCATTCCGACGGTTATTGGTTAACATGGATATACTGAGCTCACAAATTATTGACGTAATTGGTGACTACATGCTCGCTTTCATGCGTGTTTCCGGCTTGCTTGTGTCTATGGTTGGCTTAAGCGCGCGTACTATTCCTGCACCAGTGCGCAATTTGTTAGCCGTTTTATTGACGGGCATGATAGTGCCCATGATACCGCCCGTGCCTATGACCGAGCTCGTCTCTGTAGGCGCTTTTATCGAAATAATTAAACAACTCATTATTGGCATTTCCATTGGTTTTATCTCAATGATGGTGATAAACACATTTGTGCTCGCGGGCCAAATTATTGCGATGCAAACCGGTTTAGGCTTTGCGTCCATTGTTGACCCCATTAATGGTATTAACGTACCTGCAGTGGGCCAGTTCTATTTGATATTGGCAACCTTGCTATTTTGGACCTTCGACGGTCATCTTTTTATGATTGAAATGCTGGTGGTCAGTTTCGACGCCTTTCCTATTGGTGAAGCGTGGTTTACGCCTGAACAATTCAAAGAAATTGCGCACTGGGCAGGATGGATGTTTGTATCGGCTGTGACCATAGCGCTAGCGCCAATTGTTAGCTTGCTGATTGTCAACTTGGCCTTTGGTGTAATGACAAAAGCCTCTCCGCAGTTGAATATATTTAGTATTGGTTTTGCAATTGCACAATTAACGGGTTTGTTTATTATTTGGTTGACCTTAGCAAACCAAGCCCATCATTTTGAACAACAATGGCAGCGAGCGCAAAGTCTGATGTGCAGCCTCGTCAACGCATGTTAGTAAGGTGAAATAAAGCATGGCAGCACAAGACGACTCGTTTGAAAAAACCGAGGAACCCACGGCCAAAAAGCTCGAAGACGCCCGAAAAAAAGGGCAATTAGCGCGCTCTAAAGAGTTAGCTACCGCTTTATTACTTTTGTTTAGCGCGGTCGCATTAATCGCGGTGGGTAAGGCTATTGCCAATGCTATGTATGGCATTACTCAGCGTTCTTTTACCCTATCAAGAGACGAAACCTACGATACCAAACACATGTTTCAACTGCTTGAAATTTCGGTTACAGAAAGTGCCTGGCCCTTAGTCATTTTTATGGTAATTGCGATGATTGGCGGTATCTATGGCTCGATTGCCTTAGGAGGCTATAATTTTTCTTGGGGCTCTGCGGCGCCAAAAGGCAATCGCCTGAGCCCAATTCAAGGTTTTAAACGTATGTTTGGTACCGATGCTTTGGTCGAGCTCTTAAAAGGAATTGGCAAGGTGCTGGTCATATCGCTTATGGCCTATTCAGCGCTGCTAATTTTTAAAGACGAAGCGCTTCACTTAGATATTGAACTTTACCCGCTTAATATTTTCCATGCGCTTGACATGATTGAATGGGCATTTTTAATGCTGTGCTGCGGTATGATCCCGATTGCCTTATTAGACGTTCCGTATCAAAGTTTCAAGCACAACAAAGAAATGAAAATGACCATGCAAGAGGTCAAAGATGAACGTAAGAATGCAGAAGGCGATCCGATGGTCAAACAGCGAGTGCGCCGTATTCAGCATCAGGCAGCCGCCAATAGAATGATGCAAGAAGTGCCTAATGCAGACGTTATTGTGACCAACCCTACGCATTACGCAGTGGCCATTCAATACGACCAACTTGGTAATAGAGCACCGGTAATGGTAGCAAAAGGTTTAGACCAACTCGCTATGCATATTCGTAAAATTGGCGCTGCTCATGAAGTGCCTATTATCGAATCTCCGGCCCTTGCTCGTGCCATTTATTACGCTACCGAAGTCAATCATGAAGTGCCGCAAAAATTATTTATGGCGGTTGCCCAAATATTGGCATATGTGTATCAGTTAAAGGCCTATAAAGCAGGCAAAGGTAAACGTCCTCAATCACTTAAGAAAGATATGTCTATCCCTGTGGAATTAAGGCGTTAAGTCAATCTTATAGAATGTTTGATGAAATATATGTGCTAAAAACCATCTAAAAACGCTAGCCACCACATAGTTGGCACAAGAGTTGTAATAGACGAAGTATCTCGACTCAATATGTCAAAAAATTGTTCATGCAACTAGCTCAAGCGTTTCAAAAAATAGATAAAAACCAGCTTAAGAAAGTGCTCGGTGGCCTAGGGGCGCCAATAGTGGTCCTTGCGCTAATGGGCATGGTTATTTTACCTATGCCGTCGATTTTGCTAGACACTTTGTTTAGTTTCAACATTGCTTTATCTTTAGTCATTATTCTAGTTTCTGTATTTACCAAGCGCCCGGTAGACTTCGGTATTTTCCCTTTGGTGCTGTTAGTCGCCACAGTGCTTCGCTTAGCCCTTAATGTTGCTTCTACTCGAATAGTACTGCTTGAAGGTCACGAAGGCGGAGACGCCGCTGGTAAGGTCATACAGGCCTTTGGCGAAGTCGTTATAGGCGGCAATTACGTAGTAGGCGTAGTCGTCTTTGCCATACTACTAATTATAAATTTCAAAGTGGTCACCGCCGGTGCAGGGCGTATTTCAGAGGTTAGCGCTAGGTTCACCTTAGACGCTATGCCGGGCAAACAAATGGCTATTGACGCCGACTTGAACGCGGGTTACATCGACCAAGACCAAGCTCGTAAAAGACGCGAAGAAATTACCTCAGAAGCAGACTTTTATGGCTCAATGGACGGTGCTTCCAAATTTGTAAAGGGTGACGCCATTGCGGGCTTATTCATCATGTTAATCAACATCATTGGCGGCTTGTTCATTGGTATGTTTCAACATAGCTTAAGTTTTGGCGACGCCATGGAAGTATATACTGTCCTCACCATTGGTGATGGTTTAGTAGCACAAATTCCGTCACTACTACTGTCGGTTGCCACAGCCATTATTGTGACGCGTGAAAACGATAGTCAAATTATGGGCGATGAAATTCGCGAGCAACTGGCGAATCGCCAAGCTTTATATATTACTTCCGGCATTTTGTTCATTATGGGCATTATTCCCGGCATGCCGCATTTCGCCTTTTTGTCATTTTCTGCAGTTGTTGGTGGATACGCGTTTTATCGCGATTATGCCAAGAAAAAATTGGCGCAAGATGCCGCAAATTTAGAAACACTGCCTGATAAAACTAATCCAATAGGCGAAGTTAAAGAACTTAGTTGGGACGATGTTCAGCCTGTGGACATTATTGGACTGGAAGTTGGCTACAGACTGATCCCCATGGTAGATAAATCACAAGGCGGAGAATTGTTAAGCCGAATTAAAGGCGTGCGCAAAAAACTCTCGCAAGAATTAGGTTTCTTAGTGCCGCCGGTACACATTAGAGACAACTTAGATTTCTCGCCTACGGCATATAACATTTCAATGCTAGGCGTAAGCGTGGGCGAATCGCAAATAAGCCATGATAGTGAATTAGCGATCAATCCTGGGCAGGTGTTCGGCACTTTAGAAGGAACAGTAACGAAAGACCCTGCATTTGGCCTTGATGCAGTATGGGTTAAATCATCACAGCGCGAACATGCTCAAACTTTAGGGTATACCGTGGTTAATGCACCAACGGTTATTGCTACCCATCTAAGTCAATTACTAAGTACTCACGCGCATCAGTTGCTTGGGCATGAAGAAGTTCAGCAATTACTCGATATGCTTGAAAAAACGCATCCTAAATTAGTGGAAGGTCTTGTACCCGACATACTGTCTTTAAGCTTAGTAGTGAAGGTGCTGCAAACTTTATTGAGTGAGGGTGTGCCTATTCGAGATATGCGCACGATTGTGCAGACATTGTCAGAGTATGGCCCGAAAACTCAAGACCCAGATGTGTTGGTATCGGCGCTTCGTATAGCACTTAAGCGCTTGATAGTACAAGAAATAGCCAATGGCGAACAAGAAATACCGGTAATCACATTAGCACCAGAATTGGAACAGATGTTGCATAAGTCACTTCAAGCCGGTGGTGATGACGGCGCAGGTATAGAACCAAGCTTAGCCGAAAAATTACAGCAATCGCTTGGGGAGGCAAGTTCACAGCAAGAGCTTGCAGGAGAGCCTAGCGTGTTACTTACATCAGGCATGCTTCGCCCTGTGCTTTCTAAGTTTTTGAAACAGGCAGTTGCAGGTTTACATGTATTGTCATATCAAGAAATACCAGACGATAAACAAATTAAAATAGTGTCATCTGTTGGTCAATAAACTGACACCTGTTTACGCTTTAAAGACACATTTGAGGAATATATGAAAATTAGACGATTTTTTGGCAAAGATATGCGCGACGCCCTTAAGCAAGTTAAAGACGAGCTTGGCGGAGATGCGGTAATAATGTCTAATAAGAAAGTAGCAAATGGCGTTGAGCTCGTTGCGGCTATCGATCCTGCCTCAGGTGCAGATTTAGGCCAAGCAACTGCTCTTAATCAAGGGGCTCGCGACAATCGTTTAGCGGCAACAAATCACCCCGCAACAGCGGCAACAAATGACGGTTTAGGCCAACGACCTAGCAAAATAGAAGCTCCTCAACAGGCTACTGCTGAGTTAACGCAAGGACTTCGTTCCAAACAAGGCTCAGCTGCAAGTTTACGCGAAATTATTGGCGATTCGGGCCCAGATAGTTTAAAAGCTTTGCTAGAACAGCAGCTTTCTACTTCGTCCCCTTCATTGCCCACTACCTCGCGAGCCAACTCGCAAGCAGACGCACAAGCTGCTGAGTCAATAAGGAATCAGTATAGTCAGGCTTCGGAGACGCAAATGTCTGCAAATATGCACGGTAGCTTGACCTCAACAGTACATGCTAGCGATCGCAAGTCGCTACATTATTCTCAGCAGCCCGATTATGGCTCTACGCCAGAACCAAGAGCCGACGAACGTATTTTTCGCTCACCCGCTTTCTGTGAAAGCTCTGAGGAGTCGGCTCAGTATGCGCATAATAACAACCAAGCCTCGGGCATTGGTGTCTCTAACATATCTGAAATTGTGCCTCCCCCCAGCGTACTTGAACCGGCGCAATTAGACACCATCAGGGCAGAGCTCGAATCGATTAAGAACGTGCTTAAATATCAGGTCTCGGAATTAGCTGATGAACGTAAAAAACGTCACAACCCAGTGCATCATTATTTACATAGTCAGTTGATAAAAATGGGCGTGAGCAAAGACTTAGCTAAACAGTTTATTGAATTCTTACCTTATCAGATTGACGAAAAACAAGGTTGGAAATACGTACTCAATTTGTTATCTAACCGTTTGCATGTAGGCGGTAACGATATTTTAAATAAATCAGGTGTTGTTGCTTTAGTCGGGCCAACAGGCACTGGCAAAACCACTACAGTAGCAAAGCTAGCCGCTAAATATGCGCAAAAGTATGGCCCAGAACAAGTAGCTTTAGTCACTATTGATACCTATAGAATTGCCGCCTTTGAACAATTAGCAACCTATGGAAAAATTATTGGCTGCGCCGTTAAAAAAGCCCACAACGCGCAAGAACTAAATGACATTTTATATCAAATGAGAAACAAAAAACTGGTCTTAATAGATACTGCAGGTTTCAGCCAGCGCGATGTTCGACTAATTCAACAGCTTAACGAATACGAACAAAATTTGAATATAGATATTCGCAAATTTTTGGTGCTACCAGCTGGCTCGCAATATCAAGTCTTAAACCAAACCGTAAAAGCTTACCGCTCTACCCACATTAGCGGCTGCATATTTTCAAAATTAGATGAATGTTACAGCATGGGCGAAGCCTTAAGCGTTATTATTGAAAACGACTTATCGCTAAGTTACGTCACCGATGGTCAACGTGTGCCAGAAGACATCAAACTGGCCGATGCAGCGAACTTGACACTAATTGCCGCGAAGCTTTTCAAGCGGTATGGCAACGGTGATGTGATTGCCTGCGCCACTGAAACAGCAGGTGCAATATGATTGAAGATCAAGCCAGTAGTTTACGGCGTCAAAATCAAAGCAGACAAATAAAGGTGGTTGCGGTCACCGGCGGTAAGGGGGGTGTTGGTAAAACTAATATAACCTTAAATACTGCCATTGCCGCCGCCAAGCAAGGTAAGAAAGTAATGGTGCTTGATGCCGATCTTGGTTTAGCAAATGTAGATGTAATGCTAGGTCTTAGGGTAGAGCGCAACTTATCCCATGTGTTAAATGGTGACTGTACCTTAGACGAAATATTAGTGACAGGACCATACGGTGTAAAAATCGCGCCTTCTACCTCTGGCACTAAATCGATGACTGAATTGACGTCACACGAACATGCTGGACTAATACGCGCTTTTGGCGAGCTTCGTACCCCGATTGATATGCTGCTAATAGACACGGCAGCGGGTATATCAGATATGGTGGTTAGCTTTTCTAGGGCTGCTCAAGATGTGGTGATAGTAGTATGTGATGAGCCAACTTCATTAACTGATGCCTACGCGCTTATCAAAATTCTCAATCGTGAGCACGGCGTATTTAAGTTTAAAGTAGTGGCCAATATGGTCAGAAGTGAGCGCGAAGGTCGCGAGCTCTTCAGTAAATTATCAAAAGTAACAGGGCGTTTTCTAGATGTCGCATTAGAGCTAAATGCAATTGTGCCCTTTGACGAAAATGTGCGCAAAGCGGTGCGCAAACAAACTGTAGTGGTAGAAGCATTCCCAAGCTCACCCGCTTCAAAGGCTATTATTAAATTAGCAGAAGATATGAGTACATGGCCGATTCCGAGTCAAGCTGGTGGTCACTTGGAATTTTTCTTAGAAAATCTTGTGTCGTTGCATGAGTAGGTAAACAAAGTGAGTACAAAAGTGACTGGATATCAACAGCAAATAGACAAAAACCAATTGGTGGAGAAACACGCACCCTTGGTAAAAAGAATAGCCCACCATTTGTTAGCAAGGCTACCTGCCAGTGTACTGGTAGACGACCTTATTCAATCGGGCATGATTGGCTTATTAGAGGCAGCTCGAAATTTTGACGGTACAAAAGGAGCAAGTTTTGAAACTTTCGCCGGTATTCGAATTCGCGGTGCCATGCTTGACGAAATACGTAAAGGCGATTGGACACCGCGCTCAGTGCACAAAAACTCTAGGGCTATCACACAAGCAGTTAACCTTGTAGAGCGCAGTACAGGCAGAGATGCTAGAGACGTTGAAGTCGCCAAAGCAATGGACGTACCTTTGAAAGATTATCACCAAATGTTGGGTGAAGTTAATGCCGGGAAATTAGTGGGCATTGAAGATTTAGGGGTAAGTGAAGATGTATTGACTACGGAAGAATCAAAAGGTGCCGATAAACCTTTTGAAGAGATGATGCAGGGCTCATTTCAAAAGGCCTTAGCCAAAGCAATAACCACTCTGCCAGAGCGCGAAGCCATAGTACTTTCGCTGTATTATGATGAAGAATTAAACTTGCGTGAAATTGGCGAAGTACTCGAAGTAAGTGAATCGAGAGTAAGCCAGATTCATTCACAAGCCATGATTAAATTGAAATCGAAAATGCAGTCGTGGCGAATTGAACAATAAACACACTTCTTTTAACAGCAAGCATCCATTTCGGAGGTAGTTTTGGATAAGAACATGAAAATCCTAGTCGTTGATGACTTTTCAACTATGCGTAGGATTATAAAGAACCTGCTCAAAGATTTAGGCTTTGCCAACATTCAAGAAGCCGATGACGGCAATACCGCGTTGCCTATGCTAAATCAAGGTGATTTCGATTTTGTAGTCACTGACTGGAATATGCCGGGCATGCAAGGTATAGATTTGCTACGCGCCATTCGAGCCGATGACAGGCTTAAGCATTTACCAGTACTGATGGTAACAGCAGAGGCGAAAAAAGAGCAAATAGTGGCTGCGGCGCAGGCAGGTGTAAACGGCTATGTGGTTAAACCTTTTACTGCAGCAACCCTTAAGCAAAAGTTAGATAAGATTTTCGAACGTCTTGGCTAAAGAAACTGTGGTTAATTCTACTTATTAGGTGACCTATGTCGCACGAAAAAGCACTAATCTCTCTAGAGCAGGCCAAACTTCTAGTCCAGCACTTAGAAGCTGGAGACATTAAGCCCGCTAACGAAATTATCCATGCTATTACTTTAGAAGATTCTGCGGAACTGTTCTCGGAAGTTGGAAAACTAACGCGTCAAGTGCACGATTCGCTGTCGACCTTTCAAATAGACGAACGTATCAATGGCTTGACATCAACTGATATGCCCGATGCTAGATCACGTTTAGAATTTGTTATTTTGGAAACTGAAAAAGCAGCTAATTCAACCATGGATGCGGTTGAAAAGATTATGCCATCGGCAGAAAAGTTAAATGACCGTCTTAGTAGTATTATGCCCGAGTGGAAAAAATTGATGAGTCGGCAAATTGAGCTTGGTGAATTTAAACACCTTTGCCTTGCTCTTGATAAACTGCTAATGGACGCCCGCGAAGAATCCACCGCACTTAATAGCGCTTTGACCGATGTATTGATGGCGCAAGGCTATCAAGACCTTACCGGTCAGGTTATTCGCAGAGTGATTGAGTTGGTGAAGGAGGTGGAAGATCACCTCGTTGATATGCTCGCGACCTTTGGTGAGCCAGTGCAACAAAAAGATAAATCGCAATTGATTGTGCAAAATGGCAATAAAATAAAAGCCGAAGGGCCAATTATTGATGCAGCTAGTCGTGACGACGTGGTGAATAACCAAGATGACGTTGATGATTTACTGTCAAGCTTAGGGTTTTAGGGGAGCAGATGAATGTCGTTTGAAGTTGACGAAGACATAATGCAAGATTTTCTGGTGGAAGCCGGAGAAATACTTGAACAACTCCAAGAGCAGTTGGTTGAACTAGAAAATAATCCTGAAAACGGTGATTTGCTAAACGCAATTTTTCGCGGCTATCATACTGTGAAAGGTGGAGCCGGATTTTTGGCCTTAACCGAGCTTGTTGAAATATGTCACGGTGCTGAAAACGTATTTGATGTAATGCGCAACGGACAGCGTACTCTTACCCCCGAATTAATGGACGTGATTTTGCAAGCCACAGACGTAGTGGTGGCGATGTTTGAAACTGTCAAATTGCGAGAACCGTTAGTGGCAGCTCCTGCTAACTTGATAAATCTACTGCATAAGCTCAGTAAACCAGAGCAAAGCGGTGAAGAAATTTTTTCTGAAGCTAGTGATACTTCAACTGCTAACGAATCTGGTAAGGCTAAAGCAACTGACTCATCAGCATCTTCAGATACCAGCGGTGCTAGCGAAAGCATAGACGAAATTAGTGAAGACGAGTTTGAAGCACTTTTGGACGAACTACATGGCCAAGGCAGTGCTTCAGCGGAATTATCAGAAGCAAAAGTTTCTGAACCAGCCCAAATAGCGCCGTCAGATAACGACATTTCAGAT
>Ga0115567_10002638_pt1 | contig 17755 bp, 19 predicted proteins | sample COGITO_mtgs_1204_2_FD_88679 | JGI IMG/M metagenome (GOLD analysis project Ga0115567, IMG submission 88679) | Pelagic marine microbial communities from North Sea - COGITO_mtgs_120412 | ecosystem: Environmental > Aquatic > Marine > Epipelagic | place: Germany:Helgoland, sampling site Kabeltonne... | reverse complement strand
GATTCAGCTATGAGTACCTATTTAACTCTAGACTCTTCTGGTTACGCTGGTTTAAGAATGGGCAGATCAAGTACGGACTTAGGTAACAATGTAGATGATGATGATTATCTGCATTTAGATGGTCGTTGCTATGGAACAGATGATTACTCTAAGGCATTTAGTAAATGCTCTGTCACTTTAGGTCATAATGATGTCAATATCAAAGCGACAAGCCCAAGCTCTCAGAGAACTAACCTCATAGGTTCAAGCTCGAATAATGCTTCAAGTAGCTCACTTAAAATGGTCGGCGATGTAAATGGAGATGATAATCTTTTTATTAAATGGAGTTGTCCGGGCCTTCCTTCATCGGATCCATTATCAGATAAAATGGAATACATAAAACGAAATTGTGCGATGTGTCTTGGTCAGGCCGATGGATTCTTAAGGACTCCCCAAAGTACAGTCTGTGCTAAAGAAGGGGATTCTAAGTGGGGAATCTTAAACCTTACAGGTAATGTAAATTACGATGATTTCTTGTTTGTAGGCTTTTATTGCGGATACTATCCAGGAAATGTTATCCAAAGAATTCAATGGTAATTGGTCTCAATTTTTGCTAAAAGCACTCTATATAATAAGAACCATTTAACAGGGTACGCTTATGTCGGAAGTTAATATCAACGATATCCAAACACTGGATAACGGAAATAAATTAGTCGGTGGAATTGAATTTCCTCCAAGAAAAGTCTGGGTGAAAACCTATGGCTGTCAAATGAACTATCACGATACTGAAAGAATTCTAGATCACTTAGGCCCATTAAATTTTACCCAAACTCAAGCAAAAGAAGATGCCGACTTTATGATCTTTAATACTTGCGCTGTTAGAGACTTGGCCAACCAAAAATTTTATTCTCACCTTGGAGAGTCAAAACATCAAAAAGATAAAGAGAAAACAAAAAAAGATGTTCTCATCGCCGCAGGGGGATGTATTGCTCAGACAGAGAGTAAAGCACTCCTTAAAAAATATAAGCAACTAGACTTCGCTTTTGGAACAGATGTTATCGACAATATCGGAGAGATGGTTTATAGGGCCTATGCTGGAGATAAAAAATTTGCAGTAACTTCTTGGGATAAAAATGATGACTATTCTATTCAAACAAAAATAAATCATGGCACACCTCAAGCTTTTGTAAATATTATTAAAGGTTGTGATAAATTTTGCTCTTACTGTATTGTTCCTTTTACTAGAGGTAGAGAAAAATCTAGAAGTGTAAATGAGATTGTAAATGATGTCGCTAGACTCGTTAAATACAGTGGTATTCAGGAGGTAACTCTCTTGGGCCAAAATGTTAATTCATTTGGAAAAAAGAATGGTGAATCACTGGCCCAACTCATTATGGAGCTAGAGAAAATTGAAGATCTAAAAATGATTCGCTACACCACTTCCCATCCATATGATATAAGCGATGAACTTATTGCTGTACACGGTAAATCAAAAAAATTAGCTAATCACTTACATCTTCCTGTGCAGTCAGGATCGAGTAGTGTTCTTCAAAGGATGCTTAGAGAGTATTCAATCGAGCATTACTTAGAGAGATTAGGAAGTATACGTGCTGCTAATCCAAAGATCTCAATATCTACAGATATAATTGCTGGATTCCCAAATGAAACAGAAGAAGAGCATAGAGAAACTCTAGATCTTCTCAAAAAAGCAAATTTTGATTTTATATATTCTTATAACTACAGCTCAAGACCAGGTACTAAAGCTGCTCGAATGGATGATGTTCTTACAAAAGATATTCGAGGAAGAAGGCTCAGAGAGATTCAGTCTCTTCAATTAGAGATTCAAGCTGAAGTTAGATCTAGTATGGTTGGAAAAACTTATAAAGTTTTAGTTGAAGGTTTTGGAATGATGAAGGGAATTAAAAAGTGGAAGGGCAGAAGTAGCTGTTTTAGAATTATTCACTTTCTACCTGAGTCAGAGGATCAAAACCTTCAGTGGAAGTGGGTTGATGTGAAGGTAACTTCTACCACAGCTCTTTCGTGTCAAGGTGAAATCATAAAGGTCTATGATAAGTAGACCCTTTTACTACGTTTTAGGTTGGTTATCGTTGGTCCTTGGGCTTATAGGTGCCTTCTTACCAGTACTTCCAACAACTCCTTTTATTATCTTGTCCTCATTATGTTTTTCTAAGAGCTCAAAAAGAATGCACATTTGGCTCACTTCAATTCCATTGTTTGGAGATGCTATAATTGATTGGGAGAAAAATAGGGTCATTAAACCTAAGGCAAAAGCATTAGCGCTTACAATGATCTGGCTGACAATGGGTTATAGTATTATTTTTTCAAATTTGCGATATGAGCTAAAACTTATGCTCTTTGCAATTGCAATATCCATATCAGTATTTATTCTCACTCGAAATAGTTATCCTAAGGAGTGATTAATGCGTTATCTATTAATCTTTTTAATATCGTTTAGTTCTTTTGCTTATGTGGATTTGAGTATTCAGTATTCTGCATCAAAGAGAGAGTCTATATCTGATCCCAATATTGAGGGAGATCTGATGACTGAAACTAAAACAATTAGCGCAACTTGGGCATGGTATATCTGGGAGTATACTGCTTTGGAATTTAATTACTCTAAGTCTGAGGAGACACAATTAAATACTAGAAGACAGCAAATTGAACCTACATTTGTATTAACAAAAACTGAAACTCTTACTGAGACGGAGGTTAAGGGTATTGGACTCAGGCTTTCGTTTGCGAAAAGGCGAGCTTTTATAGTTCCAACTTTATCTGGTGGGTATGCACTTTATACGACACAAGGTAGGACGGACTATGATTATGAAATCTCTGGTACTTCGGGTTCAAGCTCTTATGAAGTTGATGAGGAAACTTCTTCGTCTAGTTATATTACAGCTGGGCTTAAATTTAACTTTAGTAAGTACATGGGGATAAGCTTAACTGCAAAATCTGTCATGGAGGATTTTGATTTTGCGCAAGCGGATAAAAATATAACTTACCTCGCTGGTTTATCTTGGGTCTTTTAAAGTTTTTTACACTCTTATTCTTTATTTCCTGTTCTAAGCTAACTTACATAACAAAGCAAAGCTATGGTCAGCTATCTCTAGAACTCAGTGGAAGAGATAATGGTGAAGTTTTAGAGGATAAAAATGTATCTAGTAGTGATAAAAATAAAATAAAACGAATTATCGAATACAAAAATTATTTTTATAAATACTTTGATAAAAAAAGCTCTGCCATATACTCTGAAACTACTTTCTTAAAGACTAAGGCAGTATCTTATCTCGTTATAGCTTCAAAGTTTAATGAAGTTGAGCCACTGAAAGTGAGCTTTCCTTTTGTGGGGGAGTTTCCTTATTTAGGCTTTTACTCTTTAGAGGATGCCAAGGACTATAGAGATGATCTTGAAAAAGAAAAGTATTATACCTATCTAAGGCCAGTTCAGGCCTACTCGACTTTAGATAAATTATTTTTTAAAGATAATATTCTTTCAAGCTTTTTTTATTTTCCCGATTTTGATTTGGCCGAGCTGATCTTTCACGAACTTGTTCATACAATCTTCTTTGTGGATGATAATGTTTCATTTAATGAATCGTTGGCCGACTATATAGCTGAAGAGATGGTTGTTGAGTACTTTAAAATTTCTAAAACTGAACACAATAAAAGAATCGAAGCTAAAACTAAAAGTCGGACTCTAGCAAAGCATGTGACATCTCTAGCGCTTGAATACCAGAGAGCTTTAAAGAACTCTAAACCAAAAACTAGAGAAAAAGCTGATCTCATGCTAAGTGAGTTTCTTGAACAAAGGTTTACGCCAAGCTTTACTCAAAAGTGCATTGATTTAAAGATAGATAGTTGCTGGCCTCTAGAGAGAAGTTGGAATAATGCTAGCTTTTCAGCCTTTCTTACGTATAACGAGAAAAAAAATATCATTAAAGATATACAGGCCAAAAGGAAAATGAGTTTAAAAGAGTTGATGGTATTTCTGTCAAAGAGTCTTAGTCAATTTGAGGAAAGCTCCTATAAGAGCTTTCCAGATTATTTAAAGAAAACTATTTTGAACTTGCCCTAGGTTTTTCTTCACCGAAATCTGGACCTATTGGTGATGTATTTAAAATTTCTTTATTTAGTTCCGAATCATTTATGGCCGTAGGCTTTGTGTTAAGGGCATTTTTTATCTCTCGTGCATAAGCATCAGCTAAATCACTTGAAGACATCCCCTCAGGGTAACCAAAAACTAAGTCGTGAAAGTGGCTATTTAAGTATGTCCTCTCTCCAATATTTCCATTCTTATCGCTACCCACACATGCTGACCACTCATTTATAAAAAGAATGACTTTCTCGTGTGAGCCTAGAGTCGCAGGGTGAAGAGCGAGCTTGCAGTATAGTGTATTTGATCTGTTGAACTTAACTAAAAAATCTAGTCTAAACTGTGTATTTTTCTTTCTCCAATCATCATCGCCCTTTTCTCCATAAAATTTTTGCTCAGGTATATAGATCTGGTACTTCTCACCAGTATTGAGATCTTTGATATAGAAATATGATGTACCGTCTTCTTGAGTGATTGTTTTGATTGCAGCGTATAATGGTGGTTGATTAGATAGATCCCAGGCTTTAAGCTCTTTTATATCATCAAATTGGGCCACAGCTGACAAAGAAGAGAGTAAAAGTATAATTAAGATCTTCATAATAATTCCTATCGGTTTATTCTTTACAAGATCTATATCGGTTATTTAGATAAATTTATTAACTTTATGATGTAATTTCATACTCGCTTAAGCTAATATATTAAATAACTTAGAGGATTTATTATGATTCATGTTTTTTATATAGACCCATTGGCCAAACTAAACATTAAGAAAGATTCATCTTTGATGATGGCCCTCTCCTTAAAAAATAGGGAGAAGAAGGCCTATCTTCTTTTTGAGGAAGACTTTTATGTCTCTAACACTCTGGAGACTAAGCTTAAGGTCTACAAGTTTGAAGGCAAGTTTGAGGACGATGGTTATTATATTAATAATTTTGAACTCTCAGAGAGCTTTGATCTTCAAATTGATAAAAATGTAACAATCCACATGCGAATAGATCCGCCATATGATCAGAGGTATCAGCGATATTTGTGGATGCTTGATTACCTTTCAAAACAAACAAGTGCTCATATCTTAAATCACCCAACAGGTATTATGAAGCATAATGAGAAGCTCAGTGCCTTTGGTTTGAAGAATAATGTTGAAAGTTTTGTTGGAGCGTCACTTGGAGCATTTAATAAATTTATAGACTCCCAAAGGGCTAAGTCTGTAACAGACTTTATACTAAAACCACTTGATCTATATTCAGGTATTGGTGTTAAAAAGCTTAGTATCAACGATAACTTAGAAAAAGAATTCTTAGATAAAGTTGAAGAGTTTGGTGGAGCAATAATTGCTCAGCCTTTTCTAAAAGAAGTTTTAAATGGTGAGTACAGAAGTATTTACTTTGATGCCCAATTGCTTGGATCAATAATAAAAAAACCTAAAGAGGGTGAGTATTTAACAAACATCGCTCAAGGGGCAATGTTTGAGAAGGTAGAGCTTCCTGCCCATTTAAAAAAAGAGTGTGATCAAGTTTCAAAAGAACTTTTAAAAGATGGGATTCGATTTATCGCATTCGATCTTTTAGGAAATTGTATAACAGAAATAAACGTAACGTGTCCTGGACTACTAGTGGAGGTATCATATGCACACAATAAAAATTTCTCTGATCTCATTGCTGATCACATTATCGACTCTTAGTGCCAACGATAAAATTTTAGGCTTTTGGCTTTCTGAATCTGGAAGGGCCGTTGTTGAAATTACTAAAGAAAATGATACTTACAACGGAGAGATCACTTGGTTATTAGTAGAACACACGGGGGAGCATAACCCTGCTTTAGATAAAGAGAATCCTGATGAGAAACTTCAAGCTCGTAAGCTTAAGGGACTTAAGATGCTCTCTGGCTTTAAATATGACGACGGAGAGTATGAAGGTGGTAAAATCTATGATCCTAAATCAGGAAAGACTTATAAGGCCTATATGGAGCTTGAGAATGATAATAAAATTAAACTCAGAGGCTATGTTGGGATTTCTTTGTTTGGAAGAACTAGTTATTGGGAAAGGCAAAAATCTGCTGTTCCGGATAAGTTTGTTAAATAAAAAAAGCTCCTAGTAGGAGCTTTTTTATTATTAAAAATCTTGAGTGTAATCCGTTGATACTTGCATGACCATATTCCAGCAGCTGGCATTTCTGACTTTTATCTCTGCTTCGCAGCCATACTCTGATGACGGGTTTCTGTTTCTACTATACTGACAAGTACTGTCAGCTCTGACGTATGCTATTTCTACTGCAGTCCCTTCAATGTTATTACCTGTATTTCTAATACTACCGTAATTATAGACTTCACTATAACTATCAACATCAACTGGACCAATTGTTTTACTTCTATATCTACTTCCTAGATAAGAGTTAGTACAAGATCCATTGCTATAGTTAGTACATATAATATCTCTTAAAAAAACAGTAAACTTAAGCTTAGTATAGTTATAGGCATCTGAAGCTTGGCCAGTCGCTCTACCCTGACAATAAGTTGATCCACTTGGAACATACGGTTGGGCCAATGCTTTAAACCTTACTTTTAATCTACTATCAGAAGCAAAGTATGGAATAGCTTGAGTTGTACTACCAAAGAAGAAGCCTAGTGAATTGCCACTTTTTCTAATACCGGGATGCCAAGGAAGTTCTACTGTTGGGTTGGTTTTATCACCGGCCATCATGATTTCATATTCATAAGGAGGGACTCCGCCGTTTCCGCCGTTTCCACCATTGCCGCCATCGTTTCCACCATCATTTCCACCGTTGCCACCATTACCACCGTTATTGTCACCTGTGATAATCGTTGTTGATGTGCCTTCGCCTGTACTGATTGTTTCTTGTTGAAGACAAGAACTCATTGCAAAAGTTAAAATGGTTAAGATAAAAATACTTTTTTTCATAATTATTCCTATTTATTACTCATAGTCTAATCGACAGTTCCGTTTGAGAACTTGAGCAATAATGGAGCTAAATTATACGGGATATCTATAAGCGACCGAAAGTATTAGGAAAAATAAATTTTAAATATTAATTTTTTAATTATAAGATAGTGTTTATGGATAATAACACTCTAGAGAATATAGTTTCCCCTTTAGTAGATAAGCTCTACTCCTTAAGCTATGCCATTGTTCCAAATGAGCTTGAATCAGAGCAACTTTTAGTTGATGCTTATACAAGATTTGTAGTTAAAGATAAGGAGTTTATTTTAGATACGCAGATTGAAGATGGCTTTGACAAAAATAGCTTTATGGATTTTTGTTTATCAAGGCTGATTCAAGAAATATTTTCTTTGGCAAAAAAAAGAAATAGCTCCTTTTTATATTCTAAGAAAAAGAGTCTAGATGAATTTAATGTCTTCTATACTTTAAACCTGGATAGTCGAGTCGTTATACATCTAAATACTGTTTTAGGCTTTGATGAGAATAAAATAGCTCAAACTCTACTGATAGAGAGACATGAAATCGTTAAGATGATGTTCATGGCCAAAAATGAACTTCTTGAAATAAAGGGCCAAGCAAATGAATACTAATATTGAGTCAAATTTTGTTAAAGAAGAACTTAGAAGCTTTTTAAAATCTACAGTTCCCAATAGTAAAGTCTCACTGGAGTCAAGGGAGCTTCTTAAAGCTCAGTTTGCTGATATAAATAAAGCTTTATTGCAAAAAGATTTGAACTTTGTAGCTAAGCTTAGAAAGTTTTTAGATAAGACGCTTTTTGAATTTTAAAGCACAAGTTTTAAATGATAAGTCGCTCGAAATCCTTCCTCATCAAGTAAACCATCAGGTGGATTACGAATAGCTCTAATATCCTTAAGTGCATTCACAAAGAAATCTTGAACTTCATCCGAATCACTCCACTGAGTAATCTTGATATTCACAACATTACCTTCTCGATCATAAGAAATTTTTCCACTCATATCGTGAATAGAATCTTTTATTCTTCTGAAGAGGCTAGGGTTATCTCTTTTTAATATGTTAAGATTTTTAACTACTGAGTTTTTATACTGAATTGCTGTTCTATTTTTGAAGGCATAGTAAACGAGCTCCTGAGTGTTGAGTTCATCAACGGGTACACCCTTTTTAGACTCAAACTTAACTCCAGAGTTTAGAATGAGATCCGAGTCTTCTCCAGCGATTGATTGGATTTCATCTGCTTTAAACTGAATATTTTTAATTGCCGTTTTTCTTTGTTTTATTTTAGTAATCTTATTTTTTCTGACGGGACTTTTTCTTGTAAGAAGATCATCAATCGACTGAACACTTAAGTCTTTAAGCTTTACAGTATCTCGAGGATCTTTAGCATTTTTACGACCAACATCGCGTACCTTTACGATAAATACTTTCTTACTAGCTTTATCCATATCAGTTAATTTAATTTTAGAGTTAAACTTTGAAGACAGCATTACCACGTTAAGAATTAAACTTATGAGTATTGAGCAGATAAATAGAGATCTTCGGTTGAACTTTCTCATCATAGTAATTTTACATTCTTAAAGAGAGGAAGTCATTAGTTAATGACGCTATGTGTAATATCTTTAAGTTGTACTCGCTAAGTTATTGATAATTCGAAGGAAGAAATGTCTTATCATTGACTTATAGTTCCAAAACTTGAGAGAATTAAGCTGGGAATAAAAAGGTATGTAAATTTAGTTTAGAGGCTTTAACAATGAATGTAAAAAAACTCGTAATATTTGGAACTCTAAGTGTGGTTGCTTTGGTCAGTGCTTTGACTGTACAGCAATCAAACCTAAGTAAAATTTCACAGGCACAAACTCTTAACACAGGAGTAGGAACATGCTTTCAAAGAGTTTCACAGTCTTTTACTGCATTGATGACAAAAAGTTTAAGTTCAAACTATATTAAAAAATCTTTTCTCACTACGACTTCTGATTGTATCGCGCAGGCAAATGAGCTTGCTAATGAGCAAAAGGCTACATTAACAAAAAGATCCGAGGTTCTTCTTAACCAGTTTAGCTCTGACTATTATTGGTTTTCTCAAAAAACACTTAAGCTAACAGCACAGTTATCAAGTGCAGACTTTGATATTAGCGCTTCAAATGTCATTGGAAAGTTTACTACTTTAGATGATCTAAAATCAGAGTTCGGCGGGGAGATTGCAAAAGCAATAACAAGTTTAGAGCAAAAAAACTTCTATGCTTTATTGGTTGCAACATCTTCATTGCTATTATTTAGTATCTTCTTTACTAGCTTCATGATGGGACAAAAGAAAAAAAGAAAAGTTCTAAGCTTATTAGATGAAGAGGCCCGTGATATCCTTGATAATGAAGTCGATAACGATCAAGCAAGAAGAGTTTTTACAAATATTTTTAATTCATTAGATTTAGAGAACAGCAATAAACTTCTTGCTAGGCTAGATACTCAAGCGACTGTTACTAGCGTTCCTAAGCTTAAAGAGATACCAAAGGTTGATTCAGTAAACCTCAGCTCAAGTATTCATAAGAACTTAGAGAGCTTTGGACAAAAAATTGCTTCATATGGGGTTGTTGTAAATACGGAATCTGTAAAAGAGTTCAGTGTTACAGGTAAAGATGATTTAATAAATCAAATCGTCTTTCACGCTTTAAATTATGCAATCGACTTCTCAAAAGAAAAAAAATTAAAATTAAGTACTTCGCTTTTAGGTGGAACGGCTCTACTAAAACTTAAAATTGAAGGGCATTGCTTCAATTCAAATGAGCTTGATTATTTGAATTCATCCGTATCAAGTCAGGAGCATATGAACTTAGATTTGATGCTCTTAAAAGAGTTAACTGCCGATTTAGAGGGGTCATTTGCTATTAAAAATAAAATTAATACAAAAGAGCAAAGATCAAACTGTGAGCTAGAATTTATCTTTACTGTGCCTTCAATCAGAAAAAGCAATTCAGTAAAAGTTTTAAAAGGATCAAAAAAAGATATTTTAAGACAAATGAACTCAGAAGCTTAAAAAGAAAGTCACAGGCCCATCATTTATAGAGCTGATCTTCATATCAGCTCCAAACTTTCCTAGCTTAACTTTGTTATTTAATTCACTGTTAAGTAGCTTACAAAACTGCTCATATCTTTCGTTTGCCGCATTCGGCTCAAGAGACTTCTCAAAGCTAGGTCTATTGCCTTTTTGTCCATCCCAGCTCAATGTAAATTGACTGACAGCTAATAACTCTAGCTCTAAATCCTTGATACTGAGATTCATTTTTTGTTTATCATCTTCAAAGACTCTTAATGCTGTTATTTTTTTTATTGCTTTAGCAATGGTTTGATCACTATCACCTCTTTCAAAGCAAATATAAAGCAATAGGCCACTAGATATCTGTGAAAAAATACTGCCTTCAATTGTGACCGATGCTTCATTAACTCTTTGAACTAGAAGCTTCATTTAAAAGTACCTTTTAAGATGCTCTTTATAGTTAAAATTTGAGAGAATTGAATTTTTAAAAACTTGAAAAGAAAAGTCATCAAAACGTAACTGGCCTAAAATCTTATCAATGTCACTAGCTTGATCATTATTTGTAGCTATCGTGGTATATAGGTATTCACCTAAGACGTGACCAATATCGATTGAAGAAACTAATAGGTCTGAAATCTCATTATCTTTTAAGATATCACTTAAGTTTTTGTGATCAAGTATATTGCGATTTATCTTATTAGACTTTGAGTCATTTTGATTAATTATAAAATCTTTATAAAGAGCACACTTTCTATGTGGGTTAATAACCTTTGAAAAGAAATATGCAAACATGTGCTCATATATATTATATATAATTGCGCTGTCATTTTTATTAGTAAAAAGACTTGAAAAAAGATTTGATTTGTCTTTGTTATAAATATGGAAAAGATGAATGCCGCATAGATAAGCTAGACGATTTACTGAGTAGCTTGAGCAATAGTAGGAGCTTAGATTTGGAAGTCTAAAAGAGAAGCCTCTTGAGATTAAAAAGCTATAAAATTCAATTTCTTTTATATTATTGAGTTCAAGGATTTTATCTTCAATGAAATCTAACCTTGTGTGATCATATATGTTAAAGTCATTATATTCGTCTTCATCAATTTTTAAATTTGTAGCTTGAATAAGTTGATTACATAAAACAGAAAAGTTATCGTTAGTATCATCGCTAAAGATCTTTTTACCGTTTTCAATAATATACTCATGAATATCAAAGTCTGGATCATCGCAAAGGTTTTCATACCAGTAAATCATACTTTCGTACTTTATCCATGGTGGAGCTGAATTTATACAAAATTCATTTTCATCAAACTTTACTATCTCACTACTGTGTTTGTCTTCGATTTGATTCCAGTATACTTCATCAAGATTTTGATGGATTATTGTTTGTTTCGATCCACAAAGCTTTGCTACTTGAGATGGAATCTTATTTTTAGAAATATGTAACTCGCCATAAACAACTAGAACCTTAGAAATACTTTCTTTTTTTAGGATACTTGAGATTAACTTTGAAGCAAATAAGTCTCTTTGGCTTAAACTTCCAGAAGTATTGAGACCAATGATCTTAATTCCATTTGCTTTGGCCAATTCAAATATCAGCTTGTAATGACTCCATGGGAATCTCCATGAGTCATGGTATTCAATAGACTCAAGAAACTCTAAATCGGTAATATGTCCTTCAAGATATGAGTCTATGTAGAGTTGATATTTAGCATCCACCATTTCAAGTGCGATGATACATTTATCTTCATTTTGAACGAGATATTTTACAATTCTAAGAACATTTCTAATATTTTGATCAAAGGTGTGAAAGTCTCCAAGATATATTGCTGAAGACTGGGCAACCGCTTTTTGGAGTTCATCGATATTACTCTTAGAGAATGCTCTTTTAGAGAGCATCTCTTGGTTTACTTTGTATTCAGTGAGCTCACTAGAGACATGACCTTCATAGCTGAAAGCTTTGTGCTTTAGATTGTTAAAAATCTCTTTTCTAAGATTAATGATACCACTTTTCAAAAAAACCTCTTTGAGATCTATTGTAGTTCAATTGAGAGAAAAAACAATTTTAATAAGCTTTATTTATAGACTTTGAAATAAGAAGGTTTAGATACGGTTTCAGCTCTGAGTCCAATTCAAAAAGAGAGGTCTGCATCTGATTAAAAGACTCAATAATAGACTTTAGATTCTCTAGCTCTGGAACTTTTATGCCTTGGATCACTTGAGAGATACTTGCGCCAATTACGTTGGAGAATAGGTACTCTAGGAATTGAATCATTTCGATATCAGAGTATAGGCTAAGTACCTTTAGCTCACCACTATACAAATCAATTCTATAAGTCTTTAGGCCTTCGTTTATAGAGCTTACTGTTTTAAAGCTCGTTAATGGACTATGTATAATTTTGGCAGATGTCTCATTGTTGAAGTCTAGGAATATATCCTCATTGTTTGGATAAATTGGAGTCGTTTTAGATAGTAATAATGGAGTTTTTAAAATGGGGTTATTAAAGTTTAACACCGATTTTCTTTGAGCGAAGTCAAAGAGTCTTAAGCAGGCACTGATACTCTTTTTAAAACTTGATACTTTTGAGATAACTTGTTCTGGGTAGTCATTGGCCAAATCTGTTAACAACATAGACAAATCCTTAAATTGCTTTTGCAGCTCTTGTGGATGAGTTTCTAAAATTTGCTCTGAGCTATAGCTTAAGCTCTTAAGCGCTGAAGAAATATGCTCTGGAATTTCTTTGGATTGGATTAAAAATTTTGGAAGTAAAAGTTTGTTAAAGTTAGACTTAGCTCGTCTAAGTTGGTTGTTAAAAGTTAAGTCAATTAGTTGAACACCAATTGTGCTATTTAGAAATGCCTTAACCGATTCAATATCAAGGCCTGGCCATTTAGAGTTGATTTCAAAGTAAAAGCATAGAGACTTTCCATAAGTCTCTATCTTAGCTTCAAGAGTTGAACTACTTGTTATTTCTATTTTGGTTTCGTTTCTATTTCTCATATCTATAATTGCAATATGAGGAGCTAGATACTTTTTCTGACTAAGTCCTAAGCCGTCATCAAAGAATTCATTGTCTTGAGTTTTTATTGGCTTAATTTCAAAGAAATTGTCAAATGTAGTGCAAGACTTCATTAAGTTGTTAAAGAAGTGTGGGTGAGTAATTTTAGATGAATCTCTTGTTGATGCGTGAATCATCTTTCCACTTACAATGGCATCCTGGAAAAATTCAAAGTTAAACCCGCCCATCTCTTTTGCACTTATAGACGGAATATCTTTAAAGTTAGATACAAAAAAGTCTTGAGTTAGCTTTGTTACTTTTTCAAACTCTTGGAAAGTATTTAAGTTTCCAGAGAGCCTAAAGTTTAAAAATGATTTTTTATCTTCATTGCTATTAGACTTAAGATTTTTAGAGAAAATATAAATATAGTTTCCAACTTCGCCTTTACCTTCAATGCTAGAGAAATCAAATACACTCTCTAGATTGAACTTATTTAAAAAGCTCTCAATCTTTGTCTTTTGGCTTGGAATAAAAATCTTCTTGGAGCTAATAACAAATATTAAGCCATTGTCTTTAATTGTATTAATATTTTTCGATACAGTATTGAGTATATAATGTTGAGCATTGCTCTTAGGATGCTCTGCTAGGTTTAAGATTAACCGATCATATGTAGATCTATTGCTACTTATATCGTTAAATAGGTCTTTTTGGCCTAGACCACTAAGTTTTCTATTTTCTAGATGTCCCTTCATAACTTCGCAAATAAAGCTAATAGGCTTTTTTCCTTGCTCAATTGCAATCTGAGATAGGAAAGTTAAAAATTGTAGCTCATTAATGACTTTTGTAAAAAGACCAGCATCAAAGTTTCCACTCTGAAAGCTAGGACATAATATTTGATCCCACTTTACTGACCTATTCTCTTCTTGAGCTAGCCAATGTGAAAGAGATAAAGACTCAAGATAATCGCCATCATACTTGCTACTGATGATGTCTAGATTACTATTTGATGATCTAAAGGACCTTTTGAATCGAGGGTTAAACTTTTGTAGCCAAATAGGGTAGTTGATTAAAAGTGAGTTTAAAAAGAGTCCAAAGTGTTTATGGCTTAGTGAGTGTGAGTATTCAGCTTCGTGGGCCAAAGTCTTCTCTGAAATAATTGAAATGTTTTTAATGAGTTGAGTGATACTCAAACTATCGCTCATTTCATAAAATGACTTGAGTGCAAATCTTAAGTCTTCATCAGGTCTGTACCAACTATAGACGTTCTGATTTAAAGCTTCTGAGTTTAATTCTGTTGAGCTACCTTTTCTAAAAACTCTTGTAAGAAAAGAGTTTGGATAAAAAAGACTTTTTTCATCGAACTTTTGGTCAGTCTTTTTTACTAAGATAGAAATAAATCTTAGTTTTAGAATAAAGATAACAGTTGTTCTAAAAGTATATATATCTATGAATTGATCTAGCTTATCTTTGTGGGCAGAGTCTTCATTTTTTATCTCACTGAAGAAGTCTTCAATAGAGTCGATGCCTGTAAAGTTGTAGGCCTTAAATTCAGCAAAACTTAAAAATTCATTATAAATTGCAAACTTAAGTTTTGAATTTAAGAAGGGAATGGATTTGAATTTATTTTTAACGTCATAATGAATTTTCTTAAGGGTAAGATTAAACTCTTTTACCTCTTTGGAGACAAGAGACTCACCCTTCCAGCCAGGTACGAAAAACCTATTTAATGAGCTGCCCTCTTCAGACTTATAGCTAAAGTCAGCAAGGCTGTTGTGAAAAATTCTATCATTTTCATTGTTTGAATAATGAGACTTTCTAGAGTCGCTCCCATTATCAAACCATGAAGATGCATTGAAATCCGTTTTATTCAAATTAAATATCTCTCTCTCTTGAAGTTCTCTCTCTCAAAAAAATAGATGCTTTTTATTTATAAGCTGTAAATTTTTGTGTTCCATTAAGTACCTTATCTTGGCGCAAATTGCATCAAAAAAATCCTGAATGTGTAAGAAGAATAGCTTAAAGAAATCAGGTTTAGTGGTCGATAAAGCCTATAGATAAATAAATTTAATTTTTAACTAAGGGAGTTATAATGTCTAAGTTATTGAAGATAAAGAAAGACAAAAAAAAGCATAAACCCTCAAGCAATAAAGATGATTTAATGCGCGCAGCACTGCTTCTTTTAAAAAACTCTGAGATTAAAAAAGAAGCAGCATAACTATGAGCGTTAAGGTATTAGGGGGCTTCGCTCGTGGCCATAATGTTGAAACTCTAAACTCAGATATAACTAGGCCAACCTCGGTAATGCTCAGAAGAAAACTCTTCGACTCTCATCAAAATTTAAATGGAATAAACTTTTGGGATATCTGTGCTGGAAGTGGAAGTGTTGGTTTAGAGGCCCTCTCTAGAGGTGCGGACCATGTTCTATTTAACGAGATAGACTTTCGTGCTCATAAAGTTTTAAAAAAAAATATAGATACATTCAAAGATAAATACAAGCTTTCAAATTTTTCAATTTTTAAAGATAACTTCTCTAAGTTATTGACTAGGAGTACCTTGGATGAAGACAGTGAATATATACTGTTTTTTGATCCTCCCTATGAAAAGCTAAAACTTTATGAAGAGTTTTTTGATATAGTTAAAGATCTACGATTTAATGGTCTTATTGTTGTAGAGGCCTGCACTCAAAAAACTATGAGTATAAAAGATTTTGAGGCAAAGTTTTCTAAAGCTGATAAGATATATAAACAAGGGACAAGTTTCTTTGCTTTATTTAGAAAGGATTAGTTATGAGTATGAACAAAAAAGCATTGTACGCTGGATCTTTTGATCCATTTACAAATGGTCATCTCGATATTGTAAAAAGAGCATTAAAAATGTTTGATGAAATAACAATCTTGATTGCGGTATCTCCTTCAAAAAAGCCATTGATAACAAAAGAGGATAGAAAAACAATTTTACTTGAAATCTTCAAAGATGAAAGCAATGTTAAGGTTGATGATTATGATGGACTCATTGTGGACTATGCAAAAAAACACGATATTGAATCTATTGTTAGAGGACTTAGACCCACTGGAGACTTTGAGATTGAATTTCAAATGGCATCAATGAATAGAAAGCTCAATCCAGAGTGTGAAACGGTTTTCTTTATGACTGGAGAGAAGTTTTATTATGTTTCTTCATCGATTGTAAAAGAAGTTTTAAGACATGATGGAGAGATTAAAGACTTTGTTCCAGATGAAGTTTATAAATATCTTAAGAACTAGTTATGAAAAAAAGTAATATAAAAGAAAGCGTTACATTAAAAATAAACGAAAAAATTAATACACTTAGAGAGTCGGGGAAAAAAGTTTATAATCTCACTTCTGGGCAGCTAAACTTTCGGCCTCCTGTTGATCTTATTAGGTGCATAGAAAAAGAATTAAATTTTTTAAAGAGTTTTCAGTACAGTCCAAATAAAGGCTTTAAGGAGCTGAGAAGAAAATTTTCAAACGACTTCAAATCAAAAAGAAATATTACACTCTCTCAAGCAACTCATAGTTGTATTATAAGCTCTGGCTCTAAGTTTTCTTTGAACTTGGCCATTGGTGCATTAGTCCAAAAAGCATCCGATGAAGTTGTCTTGGTCGCTCCTTATTGGGGATCATACCCAGAGATTGTTAAAATTTGGGGGGGGAAAGTAAAGTGTGTAAACTCTTTTGCCTTTAACTCTTATATCCCGAAGATTGAAGATATAAGAAATGTTGTTGGGCCAAATACAAGAGCAATCATAATCAATAGCCCCAATAACCCTGTTGGTATTCATTATGATCAGAGCTGGATGAAGGAGTTCGCTCTCTTTTTAAAAGAACATCCAAACCTTTATGTTATAAGCGATGAGATCTATTCTGACCTTTGTTATTACGACCCAAAGCCTAGCTACTTTTATGAGTTCGACAATGAACTTCTAGAGCGAACAATTGTCATTAATGGTATCTCTAAATCTCTTGCTAGTACTGGGCTAAGAATTGGTTATGCCATTGCTAATAAAGATATTGTTCAAGACATGGTTTCATTACAAAGCCAGCTTGCCTCTGGGCCAAATAGTCTTATTCAAAATGCATTAATTAATTTTGATTTAACATCGACTACAGACTTTTTAGATACTATTAAAAAATCAATTAGAAACTGTTCAAGTATTCTTAGAGATGCGATTGTTAACAATAACATGTCACATACTTGGTATCAGACAGGTAGTGGATTCTATTACTTTATGGATTTTACAAAGTTTAGATTCTTTAGCAAATACGAAAGCTCTAAAAAAGATTACAGTGAAGAAATTTGTGAAGAAATTCTTGAGCAAACAGGTGTGGCTTTAGTTCCCGGATCCTATTTTGGTATGGCCAATAGCGCTAGGTTGAGTATGACATTAGAAGAAGCTTCCTTTAAAGAGGCCGTGGACCTTCTAATGGTCTATTTAATGGATAAATAGGATAAATTTACTCCGTATTTATCTTAGAGCGAAATGTCTATAATTGTAGATGTGAAATACTATCTAAATTTATTGATACTCTTAGTATTTATCTCCTGTGGAGTGACTAAGGATGAAGAGCTCGAAATTGTTGTCGATGAAGCTAACTTCTATTTATCAACTTTAAATTGTGAAGCGGCAAAGTCCGTGTTGGATACTATTCCATACAGATCGAGCAGCGCAGACTTTGTATCTTTG
>Ga0115567_10002637_pt1 | contig 17755 bp, 9 predicted proteins | sample COGITO_mtgs_1204_2_FD_88679 | JGI IMG/M metagenome (GOLD analysis project Ga0115567, IMG submission 88679) | Pelagic marine microbial communities from North Sea - COGITO_mtgs_120412 | ecosystem: Environmental > Aquatic > Marine > Epipelagic | place: Germany:Helgoland, sampling site Kabeltonne... | reverse complement strand
CTTTGTGTAGTAGAAACTTTAATGTTTGTAGGTCATGACTGGCGTGCAGTCGATAAAAGACGAGAGAGGGCTAGAGGTTTTGGGTGTATAAAATACTGCGATTACGGCCTTGATGCTTAGCTTCGTAGAGTGCTTGGTCGGCTCGCTCGATTAAATCATCAACACTGTCATTGAGGTTTTCAACAGCGGCCACACCAATACTGACGGTGACTTGGGATGGCGCGCCGTTAAAGGTGAACGGCATATTCGCTATATTGTGGCGTATTTGGTCGATATATTTCATAAAGTCGGGCACTGCGTCCACCAGCGATTGAGCATCCTCTTCAGGCGTGGCCATAAAGGCAATCAAGAACTCTTCACCACCATAACGGCTCACAAGGTCACTGCGCCTGGCCGAATCTTGCAGGTAGCGTGCCACTTCAACTAACACTCGATCACCAACTGGATGACCATAGGTGTCGTTGACCTCTTTAAAATGGTCGATATCCAACATCACCACAATAAAGGGAATTGAATAGCGCTTGGCTTGCTGTAAATCGTGAGCCATGACTTCCATAATATGACGACGGTTATACAGGCCTGTGAGTGGGTCACGAATGACTAATTCTTGCAGAGTTCTATTGGCTTTTTCCAGTTCTTTAGTGCGTAGCTCTACTTTATGATTAAGCTCTTGATTGAGTTGACGAATATCATCAATCATGGTGTTAAAATTATGAGTCAGTGACTGGACTTCATGCCAACCTTTAAAATTATAATAGGGCGCTGGTAGCTCGCCTTTTTTCTGGTTTCGAATATGGGTGTTAAGGCCTTCAATTGGCGAGGCAATGATGGTGGATACAAGTAAACCAACAATGACAGACAAAATAGTCACAATAGCTTCCATGACATAAATACCGTCAAACGCTTGGGTGATAAGCTCATGTATTTCAGACTCATTAATTTTAACCACTAAACCAAGTTTAAGCTCCGGAATATAGCGAGTATAAGCCAGCACTGCATGGCCAGCGTAATCAATAGTATTGCTCAGCGCCTGTTCGTTGCCAAGTAAGGCTTGCACCATGGGTGAATCGCCTTCTGAAAGATTCAAATACCGCGCAAAACTATTGACTTGATCGTAACGCCCCCGAGAAATAAAAACGCCCTCGCCACTATCGAGCTGTTTACCAAGAATAATCTCACCAGTACTGCCCAGTGCATCATGATTGCCCAATAAAGTTTCAACGAAATCTGCGTTGAAAGTCACGATTAAAGTACCAATGGGTTTGGTATTCAATCGAAGATAAGATGAGTGTTCCACCAGTAAAGTGGATTCTTTACTGGCAGGTAATAATTCTATGGTCGATTTGAAATGATCAGCTACTGCCATGGATAAAGGCGTATTGGCGTTTAAGCCAATCACCAGTTTACCCTTTAAATCATACAGGGCTATGTTTTCCACGCCACTGACCTGGCCTTTGACATCGCCTAAAATAGCGCTTAACGCTTGCAAAGCCTCCGGTGCTTGACTGACTTGCCATGCAGCGAGGGTTTCACGCAATTGGCGTCTGGCACCGATCAGCTCGGCGCGCTCTTGAATGCCAGCAATCGACAGCATAAGCCCGGTTTTCACGGCTTTTGAATAGGCGTTGAGCTGTTGTGCCTTAACATTGCGCAGTTCAGTTTCGCGCATGTCATACATATATTGGGTCGCAAAAAAGATCGGCGTCACTGCCAGTAAAGTAAACATCACTGATAAAATGGTCTTTAAACGCCAGGCCTTGCGTTGTTCTTCATTAAAAATAGGCTTTTGAAGTGGTGGACCGGATAAGGCTTCGCTCACAAGTGTCTGTTTGGCTGTCTCTTGACGAGTCGATTCGACTAAAAGTTGTGTTTTATTGGTGAGAGAACTCATGGCCATCCTTGTTGATAACTGCTCATTGTGCAGCAGACGTAAAGACTTTGAGCCTCTAATTGGCCAATGAGTTCCGTTTCAATAAAGTATAGATTCTAAATCTGTTGAAAGCTCATTAAAACCTGGCCTTTTTGTAGAGCTGCGCCATTAATGATCAAAATCTCATCGACGATGAGGTCAAATGGTGCAATCACCGGATTAAACATTTTCATGACTTCGATCACGCACAGCGTCTCACCGCGACGAATAGGTTGACCGGGCACCACAAAAGCGGCTTGATCAGGTGCTGGCTGTGCAAAATAAACACCGCCGCTTGGCGCTCGAATTAAAGCATCATCGAGTTTTAGTGGTGGATCAAGCACTTGATCCGCAGTTTTACTGGGCTTTGGGGCTATTAACAGGCCTTGTTGAGTGTGTATGTTTTTAATCAGTCGCTCACCAATCTGCCGGACACAGTCGAGCTGGTCTTCGCAGAGCTGATTCGGCACCTTGGTAAACGTCACCAGCGCCTGTTGAGTGCTGAGTGTTGAGAGATACCAGGCAATCACTTGATGGGGATTAAAACTCATCCATGGCTGACTCAAAGCCTCTTGCACACTGGCAGCCAAATCGAGATACCCTAAAATCCATTGTGTGGACAGTGCTTGATGTTGATCATACTGCAACACCGCCACAATGCCCTGTAACACTGCAATATTGGTGTCAAGGTTGGTGCCACGCCATTGCATGGCATCAAGCACCTGGCTCATTTTTTGGTAAGCCACTTGCAGACTCGGGCCTGTCACCAAGCTTAATGCGAGATTAGCATCATAAGCGCCGTACAGCTTATAACTCATGGGCATGCCAGAGTCTGGATTAGGCCGGGATAAACCTTGGTCATCCCGAATTTCACCCTCAATTGGCCGCGACCAAGCGTGTAGAAGCCCGCCAACACTGGGTTTAAGTGCGTTATTCATCGCATTAATGCGCACTTCGACGGCAGCAGCAGCTTTGGCGACTCGAGTGGGCTTGGGCAAATCAGGGCCATGTAAGGCTAATAAACACATAAGATGAATGAGACTCGTCACCACAAGTGGCGCATCTGTTTCATCTGTAGTAAACGCAACATCATAAATAAGTTCAGTCACCCGGTGTTCTACTTGTAGCCTGGTGTTCATTTCCATAAAGTAATGCCGCTGGCTATCGCCAAAGGTTACGATGGATTCGTAGGTGGACACAGAATCCAAGCCAACCGCTAGACCAAAGGCCACAGCATCGGCTTCAAGTTCAACTAAAGTGGTTTGATCTTGCTGACTGACTAAGCTATCAGTTGTCAGCGATATTTCCACTAGTTTTTGCTCAAATCGCTGAATGGAGCAATCCCGCCCGCCAAGTGCCACGCACCATTGGCCGTTGCCAATGAGCTGAATTTCCCAATGCCTGGTCAATGGTATATTAAGCTCCAACACACAGTTACGATTGGCAAAAGGTCGGTTGGCATTGATTTCAGTCCAAATTGAGGTTAAAGCTTGACTCACCTGTTGGCGCAGGATGACTGAATCGAACCTCTCTTGCGCCTGCAGCACTCTTTGTCCTTTACCACCGCCGCCATAAATAGCTTTAAGTCGTAGATCAAATTCTGGATGCTGTTGCCATAGAGCCCGGGCACTGGTCACAGTGGCATCGATTAAAAAGTCGGGGTTAAGATCGAGTCGCTCGTCAGATAAAGCCTGTTCAATCCACTGTTGAGCGGCGGCCACAGTTTGCGGTGCCTGCTGGTATTGCAAAACGGCGGCTTGACCGAGGATGAGTTGATCACCTGGTACAATTTTAGCGCCTACCGCTTCAGCAACACCCTTGGCCGTGTCTTTAGCGCCAGCTTGTTGGCTGACTTTAGCGCTTGGGCCAATAAAAAGCAGGTCAGCAGCTGTGAGCATTTGCGCCAATACAGCGTCTTCAGCTAAAAACCCATAACCAGCAAAAACGCTGTTATAACCATGGCTATGGCAGATGTTAATCAGAGATTGAATAAAAACGGTTTTTGATTGATTAACGGGCTGGTATTCTGCGATTGGATGGACTTGACAGCCTTGCGGTAAAGCCCGTAATTCTGGCGCTAAAGCATAAGGCGCGGCATAGGCATCTTTTTTAGACAACAACATGCCCATTTGGCTAATGCCCTGCTCGGCAAAGACCTCAAGGGCTTCAAGCCGCACTGGGCCGCGACAAATCACCAATGGTTTTAACTGTGCAATCGAGAGAGATGAATTCATACTGTGCTCTTATTCATAGGTGCTCTTATTAATGAAACTCACGGTGTGAGCCAGCCATTGATGAGACTTGGTAACCAGACCAAAGTCGATTCAGATGCTGGGCTAAACAGGCTCGAACTTGTTGAGGGTCGACAATGTCTGACACTGCGCCAAGGCTTAGTGCTTCTCGTGGGTTGAGAAAGGCTTGAGTGTAGGTGTCATTCAGCTTGGCAAGTGCTGTATCACGCGCAACTTCATCTTGGTCTTGAGCAAATGCATGTTGAATCTGGCGAAACTCATCTTTATAAACAAAAGCGGCGCCTGCCGTACCCATGACAGCAATGCGAGCAGTGGGCAGGGCAAGCACCACGTCGGCGCCAGTTGAATAGTTATTGAAACTGGCATAGGCACCGCCAAAGGCATTGCGCAAGATCAACAAGAGCCTGGGCACACGAATATCCACAATAGCGTCGAGCAAGGCGCGTCCAGCTTGGACGATACCTCGTTGCTCTTGGGCTTGACCTGGTAAAAATCCGGTGGTGTCTTCTAAAAAAATCAACGGTATATTGTAAAGGTTAGCAAAGCGAATAAACCGAGTGGCTTTATGGGCTGCGTCACAATCGATCTGCCCAGAATCCACCGCTGAATTATTAGCCACGATGCCAATCACGATGCCATTAAGACGGGCAAACGCGCAAATCATATTGGATGATCGACCAGCTTGAACTTCACAGTAATCACCGTAATCGACAAAATCTTGAATAATAAGCCGCACATCAAACGGCGTGTGAAAACCAGCTGGTGATTCCACCATGTCTCGCAAGACTCGATCAATGGTAATGGTTGATCGAGAGATTGGGTCGCAGGTCTTGAGTTGTGGTGGCGCTTGTTCAGCATTATTTGGCAGGTACTGTAACAACTGCCCCATCAACGCCAAGGCATCTTGTTCGGTGTCCACCGTAAAATCACACACGCCCGAGGCTTGGTGAACGTTTGGGCCACCGAGTTGGTCTGCTGTGACATGCTCACCAAGCACAGACTGAACAACGCCTGGGCCGGTCAAACCAAAAAAACTATCTTTTGGCTGTATGATAAAACTACCTTGCCTTGGCAAATAAGCCCCACCACCAGCATTAAAGCCAAACATAGCCATAAGACTCGGCACCCTGCCGCTTAATAAGCGCAAGCCGCGAAACGCCTTGGCATAGCTTTCCAAGCCACCCACACCTGCTGGAATATAGGCACCAGCTGAATCATTCATGCCAATCAAAGGCACGCCAAGCTTGCCCACATAGGCTAAAAATCTCGCTAGCTTTTCGCCATTATGTGCATCCATGGCGCCGGCGCGCTGGGTAAAATCATGACCGTAAACGCCAACAACACGGCCGTTGATCTCACCTAATGCGGTGACAATAGAGGCACCGTCGAGAGAGTCGCCAAAATTACGCCATAACACCTCGTAATGACCATTGGTGAGCAGCTCTAGTCGCTGCCACACTGTCAGCCGACCTTTACTGTGTTGCCGGGCAACGGCTGCTGCGGATACAGAGGATTGCGGCTTTGCCTTGAGTTCGGCCATCTCACTCAAAAGCTGATCATACTGCGTCATGGTGTCGTCCTTTTGTGCTGTTGAGCAGACTTTATTACTGGCTGAGCTTTATATTGACTGAGCTTGCAACACCTCATTGTAAGCGTCGAGGGTTTTATCTGGCCCATACAAACGGCCTTGATGCAGTACGCAGCCTTGGTCAGACAGTAGATCGGCTTGTAACTGGGTTTCCACGCCCTCGGCCAGCACGTTCAATTCAAGCTTGCGAAACATGTCCATCATGCCGCAAAAAAGGGTGTGGGTTTTTGAAAAATGCAGTCGCTGAGTAAAACTTTGATCAATTTTAACGCCATCCACCGCCAAGTGATCCAAATACCGTAAACCAGAATAACCAACGCCAAAGTCATCCAACCACACTTGGCTGCCGCCGGCTTTCACTCGGTAAATAAACTGATGGAGCAAGCCTAGTCGTTCAATGAGTGCATGTTCGGTAATTTCAAAATGCAAATAAGGCAAACCGCCTTTTTTATCCAAGGCAATGGCGAAATCAATAATATCGTGATTAAAAAACAGCTGCGCCGATAGGTTTAAATGGAAACTCACAGTATAGGTTTTAGCCAGCAGAATAATTTGATCTAAATTTTTAAAAATCAATCGTAAATCGTTTTCTTTGACAATACCCAGCCGGTCAGCAGATTCAAAAAACTCACTGGCGGCAATAATACCTCGATTAGGGTGAATCCAACGCAGCAATAATTCTGCGCCAACGAAGCGTTGTTGTTCACTATTAAAAAGCGGCTGCGCCATGTAAATAAACTGATCATCCGCCATGGCTTGCACTAGTTCGTTTTTAGTGACAAATACTTTTTGCGCGCGCTGGGTTAACTGTACGTTGTACATCAACATTTGATGAGACTGCATCGACTTGGCCGCAAATAAGGCAGCCCCTGCAGCTCGCAAAATTTCATTGACGTCACTTTGCCCGGTCAAGGCCACACAACCTATGTGACAACGCAATTCCGCTATGGATTGCATAGATTCAAAGACAGCACTGCTTAATGTCACCTGCAAGTTAGATGCAAAATCTTCAGCGGCAAAAGGCCTGGCTTCAAGGGTTTTACAGATAAAAAATTCATCGCCACCAAAGCGGGCTAGTACATCATTATCATCAATAAAGCCACTAAAAATCTCTGCCACTAAACGGAGTACTCTATCGCCCTCTTCTAAGCCTAAAGCTTCATTGACCCTGCGAAAATCATCAAGATCAATCGCGAAGACAAAAATCTCAGGCGCGGGTGATTGGCTCGACATTTGGCCAATCACCTGTTTGAGATGCAAGCGAAATGCTTCGCGACTGGCAAGGCCAGTCACAACATCAACCGACGCATGACTTTTTGGTCGAATAAGCGAATGCACAGCTTCTAATTCAGCTTGCAAGAAACAAGACTGTAACGCTTGCGACCAGACTCGAGTAATACTGCAATCTTGAATTGGCTCAATTTGCACTGTGCGCTCATCGTCTTCCGAGTATCTTACGCCAAGCAAGCATTGAAAATCACTGTTGGACACTGTGCTAAATTCATCATTGTGCAGTTCATTTGAGGTGAACATCAAAGGGATTAACACCACTTTACTTAAAGGTATTATTTTGAGTGGGTCTTGCTGGAGCGGTGAATCGCATGCATTGCGCAACGGCGCAAAATCCGAACTGCAAAATAAATCGCCTGGTAGCAGTAAACTTAAGCGGCCAAGTTCTTCGGCAGTCAGTTGATGACCAATATGACGGCTATAACCATTCCAGTTAAGGCAGGCTGCGTCCAGTTTAAAAAGACGAATAAATTGGGCTAAAAACTCATCTGCCCAATCAATTTGAAAACTTAAGTGCTGCTTTAACCAGGTACAACTTTGATCAAACGCCACAAAATCATCTTTTACTGTGCCATGACCCATGATCTGCTGCCAAATTTGGTGGCGCTGGGCTCTATAGTCTACAAGTTGCTGACCAATACTCGGGTTGAGCGGCAGCTCGCTCGGTTTAATTTTTAGCCGATCAAAAAACAAAGCACAGCATTTAGCCCAAAAGCCTTCGACTTGAGTTAAGTTGAGCGAGGACAGCACGCTCACTTGGCGCTTGGCATTAAAAAGACTTAAACCTTGCTCGTAGGCTGCTTTAGATTCATGAGCAATGGATTCTCGACCTCGATCCGCTTGAGTGATGACAATACCATCGACCCATTCAAGCACGCCTTGCTTCATGGCTTGCAGATCATCACCTGCGCCAGGTGTAGTCAACCAAAATAATAAATCAACACACTGGGCCAGTTGAAATTCCACCTGGCCAGAGCCCAAACTTTCCACTAAAATTACATCAAAACCCGCTTGCTCACACAGGGCAACGACTTCTGTCGTGGTTCTGGAAATACCGCCCATGTGCTCACCACTAGGGGTGGAGCGAATAAATACATTTGGCGAAAAAGCAATGTCTTGCATACGTACCGCATCGCCAAGTAAACTGCCGCCCTTCAAAGCAGAAGACGGGTCTACCGTCAGCACTGCAAGGCTTAGGCCTTGCTGCACTATAATCTGCCCTAGACTATTAATTAAAGTTGATTTACCAGCACCAGCCGAGCCTGCAATGCCAACTCGCAACGCCATTCGTGGCCCCTGCTGTTTAACCTTTGCCAAGATGGTTAAGGCTTGATCTTGCTGGTCTTGGTTGCGGCTTTCGATCAAGGAGATAACTTTTGCAAGTACGCGGCGATCTTGCTTGCGAATAGCAGCAACAATAGAGTCCAGTTGCCAAGACTGCTGACCTATCATAGAGAATCATCCTCTTGTGTTGACCCGCCAAACGCGGCAGTGGCCTCTGCAATTAAGCGATCAAAAATTGCAATACCAGCATCAAGCACGGAGGTGCCTGGCGTCGCAATGTAAGTCACACCCGCTTGCAACAACGCCGGGTGATCTTGCTCTGGAATAACGCCGCCAACCACCACTTGGATGTCGTGGGCGCCCTGGGTTTTTAACAGCGCAATCAATTCTGGCACCAAGGTCGTATGAGCGCCAGCTAAACTTGAGACACCAATAATATGCACGTCTTGATCCAGTGCTAGCTGCACCACTTCTGCAGGCGTGGTGAATAACGGCGATAAATCCACATCAAAGCCAAGATCAACAAAACCAGCTGCAATGACTTTTGCACCTCGATCATGACCATCTTGCCCAAGTTTAGCCACTAAAATACGTGGCCTTCGCCCCTGCACTACGACAAATTGCTCTATTTTTATTTTAAGATCAGCCCACCGTGGGTCTGCTGCATAGGCTTGGTTGAAGACACCGGACACTTGCATTGTTTTCACCTTGAATCGCCCGAACTGGGTTTCGAGTACCTGACTAATTTCCCCTAGAGTAGCACGAGCCCGGCCAGCTTCTACAGCGGCTGCTAATAAATTACCCTCGCCGGTTTTCGCAACTTTGGCAAGCGTTGCTAAAGTAGCCTCGACCTGGGCGGTATCTCGGGTTGCCTTGACGTGCGCTAGACGTTTTTTTTGCGCTTTTAGCACTTGTACTGTGTCAACCGCTAACACTTCAAAATTTTGCGGCGCGTCCACAGTGTAACAATTAACACCGATCACCGGTTCTTCGCCGCGATCAATACCAGCTTGTCTTTGCGCTGCGGCTTGCGCAATGCGGCGCTGCGGTAAACCGGCTTCTATAGCCTGCACCATGCCACCAAGCTCTTCAATTTCTGACCATAATTGTTTGACACGAGTGCAAAGGTCCGCCGTTAAACTTTCGATAAGATAAGAGCCACCAAGCGGATCAACCGATCGTGTAATGTCGGTTTCTTGTTGTAAAATAAGTTGTGTGTTTCGGGCGAGTCGCGCCGAGGACACACTAGGCAAAGCCACGGCTTCATCAAAGGCATTGGTGTGCAATGATTGAGTACCACCAAGTATGGCGGCCATGGCCTCGACTGTGGTTCGTACCACATTATTGTAGGGGTCTTGCGCCGTGAGAGACCAGCCAGAGGTTTGACAATGGGTACGCAACATACAGGCTTTGTCGGTCGTAGCGCCCATGCCCTGCATGATTTCACACCACAATTGTCGGGCGGCTCGTAGCTTGGCAATTTCCATTAAAAAGTGCATGCCCACACCAAAGAAAAAAGACAAGCGTGGCGCGAATTGATCAATCGCCAACCCGGTTGCCATGGCTCGCTGGGCATAGGTTTTACCATTGGCAAGCGTGTAGGCCAACTCGAGTGCTGCGTCGGCACCTGCTTCTTGCATGTGATAGCCAGAAATAGACACTGGATTAAACTTGGGCATGTGGTGGGCTGCGTATTCAATAATATCCTGCACAATGGTCATGGACGGCTCAGGCGGATAAATATAGGTGTTCCGCACCATAAATTCTTTTAAGATATCGTTTTGCACTGTGCCGTTTAATAACTCAGGTTTCACCCCTTGCTCTTCTGCTGCCAAAATATAAAAAGCCATAATCGGCAACACGGCGCCATTCATGGTCATGGACACGGAAATTTGATCAAGCGGGATCTGATCAAACAATATTTTCATGTCCTCTACAGTATCAATAGCCACGCCTGCTTTACCGACATCGCCTGTGACTCGGGGATGGTCTGAATCATAACCACGGTGGGTGGGCAAATCAAAAGCCACAGAAATACCTTGCTGGCCTGCTTTGAGATTTTGTCGATAAAAGGCGTTGGATTCTTCCGCCGTGGAAAACCCAGCATACTGACGCACAGTCCAGGGTCTGCCTACATAACCGCTGGGCTGAATGCCTCGAGTATAGGGCGCAGCGCCTGGCACGCCAATTAATACATCGGATCTTTTGTCTAAATCCTGGGCTGTATACAAAGGGGCAATATCAATGCCTTCTTGGGTTTGCCAGCTGCATTTCGACAAGGGCAGTTTCATCTGCTTTTCAAATGCTTTTTGCCATAGTTGTTGATCTGAGTCGGTCATGACCATTCCTGTTGTGATGAACCCTTGCAAGGCTGTGTAGTCACTGACGCGACTGACAATTGGATTATGATAAGCGAAGATTATAGCTGCGAAATGGAGACAAATTTACCAAGATGATCGAATTGGATTGCAAAGCAGCCGGCAACACCTGTTCGACTGACAAACGGGCGCAATAATTCAACTGGAAAACGCACCCGGCGGCCATCTCGCGCATAGGCCACCACGTTTTTAACGCCGCCAGAGTACCACCGCAGCATTTCTTGCGCAGTGATATCAAGCTGCACTTCAACTTTAGACTCAACGCTGGACATCCATGCCTCCAAACACTTGATCTTAGCTTGATCTTACTTTGTTCAACTCCAAACTAAACGCTTTGGATGTATTTGACAAGTTTAGCGAATTTGGGGACACTCGCAGCAGTTAATTTTCATATTTTATTTTTTATTTTTTATTTTTTATTTTTTATTCAAACATAGTCAAGGAGAACAAACATGGGTTTTTTAACTGGAAAACGCGCTTTTATAATAGGGGTTGCCAACGACAGTTCTATCGCTTTTGGTATCGCCAAAGCCATGCATCGCGAAGGCGCAGAAATCGCACTGACCTTTCAAAACGAACGACTTGAACGCAAAGTCAAAATCTGTGGTGAACAAGTAGACTGTAAAATCCTATTACCGCTTGATGTCAACGACGACAACGCGATTGACCAAGCTGTAGCGCAACTAAAAACCCACTGGACAGACGGCCTGGATATTTTAGTGCATGCAGTGGGCTTTGCCCCGCGAGAAGAACTGCAAGGCGATTATCTGAGTGCCTCAACCCGTGAAGGCTTTAAAATTGCCCATGAAACCAGTGCTTACAGTTTTGTGGCTTTGGCCAAGGCCACACGAGACATGCTTGAGCAGCGTCAAGGCAGCGCCCTGACTCTTACCTATTTAGGCGCAGAGCGCGTGGTGCCCAACTACAATGTCATGGGCCTTGCTAAAGCTAGCCTTGAGGCCAGCGTGCGCTACCTGGCAGCGTCTCTTGGCCCTAAGGGCGTGCGAGTCAATGGCATTTCCGCCGGCCCAATTCGTACTCTCGCCTCCGCCGGCATTAACGATTTCAAAAAAATGCTCAAGCAAAACGCCCAACAATCGCCGTTAAAAAGAACCGTGACTCAAGATGAAGTGGGCAACACAGCGGCGTTTTTATGCTCGGCGCTGGCCTCTGGTATTACCAGTGAAATTATCTATGTTGATGCGGGTTATCGGAATATGACCTTTACGCCAGAGGTGGAATGAGGTTTATTCTTTTTTGACCAAACACCCAGCAAAGACCAAAACCGTCAAAAAGGCGCTTCTGGGTCGACTTTTTGAAAACAGCTATATTAATAGCACTTTAATGCCGCAGTGTTACTGGAGTCAAATTAGAGGCCTTGCGGTGAATTTTTGCTTAAAAAAGTGCTGTTTTTAGGCTCAATTTCAAAAAGATCTCATGATTAACGTTTTAAACCGAGCGTCTATTTTTAACGAGCTTTGAAAAAAGGCTCAGTGGGCTTGGCAGCGGTTTTAGTAGGGCAAGGACTGCTGGATCATGATCTGGTTTAGATTCGTAATCTTGATAACACAATTCAGATCGAAACTCAAAAGAGGTATTGGCGGTTAAATGTCTTAGCAGCGGTGTATTGCCAAAATATGCAGCCGACTTCACATACTCCCGAGCTTGTTTTTGATCAAGCGAGCTTAATGCATCTGGTTTCGCGGCTAACATTAAATCGAGATACCCAGCGTTGTTGGAGGATCCAAAAAGATCATTATTAATGGCAAGGTGCAAGCCAGTCGTTAAATTATGATCTTGTCCGTAATAATTGGCAGATGTATCTTCAAGCATCATGTCTGCGCCGCGCTCTAAAAGATTTTGCACTATATCTCTATGTCCTTTGCGTAAAGCATGACACAGTGGTGGCTTGCCGCTTTGCGTCTTTCGATTTATATCGGCATTGTGATCAAGTAACAGATTTACAATGTCAGTGCGCCCATGCTCGATTGCAGTGTGCAATGGCGGTGGTATACAGAAATAACTATTATAATAGAGGCCGTTCGGCGGTGCGCCATGGGCAAGAAGCACACCAGCAATTTCAGTAAAACCTTGCCCAGTAGCATAATGAAGAGCATCTGACTGGGTCGCATCAAAGCCTTTGGCCAATAAGTGCTCAACTAAAGCGCGATTTTCAACAGGAGCGTCAGCCGCTATGTTTAATGCAAAATTACTGTCGTAGTTACAGCCATGCTTTAACAATAAATCGATTAATATTCTATCTTGCAAGCCAACTGCTTTATTTATGAGTTTACAACCTGTTGATGTCTCAAGATTACGACTGATCGCATTAGGCCCTACTTGAGTTATCACAGTTTCAAATAGAATATCGATTGCAGGTTTGTAAGCCATGCCACTCAAAAGTAAACTACACAATAGGTTGTGATTATTACGGCTACTACAGCCGCTATTTTCAACAGTACCGACGGCGCCAATACGCTGCAAAATTTGCGCACCCGCCTCTGAATTAAGAAGTACCCTTAAAGCGTCTAGAGCATTACCACTCATGGCGCGATGAAGTTGAGACACTTCACTTTGATAGGTATCGCCAGTGTTTGGCAGTATTATAGCGGCCATGTCTTGCTCAGACTCTTGCGACAAGGCTAAGTACAAGTTGTGAATGGTCGATGGCTGATTATTCAATGTATCGCCCAAGGGCAGCTCGGCAAATGCAAGTAATAGCACTTGTTTGAGTAAGCCGCTGTGATTCGTGACCCCTTCGTCATCAAGCCAAAGGGCTGGCTTCATGGCTTTCATCTGGCTGATCTGTTGCATAAACTGAGCTGGGTTATTGGCGGCAAGTGATGGACTTAAGGATTTAAAGATACTGTGATGCGCCGCTTGGGTCAGTACCGGATTATCAGTAAAATGCGCCAGTGATAACAGATCAAAGTGATTATGACTATTCGTCATGTCTTGGGCTTTTTGTGGATTATTATCAATCGCCAAAGCGGTGCGCACAGTGGCTTGTGAAAAGTCAGACAAGTGAAAAGGCTGATCAACGCAGGTGTTAAGACATTCTTGCTGAGCGCAGCTAAACTGTCGGCCCAGTGCTTCAAGGCGATCAACTGGTATAGCCATACGACCATCGCTAGTGTCAATAGACGCCATTGCAGCTTCATCTTGGTGACCAATAGTTTGCAATGCGAGCGTCGCACCAGCGCCATCTTCCATAACCACCACTTGCAAGCGACCTAAATGTATGGCGCTCTCCTGAGGCATGGCCATAGATAAAGTCAGACCAGCAATGCTTAGAGTCACATTTTTTACAGGCCCAATTGTTGATAAATCAATCTCACCAACTATTTTAGGCTGTACACCCGGCTGAGCGCCAGTGGCAAACTCGGCTGCATTTTGTGCTTCAAGCGAAAATGGTAAGGACGTCGTTGAATTCGTTTGCATATAAGTAGTGCCTAGTGATTATGAAGTGATGGGTGATAAATCGAAGGGCCATTGTATTCATGTTCGACATTGGCGGTCAACTTTAAGCCACAGCTCAATATCTATAACTCATTGTCTATCGCTGATCATTTTTTGGTCTGATACACTCGCGACGCGACAAGCTGATCGTTAAAAAATCATTATATGAGGAGTTGCTGTGACAAAAATAGCGCCACTGGCTGCGCGAATGCGGCCAGTGACTTTAGATCAATATGTCGGCCAAACTCATTTGTTGCAACCAGGTGCATTGTTAGCGGGCATGCTGGCGCAACATAAACTTGAGTCGCTAATCTTGTCTGGCCCGCCTGGGGTTGGTAAAACCACTTTAGCTCGATTATTGTGCCAGTCGAGTCAATGCCATTTTGTGCAGATGTCTGCAATAGCGGCTGGTATCAAAGACATTCGCCAGGTTTTAAGTGATGCCAAGCACAGAGTCCAGCCTACCTTGGTGTTTGTTGATGAAGTGCATCGTTTTAATAAAAGCCAACAGGATGCTTTTTTGCCAGGCGTCGAAGAAGGTGTGGTGACATTTTTTGGCGCGACTACAGAAAACCCTGGCTTTTACGTCAATAACGCGCTGTTATCTCGGGTGCATGTGCTTTTTCTACAGCCTTTAAGCCAGCAGCAGCTGCTGCAATTGGCCAACCGAGCCTTGCAAGAAGATGAGTTGCTGCAGGCCAAACAACTTGAGTTTCACACTGATGCGCTGCATCGCTTGTGTGATCTAGCCAATGGTGATGGTCGTCGATTATTAAACGCGCTAGAAGCTGTGTCGGCAGGTTTGGCCATCGGCACCACAGTCACTGAGCAGCTGGTGCAAGATAAGATTGCCTATCTGGTCTCTTTTGATCACAAAGGTGATGAGTTTTATCAATGCATCTCGGCTTTGCACAAAAGTGTACGTGGCTCAGACCCTGATGCCAGTGTGTATTGGTTGATCCGTATGCTGGAAGGTGGTTGTGATCCAGCGTCTATTTTTCGGCGCATGATTCGCATGGCCTCTGAAGACATCGGCAATGCTGATCCACGAGCCTTGCACATTTGCATAGACGCCGTCACTGCGTTTGAGCGACTAGGTATGCCCGAGGGTGAGCTCGCCATTGCGCAAGCGATTATTTATTTGGCAGTGGCACCAAAAAGCAACAGTGTCTATCTGGCCTATAAAGCAGCAAAAAAAGCGGTGCTGAATCATCCGGCCTATCCAATACCTGCTCATTTATGCAATGCACCAACCAAGCAGGACCAAACCAAAGGTATGGGCGTTGGGTATCAGTATCCTCATGATTATCCCGACGCCTTTGTTGCTGATGTCCAATATTTTCCCGACCAGTTGCAAAACCAGCGCTATTATCAGCCGGTTGAACGAGGTTTAGAACTACAAATTGCCGCCAAGCTTAGACGCTTACGAGGCAACTAGCGCTCACTGGCGCGTAATACAATGGAGTATGGGACATGCAAGCAAACCAAGCGAAAATAATCAATTTTATTACACCGGAAAAACTTGATCTTAATCATTTGCTGGCCAATAAGAAAAACCGACTTCACACACTTTTAAACTTTGTCGAACTGAGTCAATCACCACCTCCACAGATTCAACACGATGCACAATTAATGCTGCGAAACGCCAGCCGTTTTAATGTTGTGCAACTGGCCAAAGCATGCGTTATTGCCATCGGCGGATTAAAAGCTAAAAAATGCGCACTAGCTTCACTACAAGCCAGAGAGATCGCAGGGTACCTCACAGCTCAAAGCAGCGCTGATGCCACTACTGCTGAACAAACGCTGTATCGAGATATTTCAAATGAATGCCTGATCTACGCTCATCAAAAAGGCGATTTGGAACTCACTGACCTGCCAACTATCCAGGATTTAATAGTGCATGGCAGGACACTGCCAACGGCATTAATGAACGAAGCTCAGGCCATTGAGCCGCTTTTTTTGCACGCTTGTGCACTGGCCACTCTCGCATCTGATCCACAAAAAGCGGTTGGGTTTTTTGCCAAGGCGCCGCAATTACAATCCGCCGATCATGTCGCAGATTTTATGAATCGACTGTTACATTTAGATTATGATCAAGCCACTTATTTGCAAACACTCACAACTCTTTTGAACACCCACGCGCTCGGGGCAAAGGCTTTTCACCAGGGCTTTTTGCATGGGTTTTTAACTGTTTGCTCGCAAGCCGGCCAAACTCAATCCCTGCAAAAAGAGCTACTGACAGTGTTCATCTCCTGTCAACAACAACGCACCCATGGCCAAGTGTACGAGCACTTCAATCAACTAGACCCAAACCTGCAATCAATTCTCATGCATGAGATCATCTCCACTTTGAGTCACGCTAATGCACCAGAGTTACTTCATGAATTGTTCACCAACGCTGAAGGTCAAAAACTTTGGCCTTTGATAAAACAGTCGCTCTCTTGCCTGCCAGAATCAGCCCAGACTCATATTCAAACGCTTTGGGGGCAGGATTTATCAGAGGAGCAACTGCACGGTGTTAGCCGCTACTTAAGCCAGAGCGATCCACTTTTTCGGCAAGACATAATGCATCTTATAAGCCCTGAATTAGCGAAACAGCTGGCGTGGCAACTACTTGATGATCAAGCCATAGACCAACACCTTAGTGCTCTTGAAGTTGCGGGGGCATGCTTAGAAAAACTCAGCACTCACGATGAATATGAAATGGACAGGATAGTGCTCGCTCAATTAATGATGCTAAAAAACCCAGAGCATCAACTGTCAACTGCTTTAGTCACTAAAATCTTGGCCAGTCAACCAGATTTTTGGGTGGCCTGTGCCTTTGCAACTGTTGATCAAAATCCACAACAAGCTTATAAACTCTTGACGGCTCAGACAGCGAGCCAAGACCCTCAACTACCGCGTTGCACAGCGTTTCTCGATCATGTCATAGCCCAGGTGCAAACCCAGCACCCTTGTACTTTGCAGACTTGTGCTTTGCAGACAAAGTCTATCTTAGACAAGATTGGCCTCTTGCTTGAGCCAGCGCCATTACAGGTCGCCACTGCGCTCAGCTTGCACAGCATTTTTCAATGCCTTAAACCCGAGCCGAAAAACTCGCCGAGCACAGTCAATGAATTGCAACTGTCCGCTATAAGCCTATTGCAACGCCTAGTGGATCGGCAAGAACAACCAGTAGCCCAAGCGCAAGCAATGACCATCGCGCTTTTAAAGGATGTTGCAGCGCCTGATGGAGGGGTTAATGCAACGCATGATGTAGGCAATAGCGCAGAGCAAAGTTGTCATTTCATTCTCAAACTGCTTGCCGCACAATTTAGACTGAGTCTCGTGCAACCGCTATTTCAACTGAGCGCAACACACCCTTTGCTTGACTTTTTTAAAACAGCCTTGCCTGTCATACGTTTTGAACAGCAACCCGCCTTGTTGCTGCAACTGGCGCGTTATGCTCAAGTGCGTGTGCCTGATGAGCAAGCAGGTCAAATAATGAGTTATATCGCCCAGCATAACCTAACACCGGAGAACTTAGGATCTCTTGTAAAACCGGCCAACCAAAGACAACTTGCGCTTGCCATCAGAAACCAAGGTCAGTCTATAG
>Ga0115567_10002635_pt1 | contig 17762 bp, 11 predicted proteins | sample COGITO_mtgs_1204_2_FD_88679 | JGI IMG/M metagenome (GOLD analysis project Ga0115567, IMG submission 88679) | Pelagic marine microbial communities from North Sea - COGITO_mtgs_120412 | ecosystem: Environmental > Aquatic > Marine > Epipelagic | place: Germany:Helgoland, sampling site Kabeltonne... | reverse complement strand
CGCAGGGGGCTTTTCGCCGCGCGCCGCGCTCAGCCTGAGCTCTGCCTCCAGCGTCGCCACCTGAAGCGACCACCCCGGACGCTCATAAGTCGACGCCGTCGCAGCACCGCCCCCCCACCCCCCTCGGGCCTCTCTCGTTAACTTAAACCCGAACCCTCCCAGTCGCGCGGAGTGGCGTGGTAAGCATGGCGGGGCGCGCGCAGTGGCGTGGCACGCATGGCGGGGCGGGGCCGCACCTGGGCGCGGAGGGCGGTGGTCTCGCGGGTGGCGGCGTCGCGGGTACGGAGGGCGGAGGCGAGGAGGGCGGGGAGCGGGAGGTTCTCGAACGCGGTGGTGAGGAGGTTGTGGATGGAGACCACCAGCCGCGACGCCCACTCCTTGGTGAAGTACACGCGGAATGCCGGGTGCGCGGCGGGGTCCTTGACATACGGCAGCTGGAACCACCCCTCCCACTCCTCGCCGCCCCGCTGCCCCGCCCCGCTGGCCGCCCCGCTGGCCAGCGTCTCGAGGAACGCGTGCACCTGCCAGGTGCCCCCTCACGTCACCACCCGGGCGCGCACCCAGGTGGGTCCCTCGCAGCGCACCGCCGAGCTCAGGCGTGCTTACGCCTGCGGAACAAAAGATGCGGCGTACAGTGCTGCGGAGCGGACGGTGTTGGCTCGACCTTGGCGGGGTGGTTGGACTGGACAGCGTTGACGAGGTAGAAGCGCTGGAGGGAGACCTCAAGATGGCGCACGACTGCCCAGCACGAGTGGGGCAGATTCGCCAGGAACCGCTCCTGCCCTCGTCCCATCCTCAACCTCGGCCCGCGGCATGCGGCTGGCGCCTACACACCAGCGCGTGCTTCACCAACATGTCTCTGTCTGGAGGGTCTGCGGCACCTGGAGGAAGTCCCACAGGTCCATCATTGCATCATACTCGAACGTGGTGAGGAGGCGGAGGAGCTCCTCGACCACTTTGTCAACCTGAAACTCGTGCAAGCGGTCCGAGCGCAGCTCTGTGCTGAATGCACGATGCGCCTGGATGAAGCCACGGAACAGCAAGTACTCCGACACCTGACATGGGGGTCACACGCCGCCTCGTCAAAAGAGGCGGCTGTAGTGACTAATGAAGCAATGTCTGGGCGGGGATCGCCGGACCTCACGGTCGACAGTTGCCAGGGCCTGCGAGAGACTCTGCTGTTCCCGGTGCATAGTACCCGCGCGACTCACTGACGCCTGCTTGACGAAGGGAAGCGCTTCACGCTTTACTATTGATGGGCCCGCCTCTTCACGGCCTCTCCATGGCCTCGCAGAGTTTCTCCACAGGCAAGACCGTCGATTTTTTATGACAAAATTTCTTGCAGCTCACTTGCAGCACAACGCCCCCTCTCAGGCCTCGTTAGAGATGGCTCCTTCTATCGCCCGCACGGCCGCCCTCCTACTCTGTGCCGGTGGCCTCGAAGCTACATATGCATTTTCGCCACTGTCACTGGCGGGCGCCGGCACTGGCTCACCCGCCGTGCGTATCTCCAGCAAGTGCCCCGCTCCGATGGCTGCGGCGCCGCTCCCGCAGCTCCGCAAGAGCAACATGATACTGAGGGCCACCGCCAAGGAGACGAGCACGACCAACGTCATTCAGTCGACTGATGAGAACTCGCTCGCCAACCGCGTTGCGGCTGCCAAGCCGGGTGATACCATCGAACTCGAGAAGGTGAGACAATGAGGCACCTCATTTCCTTGCCCCTCCTCACCTTTTTGGCAGGTAGTCCAGCTCTGTTCAGCCGTCCTCTTCCTTACAATTGGTCTGCAGGGAACCTATGTGATTGACGGCTGCCTCACGATTGACAAAGCCATCACGATCAAGGCCGCTGCTGGCCTTACCCACCGCGTACGCGCCCTCGGGTGTCCCCTACGCTGTGCCATTTCGCCTCCTGTACGCGGACAACAGGCTGAATTGGGACGGGAGGTGCTCACCGGGAACGGGTATGTTCAGGATGTGCTTCTGTGGGGCGTATGTCCGGAGGTCGGGGTCACGGACGGGGAGGATAAGCAGCTTCTGCTTGTGGAGGGCGCCGTCGACCGCGAGAACCCAGTGAAGTTGGAGCGCGTGCGTGCCCAACCAACTCCCTGCCACGCTCTGGCGCAGCCTTGAGGTTGACAGCACGGGGGGGGACGCAGGTTTCGGTTTACTACGAGGACGGTCTGCCTCACTGTGGCGGGACTGGCATGTGGCAGACGGCCATCAACGCGCACGGCGCGCTGGAGATGAGCAAGTGCCACGTGTCGTCGGACTTTGGCTCCGGCGTACACATCCACGGCGAACGCGGGCACGCGATCGTTTCCGAGTGCCGGATCGGGCCGTGTGGGTGGGTCCCGTCGACGCCGCTGAGCAAGTTCGGCTACGGCGTGATCGCAAAGGAGGGCGGCAAGGTGCAGGTGCTCAACTCGGAGGTGTCGCTTGTCTCCAAGACCGGCGTCGCCTGCTCGGGCGACTCGGCCACCGCGTACGTGAACAGCGCCAGGATCGGACCGTGCATCGTGTCGGGAATCGCGTCTGAGGGCATGGGCGTGGTGATGAAGGCCAAGAATCTCGACCTCTGGGAATGCAAGTTCGAGCCGGCTTCCGTGTTCGGCGGCGGACAAATCGATTATCTCGATGGCGACGAGTGGCACTGAGGAGGCCGGGTGCTGCTCACTCGCCGACGTGACGCGAGGACACCGTGCGAGCGGGCCAGGTGGCAGGCAACGGGGGGGCCCTAGGACCACCGCGTGTGCTGCTCCTCACAGCCAGCGATCAGGGCCAGCGCTCAGAGCCAGCGTCTTGTCGGCAAGAACCGAGTGAAAATTGCTGTGAGCATTCTATGCGGTGCTTTCTTGGGGCAGCTAGCGAGGAACGCCACGGGCGGATGCACCGCGACGGCGTGCTCAGCCGCCGCGCAGCAGGCGGGGGATCCAAGGTCTCGCATCCCCATGTTGGAGGCACGCGAGCAACCCCCTCGGCGCGGGGACTTGAGCGCTTTACTCCGCGCCGCAGCGAGCCCTCAGCGCCCCTCCGCCGCGCGACTCTCGGCCACTGTACATTTTTCTTTTGCTGGCACGAGGCTTCCCAAGCGTGGGGAAGTCGGACTAGACATGGAAGGCAGGCCAGGGGCTCTAGAACACGTCGGGGTTGTTTCGGCGGTCCGCGAGGCCCTTGCGGTAGAGCTCGATGTGCTCGAGGATGTCCTTCTTCTTAAGGATGCCGACGAGCTGCCCGTTGTGCGTCACGAGGAGGTAGCGGAGGCCGAGGCCACGGAACATCTCGATCACGCGGTCGAGCGGCGTCGTCTCCATGATTTGGATCGGCGACGCGTCCAGCCACGGGCTCAGGTCGATGTACGACTCCGCCGCCTCTGCGTCGTCGGGCAGCCCTGCAGGCGTGCCAAAAGAGCACAGAGTCTGCGGGGTGACGCGGCCGTTTGCAGCGGCCTTGGACATCACGCGCTGAAGCGAGGAACGGGAGAGGTAGCCGACGACGAGCATGTCTTCGTGCGAGGTCACGACCGGGAAGCCCTGGAAGGTCGTGCTCGCCAGCAAGCCCTCAATACTTTCGACGTTATTGCCGTGCATGGACAGCACGAACAGGTCACGGCACGTCATCACGTCCGAAGCACGCTCCGTGAAGTGGTATTCGCGCTTGTTGTCGAGGTGCGGGTATCCCTTGAGCTGGATGAGCTTGATGTAGATGGACGTGTGTCCGAACGCGTCGGCGACCCACTTGGACATCATCACACCCACCATCACAGGCAACACGTACTCGTACCCGCCCGTGACTTCAAACATGATCACAACGAGGCAAACGGTCATGCGGCAGATTCCTCCAAGCACCGAAGCCGCGCCGACGATTGCGTAGATGCCCGGCGTGATGCACGAGGTGGCGGACCGACACACGTAGAAGACCCCAATGTCCCCAACCTCATTCTCCAAGAGCTGCAGCGCAAAACCGACCGCACGTCCGATCAGCGCGCCGATCACGAGAGAGGGCACAAAGATGCCGCCCGGGACCGGGTTGCCGAACGAGACGATAGTGAGAAGGATCTTGATCACCGCCGAGAGCATGAGGAACGTCAGGATCTCGCGTCCATTCTCGTGATTGCAGAGCTCCTCGTACGTTGCGGGGTTCGAGTTTTTGCACTCGGAGAAAAGCGCCTGGAGGAGCAGGGTCGAAGACCCGCGGAGGTACACGATTGTGTAGTCGATCAGGGAGGTGATCGCCGCGCAGACCATGACCTCGGTGATGGGATACTTTTTCAGCGCTGTTGTTTTGCGGAACTTGGACCAGCGCACGTTCATCTTAGAGATGAAGGCGCCGACAAGTCCACCGATGGCTCCGATGAAGGCGAAGACGCCGAGCTCGAAGAGCTTCCACTGGTGGTGGTACGTGACCTCAAACATCACGAGCTTCCCTGACGGGAGCGGGTTCACGCGCTGGATCGTCATGGCCGCAAAGGTGGCGCAGAAGAGTGCACGCCACATTGTCTTGGGCGGGAAGTAGACGGCCACCTCTTCGAGCGAAAACAGCACTCCGCCGATGGGCGCGCCGAACGCCACCGCAATGCCGGCGGAGCACGCGCACGAGAGCAGCTCGCGCTTCCGGCCCTCGTTGTTGGCGAACTTGGAGAAGGCGCGCGACACGAGGTTGCCTATGCAGCAGGAGAGGTGGATGAAGGGGCCCTCCTTGCCGATGGAGAGCCCCGAGCCGACAGAGAGGATCAGGCCCAGCGACTTCACGAGAAGCGTCCACCCGCCCAGGAAGCGCTTGATCACAAATCCCGAGAGAATCACTTTGATTTCTCCGATGCCCGAGCCAACAGCGTAAGGTGCGAGTCGGTTGCACATCCACGCAGCGTAACCTGCTTGTGTGACCGCGATGAGAGTGTAGAAGGCGTACGAGAGCATCTGCTCGCTCTCCTGCTCCGCGTACCCCAGGATCTTGGGCCATGAGTGCCAGTTGTCGCACGACAGAATGTTCATCGAGTCCTTGCAGCACATATTCCGCGTGATCCAAAACCCGCGTCCCCAGCACATGCCGAATTTCATGTCGTTGGCCCAGTCGGCGCCCATGCCAACCATGGCGGCGCAGAGACCACAGCAGAACCCTGTCAGCGCCAGCGCCAGCCACGACTGCATCGCGTCGTACATGCTCGTCAACACCCGAAAAAACTGAGACCGTGGCATCGCCCCAAAGCCCTGCTTTCGACGGTTCCGGTCCTTTTCTGCATAGTAGGTCCAGTCGATGGTTGCAAAGTCCTGGATCTCTTTCTCTCCTGCCCACTCAGCCTCTGACTCATTCCCCAGGTCGAGCCCGCCCCCCGACGATTTGATCCTGTGCCACACACAATAGGCCACAAATAAGATACACCAGAGGCCAATATCTAGAGACGGTACGAAGCGCTGGCGCGGGTGCGGGTGCTGCAGCAGCTTAGGCGCGAGGCTCGGTGAAGCACCGTGAGTCATGGACGTCTCGCCGAACTGGACGGGGCATTTTGCTTTCGATGCGCGAACCCACCTGAAACTTGGCTAGGGTAGGCGTCGGCTGCTCTGCGTCATCACCTGCATCCGCGCCAGCGTCAGCGTGCCTCGTGGCTCCACTTCCCCGCCCGGGCGGCGCAGTTGGCTGCTGCTGTCCGCCCAAACGTAAAGATGCTTTCCACAGCAGCGGGCGGAGTGGCACGCACCGAAGTCGTCATCGTCCATGATGGAATGTGAGGTGGGAACCGGCTGGTCTGGCCGGAGACCGCTTCCCCGCCCAGCTCCCGACATGTTTCCTCAAGATCCAGCGCGGCTCGAGTCCTTCTGGCAGCCAACCGACGGCGTCGAGCGCCCTTGAGCCAACACTGTCCAGGTCCAGCGGTGGCACGAGATCACGACGCGCTGCTGCACTGGTCGCGGAAAGAGCGGCCCTCGTCAGGCGCCGTGCACCCGCCGTTCCTGCTCTCCCACAACGTGACTCAGCGCCGAACCAAACTGGAATGTCAACTTTCCGGTTTTTTTGGCAGATGCAACATTTGGCCTGGGGGACCTGCAAGAGCTCCCCAATTTCCTCACCTCACAAAAGCCCTGTCGGCCTCCACACTCCACACGGGCGCAGCACGGCAACCCCCTTGGGTGATTCACCCTTCCTTGACTCACTTTTCCAGAGGTGCTCATGTGTTGCACGTTCGCAGCGGTGCAGTGCGAATTCGTACCCTCTGTGCCCCAGGGCAGCCAGCAGACGTACATGGAGCACAGTTGCTCGCGCGCCTCGCCCGTTCCTCGTGGTCGCTGCTACTCTGCCACAGCTTGTTACCGTCCACTGTGCCTAGCTGGGTAGCACTACGATCAGTAGTGCGAGCGCGTAGTGCAAGGTCTGTTGGCCGTGCTTTCGGAAGGCAGCGAGAGGTGTCTGTCTCGCTGCGGACATCAGCGGGCACTGCGCTGCAGTTTCGCACCCAGGCCCCAGGGAGCGATTTTGCGACGCTGACGTGAAACGCCGGCAGGGTGATCAATGTCGCGCGGGACATTGAGGAGGATGGCGCGTTCCACCTCCTTCCTCGCACTTCTCCCGCTCGTCTCGTCTGCGAATAAGGTTCGCGGCCGTCTCCCCGCACCAGGGCGGCCATCGCTCCGCAGCAAGGAGCGGGCACGGGTCCTTACAGGCATCTGCATGGATCACAGGTATCGGTACTTGCGTTCGCACCGTCGGCGGGAACTCTGGGCACGTCGGGCCCTTTGTCCCTAGGCGCAGGGCGCCCGCATCTCCGGAACTCGGCTGTAAACGCTCTCACGCGTCGGGTTCCCGCCTTGCGCGGCGGTTGCGCGTATGGCCCTCGCATGATGTCGGGCAGTGCAGCAGAAAAATGGCCCGCAGCGCTGGTTCGGAAGCAATTCGTGGACTACTTCAAGGAAAAGCACGAGCACAACTTCGTGACTTCCTCCCCAGTCGTTCCTGTTGACGACCCGACTCTCCTCTTCACCAATGCAGGAACGCCAAGTTCCAGCGCGTTGCACGCGATGCAGTCATGACACAGCAACAGATTTCTGAAGGATAATCGGGTGTGCAGGGATGAACCAGTTCAAGCCGGTATTTCTGGGCCAAGTGGACCCCTCCTCACCCCTTGCCGGGATGAAGCGCGCTGTGAACTTCCAGAAGTGCATCCGCGCGGGGGGAAAGCACAACGACCTCGACGACGTGGGCAAGGACACCTACCACCACACCTTTTTCGAGATGCTCGGGACGTGGTCGTTTGGCGACTACTTCAAGCAGGAGGCGATCGACTGGGCGTGGGACATCCTCACCAATGTGTACGGCATCCCGGCGGACCGCCTGTACGCCACCTACTGCGAGGGTGACGCGCACCTCGGCGGCACGACTGAGCCTGACCACGAAACCCGGGACATGTGGCTCAAGTATCTCCCTGCCGACCGCGTGCTTCCCGGCTCGATGAAGGACAACTTCTGGGAGATGGGCGACACCGGCCCGTGCGGCCCGGCCACGGAGCTGCACTACGACAGAATCGGGGGGCGCAACGCGGCGTCACTCGTGAACCAGGACGACCCAGACGTGCTCGAGGTGTGGAATCTCGTTTTTATCCAGTTCAACCGGGAGCAGAGCGGGGCACTCAAGGTGCTCCCGGCGCAGCACGTCGACACGGGGATGGGTTTCGAGCGGCTGGTCTCAGTGCTGCAGGACAAGCGCTCCAACTACGACACCGACCTCTTCGCCCCCCTCTTTAAGGCCATCGAGGAGCAGATCGGCGTGCGGCCGTACGCGGGCAAGATCGGCAAGGAGGACCCTGACCTGGTGGACACGGCCTACCGCGTGCTGGCCGACCACGCCCGCACGCTCTCCTTCGCCATCGCCGACGGCGCCATCCCGTCCAACGAGGGGCGCGGGTACGTCCTGCGGCGCGTGCTGCGGCGCGCAGTACGCTACGGCCAGCAGATGCTGGGTGCTAAGCCAGGCTTCTTTACCAAGCTGATCCCGACGGTCGTGGAGTCGTTCGGCCCGGTGTTCCCGGAGCTGGTGGCGAAGCAGGCGCTGATCACGGAAACCATCAAGGAGGAGGAGCAGGCATTCGAGAAGATGCTCGTGGGCGGCATCAAGTACCTCAATGAGCTCGCTGACGACCTACAGAGCAAGGGAAAGAAGAGCGTCGGCGGCGAGGCCGCCTTCTTCCTGTACGACACCATGGGTTTCCCGCTCGATCTGACGCAGCTGATGGCGGAGGAGAAAGGGCTCTCTGTCGACGCCGACGGCTTCGCCAAGTGCATGGCGGAGCAGGTTCAGCGTTCCAAGGACGACGCGCTGGCCAAGAAGGCTGGCGGCGGCCAAGTGGTGGCGCTTGGTGTGGACGAGACCGCGGCGCTGGGCGACGCGGGTGTACCGCGTACGGACGACGCTGGAAAGTACGTGTGGGAGGACCTGGAGGGCGCCAAAGTTCTGGCGATCGTCTCTGGCGGGGCGCTCGTCGACGAGGTGGGGGCCGACGACGGGCGGGTGGGCGTAGTGCTTGACCGAACGGCGTTCTACGCGGAGGCAGGCGGACAGGTGGCAGACACGGGCGCGCTGGAGCTTGGGGGCGGGGCGCGACTGCAAGTGGAGGACGTGCAGGCGTTCGCAGGCTTCGTGCTGCACGTCGGGCGCCTCGAGGGCGGCGGCGCGGCCAAGGGCGAGGCTGCCGCGTGCCGCGTCGACTACGCGCGCCGGCGCAAGATCGCGCCCAACCACTCAATGACGCACGTGCTCAACTTCGCGCTGCGTCAGGTGCTGGGCGGGACGGTGGACCAGAAGGGCTCGCTGTGCGACGAGGAGAAGCTGCGCTTCGACTTCACCGCCAAGGGCGCACTCAACTCCGCGCAGCTCAGCGAGGTGGAGGCGCTGGTGCGCGCGCAGATCGCCGAGGCCCTGCCCGTGGACGCGAGCGTGGTGCCGCTCGAGAAGGCGCTCGCGGTCTCGGGGCTCCGCGCCGTCTTCGGTGAGCAGTATCCGGACCCCGTGCGCGTGCTCGCCGTCGGTGGCTCCGTCGCCGAGATGATTGCGGACCCCGACGCGGACAAATGGACCAAGGGCTCGGTGGAGCTGTGCGGAGGCACGCACGTCAGCAACACTGCCGAGGCGGAGGCGTTTGCTCTGGTGCAGGAGGAGGCCGTGGCCAAAGGAATCCGGCGAGTGACCGCCGTCACGGGTGCTGCAGCCAAGCAGGCCATGGCGACGGCGGCGGAGCTCACTGCGCGCATCGAGGCTGCGGGCAAGCTCCCGCCCGCCGAGCTCGGGCCGTTTTGCACAGAGGCGCGGCAGGAGGTGGACGCTGCTGTCATGTCTGCAGCCGTCAAGACGGAGCTCCGCGCCAAGCTCGAGGCACTCGTCAAAGTGTACATGGCGGACAAAAAGTCGCGCTCCGGCGACGTGATCAACGACGCCATCCAAAAGGCGACCGAGCAGATCGCCGCAGAGCCTGGTTCGAAGTTTGCCGTCGTGCAGGTTGACGTGGGGACGGACGGAAAGATGCTCAAGTCGGTCATTTCTGGCATCTCTAAGCTGCATCCTGACACGCCGCTGCTGCTCCTCTCTGAAGAGAACGGCAAGGGTGTTTGCCTCACGCAGATGCCCAAGGCCTCTGTTGCCGCGGGATTCAAGGCCAACGAATGGCTTCAGGCTACCTTGGCACCGTCAGGGGGGCGAGGCGGCGGCAAGCCTGACTCCGCCCAAGGGCAGGTCCCTGACGCTGGCAAAATGGCTGAGTGCATTGCCGCCGCGAAGGAGTTTGCGGCTGATAAGGCCTAGATAGCGACGCGCATCCGCTAGACAGTGACACGATGCCGCGCCCCGACAGCAGTGGGCAACGTCATAATCAGGCATGTCTAAAGGGTGCTCTGGAGAAATCAGTACATCCGTCAAAAGTGTGAGGCTGCACGGCATGAGTGAAAGTTAGTGAATATAGTGTCTCTGACAGCGGCAACGGGAACTAGCATTGTGCGCTCACTGACACAAGTCAATCATGGGGAGATCAACACCCTGGCCGCCGCCATTGTTGTCATCCCTGCCTGCCAAATACTCGTCTTTTTTGGCGCAAGAAGCATGATGATCTTCCTTGAAGGGACCGATACTGGTTTGGTCAAACTCTGGAGTGCCAACTTGATTCAAGTTCAAGTTCACCAAGGCGGGCCCTTATCGCGCGAGCGGCTAGAAAAAGGTTTATTAGCCAACTCACCTACTGATTTCTTCCCGCGAGCCCAGGAGACTGAGCTCGTGCATCCGAGGTATGGCAGCTCGTCCGGCGCCCCGCCCCCGCAGCGCCCCCGTATCCCGGCACAGGGGGCCTGATATTGTCAGCGGATTAACAGAAGCTGTTGAGACGGCTGTGGCAGTGCTTGGTCAGTGCGCGGCCCGCGTGCCGACCGTTGTGGGGTCCGGGAGCGAGGCGGAGGGAGCATGCGGCTCCAGCCCCAGTTGGAGGCGAGGGTATGTCGTTGGAAGCAGGTTTCGCAATAGAGCGTTGCGTACACGTGGATATTTATCCAAGGGCTGGAGCGGTTGAAGCTGGAAGATGCGGTGCTGTGCGGGAAACTTGACGGCTGCTTGCGCCGGGTTGTGATGGGGGTTGCGGATCCCAGAGCGCTCCGCGTTCCTTTGCGGGCCGCCCGCATTGTGGAGAGATGGGTGATTGCTGGGATTTTCCCGCGTGTTGTTTCCTCAAAGCGGCAGTGCGGTCTGCGGAGCCTTGATCTGTGGGTTGGCCGGGGACATTCACATGGACAAGCGATCTTTGCTCTGCGGTGGTTCTAGTGCATCGATGAGAGCGCAGCCGGGCCCCGGTAGGTCAATGCAGTGGGGCACAAAGTGACCACGCACGCCTTTTCCAGGCCTAGGCAAAATGCCGGTGGATCAGGAAAAGCTCGCCAAGCTGATGGCCTCGGTGCGGACCGGCGGCAAGGGGTCGGTGCGCAGGAAGAAAAAGGCTGTGCACAAGACCGCCACGACGGGTCAGTTGCCACTGTTTGTCTCGCAGCTGCAAACAACAGATTATCTCAGCATGTAGCTGGCTCCTGCGGGGTCGTGCAGCCTACTCTAGTGTTGGCAGGACGTATGGAGGCTGACCTGGGGTTTGAGGGCAGATGACAAGCGGCTGCAGAACACGCTGAAGCGGTTGGGGGTCAACAACATTCCGGGGATCGAGGAGGTCAACCTCTTCAAGGACAATGGCACCGTGATTCACTTCAAGAACCCCAAGGTGTGTGCCGCCGTCTAGTCTGCCATGAAGTGCCTAGGCGCGTTTGTAGAGCGCCAGGTTGTTTCCTGCGGTCTGATTCGACGAAGCTGACTTGTGGACGCTTTTTCTTTCAACAGCAAGTGCAAGCATCGATCGGGGCCAACACGTACGTGATCAGCGGCGCGGCGGACACCAAGAACCTGCAGGTTCCTTCCGCTTGTGCTCGGCACGTGCTTTCCGGGATAGCGCAGGAGCGGGCCGTGGTCTTGCACAGGCTTGCGGCGTCCTGCACTGGTGGGGAAAAGAGAGGGCGACTTCAGAGGGTGCGGTGACGTGGCGGGTGCGAAATCTGACGGGGCTTGTGTGGGGGCGCAGGACCTCCTGCCCGGGATCATCAACCAGCTGGGCCCGGACAACCTTGAGAACCTGAAGAAGATCGCGGAGCAGTATACGGGGGGCGCGGTTGCTGGGGCTGAGGGCAGCGGGGACGGCGACGACGACGACGACGTGCCCGACCTCGTGGAGGGCGACTTTGAGCAGGCCTCCAAGCAGTAAGCGGGCCGCGGCGCGCGCGCTCGGCGGGGGGCCGTGACGGGGGGGAGCAGGCACTCTTATGTGCAAGTGGGCAAGTGCGGCGAACTTTCCAGGCTAAGAAGAGTGGTCGGGATCTCCTGGGGGAACGGGGATGGCGTTCGTTCCTCCGAGGAGTCTTCTCCGAGACCTCTGGCAGTAAAGTGGCACAAATTGCCAGCAGAGTGGCCTCCATGTGGGCACAAGAGCACGCTCTTTTGCGTAGTCGCGCACCGCATCCCTAGCCTCACGCTCTCCCACCAGCTCAAAGTGGTGCTCGCCCGTGTCGATGTGCGAACTCGAACCGATTTGGTCACACTTACTCCATTCACTGTCGGGTGTGACTAATCGAGGAGTGACTGACACTAACTTGGAAGGCATTGCACGGTACAGCCGCGCTCGGCACCTACTGTGTATTGTTGCACTCGATGACTAATGGCACCTGGCGTCCCAGGCGCTGGCCGACCATGTGGACGTGGACGAGAGCGCACACCTGCCCGGCCCGAACCCGCACTCGCGCAGGCCGTGCAAACACGTACCGACCCAAAGCTGTGTCCCAATGTCAGCAGTAATGCTCACTTGGCGGAGATCGTCTGTACCGTTTCGTTGGTGTAGGCGTTGTACCTGAAATAGGCTCAAGCGTGCCAGTCAGCGCCTCGCTAATCGTATCTAGCCAGTGCACTGCAATGAAAAACTCGGACTGGCCTCACTTGGGATGGGTCCGTGCAGCGGTTTTGACGCCGTCCTTGTCCACCGTGTGCCCTGTTCCCACCGCACCCCGTGTCAGCATCGCAGCGCTTCCCAAGGATACGGGCAGGGGCCTGGTCGCGCCACTCGCGCCAAAAGTGACAGAACCCTCCCCACGACAGGTGGCGCCACTCCTCCAACAAAAACGTTGGCCTCCACCAGAGGCCCTCGCGCCACACCCAGACACATTGCCAAAATGCTCTAGTGCCCCCCAGATAGCAACTGTCGACAACCACACCAACGCTTTGCCACGACGCACGTGCGCTACATAGGAACAGCTCCCTGGATCCGAAACAGGCAGAAATGCGAAGGGCATCCATGAACAGCCCCCGCCCGCGCATTGACATGCTGTGGGGGGCAACAGAAGTGCAGACAAGCATCTCAATGCTCTCAAATAATGTTTCACGAATAAGCGCCTGACAGCTGATGTCAGCCGCACGCGGGGGTCACCGAGCACCCCCAGGGTCGGGCACCCATTCCAGGTCATGAGGCTGGGTTGCGGAGACGCCACCCTCCACCCCCAAACGCTGCATTCCAAGCAGCCGTATCGCCCAACCAAAACCTAGCAGAGAAGAGGGCACAAGTTTGCTGCTCCAGCACACTATTGAAGTCCAAAACCACCCGTCCCCGCGTGAAGTGTCCAACAGCTGATTTCAGCCGCAGCGCGCGTGCAGCGTGCTATCCTCGCTTGTCCGCACAGCCCATGGGACGAAACGGTAAGATCGTTTGATTGAAGACGTACCGTAGCGCTTCAGCAGGGCAACCATGGCACCAGTGCAGCCAATGCCGGCGACCATGGTGAGGATCGTCTGAGACTTCGCTCCCATCGCAGGAAGATTTTCGGCCTGGATTGCCGTTATTCAGCTGCTGAAAGTGTAACGAACCCCAAAGTACTTTCATCTAGTCAAAACTTGCACCTCGCTCAAACCGCTTCTCCTGGCCACCTTCCGCGATAGTTCACGCAGCTCGGGAGCTTCCCGACCAGGGAGACTTCTTCTCTGAAGTCACGGCCCAGAGGCGTCCGCTCTGAAGTGTGAATTGTCCAGTGGCACCCGGTCGGCTGCGCCTTCGGGCCTGAGGACCCACTTCACAAGGTGAAGTGGGTCTTCAGGGGAGCCGGACCAGGGCGTCAAGGACCGCACAAACATACGCTGTACTGCATGAGAGATGGACCATGCTGCTACTTCTTCACCATTGCGGCGAACCATTGATCACTTTGCGGCACGAGGACTTACGCGGCCATGGACAGCCAAGCCCACTCGCAGCAATGCGGTCAGCGTTGGGCCGGTCTCTCCCCACTGCGCACGCACTCCCTGGCGACCCCCGCACTATGTCATGCCCAATCTATGGCGAGTGATGCATCTAAAAGGCGAGAGTTGCGTGTGCAGCCGTCTCTCGAGAGCCTGTGTTTGGACCTTCTCGCGGCGCACCTCCACGCGATCCCGGCGATCGAGAACCTACCCGCGCACCTGATGAAGGAGGTCCTCGACAGGCGCAAAAACGAGAAGATGGAAGACGCCGACCTGCCGTACCTCCTCGCAACCACCTTTGAGGTTCCCCCCACCACGCGCCTTCCTGCCAGTAGACGCACCCGCGAACAGTCGCGCGACATCCCCCGGGCCCAGAAATGGGCTGGCGGTTTCACTCACCACTTCTCCTTTTCTGCGATCAAGGCTGTCTCTGCTGAGGAGCTCGACTTTCTCTCGCTGCGGTCGTGCATGCGGCTCACGGACGAGGGCGTCGCGTTCGTGTGCCAGTCGTGCGCGAACCTGGCGTCGCTCGACCTCTCGTTCTGCGAGCTGGTCGGCGACGCCTCGATGCGTGCGCTCTCGCAGGGGTGCCGTGCGCTTCACACCCTCGACCTCACCGGATGCCGCCAGATTTCCGACGCGGGTTGCGCCCAGGCAGCTCCCCGTCCCCCTCTGACAGCGCCGCGCCGCCGCTGCATCATGCTGCGTCGCGGCAGCGCGCCCACGCCGAGTCTAAACGGCTTGTGGCTGTGTATACAGATTGCGCTACTCCCCGCGCTCACCTCGCTTTCGCTCGAGCTGTGCAACCGCGTTTCAGACCTGGGAGTGCAGGCGATCGCGCGCTCGGCTGGCGGGCGGCTGCTCGCGCTCAACCTCGGTGACGTGCGGCAGATGAGCAACGTGTCGGTCCAGATCGTGGCGGAGCACTGCACCTCCCTCCGATCGCTTTCGATCGCGGGCAATGCGCAGGTACCCTTGGCCCGCGCGTTGGCAACGCGGGCGCTGAACGGGCGCGCCGACAGAGCTCCGGTGCCGAGGCCACGGGCGGGGCAGGTGTCCCCCCGCCGACGCAGGCTGAGGCGCGGGCGGGCGCAGGTGCTGGACCTGGACGTGGGCGACGTGTGCCGGCGCGCGCGGCACCTGGAGTCGCTCAACCTGCGCGCGTGCCGGCGGCTGACGGACGGCGCGCTGAAGCCCATCGCCGCGCTGCTGCGGCGCCAGCACACCCAGGGGCTGCAGCCGCTGCGGGCGCTCGACCTCGGCGGGTGCGCGCGGCTCACTGAAGACAGCCTCGCCGCGCTGCTGCCGCTCTCGTCTTCGCTCACCTCCCTCGACCTTCGCGGCTGCAAGCAGGCAAGCGCGCCTCCGACTCAGGCTCCGAGGCAGCGCACCGCGTAGCCCCAGGCGCGTACCACCGGGCTCGTTGGCATCCCTATGGAGACGCGCACGGCTGACAGGCGGTCTGGCCCAGCGCGGAGCAGCCCGTGAAGCGGGTTGCTGCAGCTCACGTGTGCGCTTGCATGCAGCTCACACCGCGGATCAGGAGCCTCATCGACAAGTACTGCCCGGAGATGCGCGACCTGACCCTTCCGCCCTTTCCAGCCCAGCCCGATTCGTGAGCCGCTGCCACCCCGCGTGCATTGCGCAGCAGTTGTCCTGCCCGCATTATCTTTTGTAAAATTTGGAGCAAGGGTGAGTGCAGTTGCAGAGTCAGCTGGCCGGCCGGAACGCCGAGTGACACTGAGATAGACAAGTTATAGATGCGATATTCATTTTGTATACACGCAGTCAGCAATCCTGCAATCCAACGCGGCTCTACTCGCTGCAAATGTTCAGTGCTAGAGAGTGGAGATGCCCAGCTGCGGAGTCTCGACGCGACGGCACTGGGTGCCCGCGTCGCACTGTACAGCGCAGAGGGGCGGGGCGATGCATATGCGGTCTCCCTCGACCAGCGCTTCGGCCCCTGCATCGTCCCGGATGTCTGGGTTCAGCGAGAGCATGTGCTCCACACTCGAGAGGAAGCGACCCTGCAGCGCGTGCAGCGAGTCCTCCTCCTGCACACGATACAGAACCCCGAGGTTCACTAGCGTGCCCATCGGCAGCGCGTCCGGGTTCGAAAGCGCAACGTTCGTCGAGTACAGCGAGAGGTAGTCTGTGTCGTACTCAGCTGCGACTGACTGCAGTGTCTGCCCGTCGATCAGACAAAGCTGGCACTTCACGATGGTAATGTTTAGGCATGCTTCCAGTGGCGGCACTGAGCGGCACGAGTCTTGCATCTGGATGCACACTTGGTACGTCGCGCCCTCCTGCCCTCTTCGCGGCGTCCACGCGAGTCTGGCGGTCGTCCCGTTCCAGCTGTTCTTACCGAAAACCTCGGAGAAGATCGCCTGGGGCACATGTGGCATCGGGCGCGAGCCACCACGAATGTCGAACCGGGTGACAGAGTGCGTGAAGGAGTGCAGATACTTGTCTAGTCCCATGGCGCCGATCTCCGTCGCATTGTCGCGAGCCACCGCGTCAATGGTAAACGGGCAACCGACTCGTGCGATGCGCGGGCTGTCGTCAAAAGCCTCGAGTACGGGTGTCGGTGGCACGATGCGCAGCTGGAAGCGCTTTTGCACGGAATCGTCGAAATTCTTGGCAGAGAAGTAAACCCGGTAGTCCTTAGCCTGCGCGCAGTGCGGCGTCCACTCGAAGTCTATCTCTGAAAAGAAGATGGGCGCCTTGGTGGATTCATTCGCCTGGTTGAGGAAGAGCGTCTCTGTGTGGCGTATAGCCGACACCGTCAGCAGGTTGGGCGCCCCCGGGTCGTCGTCCAGCAAGATCTGCACAGGATCACACCATGAGCCCTCGCTGCGCATTCGCATCAGCTGAAAGTGCTGGGATATACCCACAGCTGTGACTTACAGCCGATCAGCCCGAAACCCTGCGTGATTCTCTCGCTTGCCCACGCATGGGTCGGCGCTCACCTGGGGGCGGTACTCGTCCTGCTCGTTCCACATGATCTGCAGGTTCTGGGAGCCTACGGCGGTCGCCTTCATGGAGTATGTGATGGGCACGCCGACATACCCCACCCGTTCTGTCACCGACCCGATGTCTGGTGTCGGGTCCAGAAAGCTAGGTGTACCTCCCGATGCGGGGCGCGCGCAACCCAGCAATGCCAATCCAGCTGACAAGGCCCAAATTCCAGCCCGGGGAAATCGACGTCTTCTGCGTTTCGTCCAAACCACCCCGCGCTCATCCCATACTACCCGCCTTGTTGCACTCTCCGCGCCACAAGAATCCATTTCGCTCTCCCGCTCGATCAGACACGAAGGAGCTGGACAGATGCCCATGTGGAAGGGCAACACTCCAAACAGGGCAACACTCACAACAGAAACAGACTCCAAACCTAGGCGCCGCAGCAAAAACAACGCTTCCTTGCACCCCCTCTAGACGCGAAACGACGCCAGCCTCACAGTTTGTGCTGGCCTGCCAGAGTGGCGTACCAGCCCACCCCGTTGGGCACCGTGAGCAGTTGGATCAGCTCGGTAAAAATAATTGAACTTCAAAAATCAAATCCTTTTTCTCTCGCTTGGCGGATTGGTTCCCGAGTACTCCTTGTCCACTCGCGGCCGCGCAGGGCAGCCAAGAAGCTTCCCACGGCGCATCTCGCGCACCGCCGTCTGCGGAAGTGAGATACGATACGCGCGTGAAACGCCGCCAAAACTGTCAGCAGGACAGCGAGAGTGAATTTGCCGCAGCGCATCTCGGGCTGGGCTGTTTGAGACACGCAGGTGCGAGTGATTTTCGGCACGGGCAGGCGCCATGGGGATCCCAAAGTTCTTCCGTTGGCTCTCCGAACGGTACCCTTTGATCAACCAGAATGTCACCGAGGAGGCGACCATGCCTGAGGTCAGGATCCGCCTGACCCGCGCATGGGACCGGTCCCGTCCATTCGTGCGCCGCAGAGGCGCAGCGCCGAATCACGCGCGCGTCCCTTT
>Ga0115567_10002634_pt1 | contig 17767 bp, 23 predicted proteins | sample COGITO_mtgs_1204_2_FD_88679 | JGI IMG/M metagenome (GOLD analysis project Ga0115567, IMG submission 88679) | Pelagic marine microbial communities from North Sea - COGITO_mtgs_120412 | ecosystem: Environmental > Aquatic > Marine > Epipelagic | place: Germany:Helgoland, sampling site Kabeltonne... | reverse complement strand
TCACATCAAAGTCTTGAGGAGTATCTTTTTAATCAACCAGACCTACCGAGCAATATAAGCCTAGCTCTTGAGCACCTCACAAATATACGAGAGCTTAGTGCTACTGTGCCAGTTGGAAAACTGGTCTACAGTCTCATCGCGGATACTGGTTATAAAGACGTGCTTTACAAAGCAGCGATGCATAGCGACGAGGCGGCATTCTCAATCACACAACTGTCTAACTTTTTTAAAACACTTAAAGAGTTTGAGAGTATTGCACTGCAGCCTACAGCCTTGCAGTATATTGAAACATTTAATGTACTTGAGGCAGCAGGGGAGAGCAACGAGGATCCAACGTTGCAGATCAGTGATCAAATGGTCTCTATTGTGACCGTTCATAAATCAAAAGGTCTCGAATGGGACACGGTCTACATACCCGACTGTACAGAAGGGTCGTTTCCGATGCGCTCGATGGGATCTGGCTTGCAGCTACCAGAAGGCTTGCAGGAGCAAAATACATCTGAGGCAGACGTACAAAGTGCTGAGGAGCGCCGTCTAATGTATGTTGCCATGACAAGAGCTAAGTCACAGCTAATAATGAGCTACGCGCATACACATACAGGCTTAACCGTTCGTAAACCGTCAAGATTTTTAGTTGAAGCGTTCTCAGATGAAGAAGTGATCCAGCCCGACAAAAAAACAGCTTTTATCGCTAAAGATCCAGAGCTTCCGATACTAGATAGCACGAGTAAGTCTAACCATATCGATGTACCGCAAAAGATATTTGACGGCACTAATACACACCTCAGTGTGAGCCAGATAACGACGTTTTTAAATTGTCCACTCGATTTTTACTATCGTTTTGTTCTGAATGTACCACAGCCAGAAAATCCAGCTGCACGCTATGGTTCTGCAATCCATGCAGTAATTGAAGATATCAACACCTCACTCCTGGTTGGCACTCCAATTTCACTCGAAGAGGCGCAGGAGACGCTCGATACTATTTGGGGCTTTGACGGTTTTATATCAAAGGATCACTCCGAGCGTTCTTACAAACAAGCCCGTCAAACAATTGAGAGCTTTTACCAGCGTCACGTACAGGAGGACGCAGAGATTCCAACACACATAGAGTCATCATTTGCCGTGCCGCTCCGTGATGAGCATCTGGTTGTCAAAGGGCGTTTTGACGCTGTCTTTGAACGAGACAGTGGCGCTGAGATTCGTGACTATAAAACCAGTACATCGATTGATACAGCCGAGAAGGCAAAACGACGAGCTGGTGGTAGTGACCAATTGACGTTATACGCACTCGTATGGCAAGAGATGCATGGAGAACTCCCGAACATCCTGTCGCTTGAGTTTGTTGATACAAATCAGGTTGGCACCGTTAAAAAAACCCAGCGAGGTATTGATGGGATGCGCACAAAACTTGCCTCGATTACGCCTGCACTCAAGAATAAACAATTCGATCCCGGTAAAAACCATACCTATTGTCAGCATCCTGAAGTCTAATCTGTATCTACTATTGACTCAGACTGATAATAGTTGTAATATAGCAAAGCCTGTGCGCTTTAGCTAGTGGCACGATGCACATTGACAGACGCGATTGTTGGATGGCAAAACAAGAAGATTACAACTCTAGTCTATTTGTTTTGCTGTCTAACACGGTTAGACACATCTATGGTCAGTGTCGAGACACCTCCCCGTCTCGGCACTGACCTCATTCGAGCTTCACCTCGCAGTATGACCACACTGGCTATGCGCTGCCGCGTAAAAACCGGCGCAAAAACCATACGTCATCACTGCGCGGTGGAGTTCTCGGGGGTATAGCTCAACGGCTAGAGCATCTGGCTACCAACCAGAAGAATTCGGGTTCGATTCCCGCTACCCCCACCGGGGTCGGTCCTAGCTGTTAACCACGGGGTAATTTTCGTGCTGGCACGGGGGACCGACCCTGACAATCCCATTTCGACTACCCAGAAGGAAAGTGATACTCATGGGTTGGACAAACCCCATTCCAATGAAAGAATGTTCGGCATGCCGTGGCAAAGGAACCATAGGTATGTCCAGATTCCCTTGCAAACCTTGCAAAGGAACTGGCAGAGTCGAGAAGTAGCCCACAGGCTGCTTCAAGAGGATGATGGGTGTGTCTGTCCAGGGCATAGAGATTTGTAGTGCGCGTGTTAGTGCACGCTTGCCTCGTCTCCAGACCTCCGCGCGTCTGTCCATCTTCCAGAGTTTATTTACGACATGTCAACTCTGGAGGATGACAGCAACAACAGATCGAATGCTATACTAAGCTGATGAATATATGGCAAAGTTTACCCAAGTCTTTTTTTGCGCTGGCTCCAATGGAGGCGGTGACAGATCACATATTTAGACGAGTCGTTCATTCGGCCGCACCAGCAGACTTATACTTTAGCGAATTCACTAATGCAACCGGCTGGGTTCATGCTGGCGAAAAGGCTGTCGCGGGGCGACTAACAATTCATCCCGACGAGGATTACCCATTGATTGCTCAAATATGGTGCTCAGAGCCAGATGATATCGCCAAATTAGCAGTCTACTGCAAAAAACTTGGCTACAAAGGTATCGATCTTAATATGGGGTGTCCGGCAAAAACAGCAATTAAAAACAGTGGGGGATCGGCCATGATCCGAGAGCCCGAGCTTGCTGCAAAAATCATTGCTGCTGCCAAGTCGACTGAACTTCCTGTTAGCGTTAAAACACGGATTGGCTACTCCCGTGTTGATGAGTGGGAGGGGTGGCTCGGTCATTTACTAGGACAAGATATTGCCGCACTCACGGTTCACTTCAGAACAAAAAAGGAGATGAGCAAAGTCCCAGCCCACTGGGAACTCGCAACTGACATTAAAAAACTTCGTGATCGAATAGCACCAGACACAATACTGGTTGGTAACGGCGATGTGACTGACCGACAACATGCGCAGCGGCTGATTGCTGACACGGGCCTCGACGGTGTCATGATTGGCCGCGGTATATTCACCAACATATTTGGATTCGAGGTCGAGTCAGAAGTTCACTCTCAACAAGAGCTAATCTCACTACTAATCCTTCATTTGGACCTGTTTGACGAGACAAAATCAACAAAACCGTTCGAGACACTCAAGCGATTTTTCAAGATCTACATACGTGACTTTCCAGGATCAAGTGATCTCAGGGCTAGGCTTATGACAACTAGATCAACAGATGAGGCTCGTGCAGTGCTGTCTCAAAGACTAGATCTGTAGTAATCTATAAATAGTACAAGGAGTATTACGTGAAAGTAAAAAAGCAAATATCCCAAGATCTCAAGATTTCTAAGTTGCCAGATTATGACTCAAACCCGTTCACACTGGCGTTCAACTCATTTACGCAATTTTTTAAAACAAATGTCGCCTGGGCGGTAGCTTTTTTAGTGATTGCGTTTTTTGGTGCGATAGGTCAGTTCGCCGGAAACATAATTGATATTGCGAGCACGAGTCAAACAAATAATTCAGGAATACGTTCGAGTATTGATGATACCAATACTGCAAACGGTTACTTTAATAAGTCGGAGGAAGACTTTTTTGATACGTTTAATGGTACCAACTCAGGCACTGAACATACTGGAGCTATCATACTGATTGTAGTTGGCTTAGCAATACTAATCATGTTATTTGCTGGAGTCGCTATTGGGATTGGTACGTTTGTCACCGGTATGTTTACCTACGTGGCACTTCAGAGTGGACAAGGTAAAACAGTAGAGTTTGCCGAAGCCTGGCGTGTAACAGTAAAACGATTTTGGCGTCTGCTCGGTGCGCAGATGCTCGCTGGATTAAAAATATTTGCTTGGACGTTATTACTTATTGTTCCTGGTATCATTGCGGCACTAAGATACACCTTGCTTCCGTATGTAGTAATGAGTACTGCAGACGAAGAGAAGGGTATCATTGCCACACACAATACCACAAAGCTACTCGTAAAAGGTCGACTTATGGAGGTTTTTGGCCTTGCAACAGTTGCGGCTATTGTTCCATTTGTTGGATCATTACTCAAACTAACTGGTAACGAAGCGCTGTACAGACAACTCAAAGCTTACAACGACTCCAAGACAGAAAAACCAAAGATACATTGGCTTAATTACCTAGGCTTACTGCTTATTGCCGCTGGCATTATGCTTGCACTATTAATTGCAGGCTTTGTTTTACTTATAGTACTTGCGGGCAACTAACGAGTTCGACGCTTATATTTAGCAACGTTGAGTCGCACAGCTTGACGATCAATCATAGCCTGGGCTTTATCAAGACTGACTCTATCTTTTGCATCTGCGTAGGCTTGCTCAGCAGCAATCAGTGCTTTTTTAGTAGACTCCTCGTGGATTTCATCAGCGTGCACGGCTTCGTCGGCTAATACTCGGACTGTATTATCAAGAATTTCAATTACACCTCCGTCGGTTGCATAGTACTCGAGCTTTGCATTTGTATCGCGCTGATTACGTCGAACAGCAATCAAACCTGGTACCGCCAACGATACAAGTGGCATGTGGTTTAAAAACACACCAATTTGACCATCAGGTGTTGGAAGCTGCACCTCATACACCTCCTCGTCAAACTTAGTTCCCGATAGGGTAATGATCTGAAATCTAATCAAGTTATTTCTCCGCCACAGTAGAGATATCGCCCTTCATGTAGAAGGCGTTCTCTGACTTATCATCGTGTTTACCGTCAAGAATCTCGCGGAATCCTTTGATGGTATCCTCAAGCTTTACGTATGTTCCAGTAATACCGGAGAATACTTCAGCAACATGGAACGGCTGCGTTAAGAACCGCTGAATACGGCGAGCTCGTCCTACAATTTTTTTATCTTCATCGGACAATTCTTCCATACCTAAAATTGCAATGATATCTTGCAGATCTTTATAGCGTTGAAGAATTCTCTGAACCTCACGAGCTACATCATAGTGCTCTTTACCAACAATCTCCGGATCAAGAATGGTTGAATTAGAGTCCAATGGATCGACAGCAGGATAGAGACCAAGCTCAGTCAGTGCACGGTTTAGTACAATGGTCGAGTCAAGATGGGCAAAGGTCGTGGCGGGTGCAGGATCAGTTAAATCATCTGCTGGAACGTACACAGCTTGCACTGATGTTATGGAACCAGTTTTTGTCGAGGTGATTCTCTCCTGCATTTCACCCATCTCTTGAGCCAAGTTTGGCTGATAACCTGCAGCGGAAGGCAGACGGCCAAGTAGGGCAGATACCTCTGCGCCAGCCTGGGTAAAGCGGAAGATATTATCAACAAAAAAGAGGACATCTTTACCTTGATCACGAAATCCTTCAGCCATAGCGAGTCCTGACAGTGCAACACGAAGTCGTGCGCCTGGAGGCTCGTTCATCTGACCAAACACAAGTGATGTCTTATCAAGAACACCAGATTCTTCCATCTCATAATAGAGGTCGTTACCCTCGCGAGTTCGCTCACCAACACCAGCAAATACTGAGTTGCCGGCATGGAACTTAGCAATATTAGCAATCAACTCCTGGATCAACACAGTCTTACCAACACCGGCACCTCCAAAGAGGCCAACCTTACCACCCTTGGTCATCGGTGCGATCAAATCAATAACTTTAATACCTGTCTCAAGAATCTCAACCTCACCAGACTGTTCATCAAGTGTTGGTGGTTTACGATGAATAGAGGAGCGCTCGGTAAACTTATCTTCCTTGCCATCAATCGGCTCACCGATAACGTTGAACATTCGTCCCTGCGTTGCATCGCCAACTGGTACCGAGATTGGTCCACCGGTATCGTGTGCCGCATCACCCCGCTTCAGGCCGTCAGTTGAGGCAAGTGAGATAGCACGAATCGTAGACTCATCAAGGTGCTGTGCCACCTCAAACAGAACTGTCTTGCCGTTTAATTCAACTTTAAGTGCGTTATAAATTGCTGGTAAGTGATCCTTCTCAAACCGCACGTCAACAACGACACCAACAACCTTGATGATGCTTCCTACTAACGTCTTCTTTTTTTCTGCTACTGCCATCTATACTCCTTTACCGTTCTCTGTCTTGCCTGACTTAATTCGTTCTTCTATGATCTCAGATAGACGCTTGACTGCTTTGCGAAGTACCTCGTCATCTATCGACTCACCTCGATCCCTGTATCCTTTAGCATAGGCGAATGCAACCTGGACGACCTGTTCATCGGTCATTTCTACCTCAACGTCTGGGTACAGATATCGGGCAACTTCTCTGTAGACTTGTATATCCTCACTCATGATGCCTCCGTCCGTTCAAGCGCGCCTACTAACGACAAGGTATCTTTTGGGCGAAGAAATTCCACCTGGTATGTCTGATCAAATATACCAATCTCAGTCTGAACATCAGGTTCGTTGATTGCCATACCAATCGTGAAGTGTGCAGCAGAAGTTAGTGGACTTATTAGTCTATCCTGCACTAGAAGCATATCTGCATCTGCTGCAAAATATGAAAGTAGCTCGTTATAAGGATTCACTCTGTCGATCAAGTCAGTATAACTCCTGACTTGCAGGTTTGAGCCAAGTCCTCCTTGTCGTCTGAGCGTATCAAAATCACCGTGATCAACGTCGTGCAACATGACGATTTTTCGTGCCACCTCACTCATGATATTGCCTCCGCACCACCGGTAATCTCGGCTAACTCTTGGGTAATAGCTGCCTGTCGTGCAGTATTAAGCGCAAGCGTGAGATCATCCGTGATGTCGTTTGCCTTGTCCGTTGCGTTCTTCATGGCAAGCATTCGAGATGAGTGCTCAGAAGCGGCAGACTCAAGCATGTATTGCATCATCGTAACCTCTACAAACCGCTCAGTAACCTCCTCGAGTACACGCTTTGGTGTCGGCTCAAAATATGCCTCCTCCAGATGAACGGGAATTTCAACATCATCGAATGCAACTGGCAGGAGTCGAGCAGTAGCAGGCTTCTGGTTAACGCTCGAGATAAAATCGGTATACACGATATCGACTGCATCATACGTTTTATTACAAAATTTATCAATTATAGTCAAAAGAATAGGCCGCAAATCCTCCGCTGTGGGTTTATCAACAAAATCATGGTACGCACCAATCACCTCGTAACTCGCTAGCTTTGCGCAGTATGTAGTAGCTTTTTTACCAACAGTAATTATAGATGTCGTGATACCGTTTGCAGCATCATTTTTAAGTTGTGAGGTGAACTCTTTAAATACGTTAGCGTTATAGCCTCCTGCGAGACCACGATCCGAGCTGACAACAATCGTCAGCTTGTTCTTGATTTTACGCCGATAGAATAACGGGTGTTTTTGCACGTCTGTCATTTGACGAATTCGCGTTAATAATTGATTGGCAATCTTTGCAAACTCACGCGAGGCTGTTGCCGCCTCTTGCGCTCGGCGTAGCTTAGATGCAGCCACCATCTCCATAGCCTTGGTGATCTGTTTAGTATTTTTGACAGATGTGATTCGTTGGCGAAGTTGTTGCGTTGACGCCATTACACAGCCTCACTACCGGACGAACCTACAGCATTGGCCACATTTTCTGCAAAGATACTGCCGAAGTGATTTTTAAGTACACCGGCGAGCGAAACTGCAATCTCTCGACACTTCTCATCCGAGAATCTAGCCGCAGATGGATTTAACTGGTTAAGACCGTCAACCATATCAGCTGGAGAGACTTTACTATCATGCGGTATTACCGGATATGTAGCATGTTCTGGCGCAACAAGAAATAGCGGCATTGGATTACGCTGAGTCGTATCTGGTCTGTATTGCCAACCATTGCCGATAAGTTCATCAGCGATTTCTTGTGCAATCATTTCTTGATTTACCATGTTCATTACGTCTCCTAGCCCCTAGTTACTTTCCTTAGTGTCTGTCTCTTCACTTTTAACCACAAAATCGGAGGCAACAGCTGTGGCTACTTTGAGGATCAAGTCCTTAATCTTACCTTCAACTTTTTGATCACCCTTATCAAGCTCGGTCATTTCTTTTTTATGGACAGCGTGTAATTGGTTAAGTAGCTCTTGCTGTGCATTTTTTATCTTCTCGACTGGAACAGTGTCAAAAGCACCTTCGTTTGCAGCCAGAAGGGTAACAGCCTGTTGCCAAATAGCGAGTGGGGCATATTGTGGCTGCTTTAAGATCTCAGTTAAACGCTGACCACGTTCGATTCTACCTTTAGTTTCTTCATCTAGATCAGTAGAGAACTGAGAGAATGCTGCAAGTTCACGGAACTGCGCAAGCGAGAGCTTGATACCACCAGAGACTGACTTAATCGTCTTAGTTTGCGCTGCGCCACCAACACGAGATACGGAGATACCAACCGATATAGCTGGTCTGATACCTTGGTAGAACAAGTTAGTCTCCAAAAATATCTGACCATCCGTGATCGAGATAACGTTAGTTGGGATGAAGGCAGATACATCGCCAGCCTGAGTCTCGATTATAGGTAATGCGGTTAAAGATCCGCCGCCTAGTTTATCACTCAGTTTTGCGGCACGCTCAAGTAAGCGAGAGTGCAGGTAAAACACATCACCAGGATATGCCTCGCGACCTGGAGGGCGACGAAGTAGCAGTGACATCTGACGATAAGCAACAGCGTGTTTTGAAAGGTCATCATACACAATCAGAGCATGCTCGCCGTTGTCACGAAAGTACTCGCCCATAGCTGCACCGGCATATGGCGCAAGATACTGCATCGAGGCGGAGTCAGCTGGAGAAGTTGCAACGATAATCGTCTGATCCATGACATCCTCGCGCTTCAACCGCTCAACCAGTCGAGCAATCTTAGCGTTCTTTTGGCCAATAGCAACATACACATTAATGACACCGGTTTTTTGCTTAGCTTGGTTGATCATAGTGTCGACTGCAATAGCAGTTTTACCAGTTTGGCGATCACCAATAATAAGTTCACGTTGTCCACGTCCAATAGGCACAAGTGCGTCAACGGCAGCGATTCCTGTCATAAGTGGCTCGTGAACGCTCTTTCTGTCCAGAACACCTGGAGCGTCGCGCTCAATTAAACCAGTTTTTTTGGTTTTTATAGCTGGACCTCCATCAACTGGCTGTCCGAGTGGGTTCACTACGCGACCAACCAACTCAGGACCAATCGGAACCTCAAGTACTTTACCAGTTAAATGAACACGGCAACCGGCTTTGATCTTTGTGTCGTCACCCAAGATGACTGAGCCAATCTCATCCTCCATCAAGTTAAGCGCAAATGCGGTAACTTTTGATCCATCACTGGCGTCAATCTCGAGCATCTCGTTATATCCCGCTGATTTTAAGCCATATATCCACGCAATACCATCGCCAACACGGATCACGATACCAGTATCGTGTGTTGTACCCTCATTCTTTAACTCATCAATTGCTGCTCGCAGCTCATGTGATAGTTCTTTCATCGAAATCTCAGTCATCGTTTGTCTCCTCTTTCTAAATCTGCTTCTAGACTTTTATCAACATTAGTCTGTGAAATATGGCTATCCAACCCAAAGGCGCGTCTGACGGCCTCGCTGGCGATCGAAAGCGCTGTATGAAAACGATAGCCAATTGTATCGCCATACTCTTGACGATCAACCCCCAAATGCTTAATGCCTAAACGATCTGCTTTGTTTTGTATACCCATATTTACGCCTTCAACTTTGCTAGTTTAGTCTTTAGTGATGTATCAAACTCCATATCAGGAGCACTCAGCACAATGCCTGCCAGTAGGGAGGAATCAACCTCCTCGTGTAGTAAGACTTTTTTTGCACCTGTCGTCTTTTTAACTCGCTCAGATAATTGCTTTTTTATCTCACCTGAGAGTTTGAAGGCGGTCGTAACATTCGCTTCAATTATGCCGTATTGTGTACGATACTCCTCAGCTATATCAAGGATTAGCTCCTCAATTTGATCATGCATGCGCTCCTCAAGTAAAAACGCAGCCAGCTCTTTAACGGCACGATTAGCACCTTTCTGCTCTGCTTGTTGCACAAACGCTCTGGCAATATGCGGGCGAGACAAACTCATTTTTTAGTATCCTTGTCAGATGCTACTAGAGCTTTTTTGATGAGAGCCTCGTGTTTTTTGGCGTCAACCTTCTCGCCGAGTAGGGCAGCTGTGGCTTCTGCCACGAGCGATAACGTCTCTTTTTTAATTTCATCCTGTGCTTTTGCAACTTGATTATCGATTTGCGCCATTCCATCAGCGATAATTTTTTTGGCTTTTACCTCAGCATTATTTTGTGCCTCCTGAACGATTGAACCAGCCTCCTCGCGACTTTTACTAATCACTTCTTCGGCTTGCTTACGGGCATCGTGAAGTAAAGCGTTCACACGCTTCTCAGCCTCCTCGTTTTGCTTTGTCAGCTCCTCAGCCTTATCGATGCTCTCCTCAATCTTGATACGACGCTCCTCAAGAATCGTGACGACCTTACCAAAAGCAAACTTCTTTACCAAAAAGAGAAATACCAAAAAAGTGAATCCCTGAATTAAGATCGCCAAGGGGTCAATTCCGAGAGCGGCAATGCCGGCTGTCTCGTCGGTCGCAGCCAAAACTGTAAAAATCTGTGTCATCCTACTGTGTTTTCTCCTTATTTAGACACACAAACGTCGTGCCACGATGTGCATGATTATGCAGTGTTCCTGATGCGTCGTTCATGTGTACCTTTCTTGTTATTAATCTTGATTTGGTGGCGCAGACTTGTCCACGCCACCATACTACAAACACCTACTAGAGCAAGAATGCGCCGAGCAAGAATGCAAGTAGTGCAGTCACCTCGATCATAGCTGCGATAATCACAACCTGACCAGCGGCTTTACCAGCTTCTGGATTGCGTCCAAGAGCCTTCATGTATGCGCTACCAACCCAACCAAGACCGATTGCTGCTGAGCCAAGAGCTATCGCAAGCATAAATGCCTTAGTGGTTTGTGGATCCCATCCAGTTGTTGTAGCTGTTTCTGCAAAATATTGAACCATATGTAATTCCTTCTTTTTTAGTTCTTATTTACACTTAAAATGCATCACGACTGAAGTGCCTCGACCTTTGTTTTAGGCATATCAGGTGCGTGATGTACTTCGTGAGTGTCCCCGTGGTCGGCGTGCTGTACGGCAAGTCCAAGATACGTCGCAGCCAAAATAGTAAAGACGTAAGCTTGAATTCCAGCAACCAAAACCTCAAACATAAACACAGGAATAACAGCAAGTGGTGTTTTACCACCAGAAAATACAACAGAAGCAAATACGGCAACTAAAATCTCACCAACGGCGGTGTTTAAGAATAAACGGAGTGAAAGGCTGGTTATGCGGGTAAGTTCACCGAATACCTCTAATATGCCTATAAAGAAGTTTATAGGGTTCCATGGCTTATCACTGAAGTAGTGTTTAAGATGACCTTTTACGCCCTGCTCTCGGATTGACAGATACTGCACGTACAAGATAGCGATTACGGACATGGCAATTGTACCGTTTAGATCTGCTGTAAATGGTCTCAGGAGTGGACTAGCTCCAATCTCAAGCTGCGTTCCCACAATTGGTAGCAATCCCATAATGTTACTAAAGACTATAAAAATAAAAAACGTTCCAAACACAGGAGTAAACTTGGCAGCTTTTGCGCGCGTACCAAAAGGGCTCTCAAGTAGGTTTATGACAAACTCAACAAGATACTCCATGACACCCGCACCGATACGCTTACTCGGTTTATAAGATACCAGTCGAGCCAAAATAATAAGACCAACAGTCAACAAGACTGCACAAATTGCACCGTAAATCATGGAGTTAGTTATTGTAACGGGGCCGAGTGTAGTAATTGGTTCAGCCTTAAGGCTAACGTGCACACTCTCCTCAGCTGCAAAGCTATGAAGAGTATTAAACATTGCAAACCTCCACTACACAAAAAGAAGGCTTTAGTAGCCTCACTAATCGTAAGTTGCATGATTGAGCTTGTCTCATCTGTTACCAAGTGTACCAATACAGAGGTACCATCGCAACATTGACTATTTAGCTTATGTATGCTATAATTAGAGGATGGACACGCCCGTGTCTTGTACATTGTTATTGGTGAAGAACCGATAACTGAGCCTCTGAGAGGAGGTGAAATCATGACAACAAATCAAGATACAGTAGCTCCCAGTCGTCCAGCCATGTGGCTAGTGGTATCCTACGCATTCGTTGCCCTGGCGGTCTTCAGCTTTGCTGGAATCGTCATATTGGCCATCGAACGGGGATTCGACTTCTCCACGGACACCAAGGCATGGATTGTCGGTGGCTTGGGCATGACCGTTATTGCATCAGTGGTGTTGGCGCTGGCTTCGGCTAGACGCTATGACGCCGGTTGATGACGTTGAATGACTTGTATCCGCAAGTAAAAACTCTGGTGACAGAGTGAGTTGGGTAATCGTGCAAGCGATTGTCTGGCGAGGAGATGCCACACCGTGGGAACGTGGCTAGAGTGTACAATCTCAGGCTACACATAGGCTCGAGATCAAGGCACACCCAAGAATTGTCTGGGGCATACCCGCCCCAGACACCTTCACAAGAGAGGTAGTGAAAAGAATATGGCTACTAACAATGATAGCTGTGTTGAAGGATGGTCCGCCGTGACCAGCTTTGTTGCGTTCGCTTTGGCGTTTGCCTGGGCGTTTCTCAGCACTGTCGAACGGTCGACTTCGGTCTGGCTTTTTGTCGGAAAACTGGTCATCTGTGCTGTAGTCATGGTCGCAACATACTTTACGACACAGTGGGCCATCAAAAAGTGGCTCGATTGGGATCAACCGATCGACACCAAGATTCAGGTGACAGCGACACTTGCCACCATGTTCGGCATACTGCTGGTTACAGCATTCTGGCTCCTGTCCACGATGTAGAGCGAACACGCTCCATCAAACTACCTCTCCTCAGCGTCAGTGTATTAATCACTCTGAAGAGGTCCTGAGCGAGGTGTGCACAGTGAGTTACACTCACTGTGCACACCGAGCGATGGTGCTCGCATCCAAAGATACGAGTCCTGCGTCAAGCTAAAGCGCGGGCCGAAACGCTTACTTTAATCAACCTATGCTGTCATTCTCAGCTCGACTGAAAATCTAGTCTCATAAATATTTCGCCATAGAACAAATAACTACATGTAGTCATACGTGTTGTGCTTTCGTCATCTTGAGCTTGCCGAAAGATCTACTACAGGAACATCTTGTATCGCTTCGCACTGGATTCCTGCTCCATCTGTTTTTCTGACAAGACGGATAGGCTGCGCGGGAATGACGGAGTTTTCAGACTTAAGTGTTCAATTTTACTTGACTTATCAAACTTTTTATGCTAAAATCTAATACATTCGTCGAATCCTCGACGGAAGAACCTGATCGCACCCGCGACCACTACAACCCCAGGAGGGGACAATGAACCAGAATCCTGACAATGATGCCTTGATCGATGCCGAAACCATCGGTCAAGACCACACCGGTGTCGGCACCCCTCGGGAGATGACCTCGCGTGGTCTCCAAGGAGTACCCAAGCACACAGGAGCCTTGACGGGCTTCGTCGTCGTTCTTCTCGGTGCTCTGGCGATCGGCGGCTTCAGCTCGCTGTACACCGCTGATCGCATCCAAGAAGTCAACGGGCCCGTTGGGTCTGGCATGTTGATGGTGGTCTCATTGATCATCGTCGGCTTTGCCTGGTTTCAGGCACGAGTCGTCAGTGACATCAACCCCCAGAAGGTGAGCTTCTACAAGGGGATGATCAACGCTGGCGGCATCAGCCTGGCGGTTTCCAGCATTGCCCTCGTCGGCACCCTGGTCTACCGAGACCTCTCTGGTGGCCTCGTCATCAATGGCGAGGAGATCATGATGATCGTCGGGCTGTTGCTCTGTGGCTTCATCTTCACCGAGATGGTGACCATCCGCAACCTCGGCGGTCGACTCTTGCGCAAGCACGAGGGCTGAACCAAGGTTCGATCGAGGTGGTGGAGAGTGCTTCGGCACTCGTGAGCGCTGGCTGGCCTAGCTGGCCAGCGCTCCCACCCCTCTAGCACAATTTTTGTATTTTATCCGACTCACCCTTAGCAGGTGAGTTTTTATATGTAGAAAAGAAAAACTTGCCATAGTTTAAGTATTCACTTAAAATTGAGGTATGGCGGAAGATTACTTAGCAATGTTTAACGCACTCGGGGATAAAACTCGATTTAAGTTATTTCAGATGCTTTCAGAACAGCCTGCCTGGTGTACTGGTGAACTAGCTGAGAGGCTCCACATCAGCTCAGCCTGTGTGTCACAGCACATGAAGATACTATCCGATGCCGGCCTCGTGCAACGTGTCAGAAGTGGTCAACGTGTATGTTATAAGATTTCAACCGATTCGCCGAGTAAAAAGACGCTCAGTGAACTTATATTTAATAGTAGTAAAAAGCAAAGTTTAGCCCTGTAGGGTAATGGAGAATATATGTCAGATTCAGCAAATACAGTAACGGTATACTCAACAACGTGGTGTGGTTTTTGCCATCAAGCAAAAAAGTACTTTGATAGCATTAAAGTAGACTATAAAGATATCGACGTCGAAAAAGACCCAAAAGCTGCTGAGGAGATGGTCAAAAAGAGTAACCAAATGGGTGTACCAGTCATAGAGATTGGCGACACAATCCTTGTTGGCTTTGATCGTCCAAAAATTGACACCGCACTCAAAGCGGCTGGTATCACTAAATAACCACACTCAGGGGAGTACTCATAATGAACAAGTCGCTCAAAATTGGACTCGCAGTAACTGGTGTTATCGTGCTCGTCGGCGCAGGCATCTATGCCTTTACGCAGGAGGAGGACAGCACACTCAATACTGCTACGCCAGAATCATCAACTATAGCCCAGCAACCAGCTGTAGATAAACAGCCAACGCCGACTGTGCAAACCGCATCAACCAGCACTGGTCGCTACAGTGCCTACTCAGAATCAGCTGTAGCTGACGCGAGTTATAATACGACAGTCGTGTTCTTTTATGCACCCTGGTGTCCTGAGTGTCGAGCTTTTAAAAAGGCTATCAATGAAGGACCTTTACCAGATGGCGTACAGATACTTGAGACAGATTTTGACAGTTCTACTGACCTTAAAAAGCGATATGGGGTGACACTACAAACGACGTTTGTGCGTGTAAATAGCGCAGGTGATCTTCAAAAGAAGTGGGCGGGTTATGGTCAAGACAAGTCTTTGGCCAACCTCCTCGAGAATATTCAGTAGATGACTCTATTATTTATATCGTTTATTGCGGGCGTTTTATCAGTATTGGCGCCATGCGTGATTGCATTATTGCCAATTTTGCTTGCCCGTAGCTCGGATGGGTCGCGCTCACGCAGTCCGTTTTTTATCATTGCTGGCCTCAGTGCATCAGTCTTTGGCTTCTCCTTACTACTAAAAGCATCTACGCTTTTAATTGACGTGCCGACAAGCACCTGGCAAATCGTGAGTGGTGTCATCATAATTCTTTTTGGTATCACATACTTGTTCCCGAATATTTGGGAGAAGGTAGCGATGAAGCTTCGCCTGCAGGAGAAGGCAAACAAAACATCTGGTAAAGCCCTTCAAAAACAGGGTAAACTTGGTGATATCGTACTCGGTGCAAGCCTTGGACCCGTTTTTAGCGCTTGCAGCCCAACATACGCTCTTATTATTGCGAGTATCTTGCCTGCTACACCTGTACGTGGTGTCTTATATCTTTTAGCTTTTATCGCCGGTCTTGCTGGTATGCTTACGCTCATCGCGTTGGCTGGATCCAGGGTTGTTCAGAAGCTCGGCTGGGGGATTAACCCGAATGGGTGGTTTAAACGAACGCTTGGTATTGTGTTCTTGTTGGTTGGTATTTTGCTTGCGACTGGTACAGACAAGCAAATACTCGGATTCATCGTTGAAAACGGCTGGTTTGATTGGCAAGTTGCGCTCGAATCTCGTCTTGGTCAGTAGTGATATAGATCACATTGACATCTGTTTGTGCATGCTATAATTTTGACAGATAGCGGAGAATGACATGGCGGTAGGAGCACAATCATACAGACCAGATCCAGCTCGACAAGAGGCTGCACGTGCAGAAATTGCGACACACCACGATATCGATATAACACAGTCATACACTGGTATTTCTGCTGAGACCGTGCATTATATTGACGAATTTCAAGTTACTTTGGGCATTGAGATGCAGCAAAATCCGTTTCCTCACAACCTTGATGATGATCTTGCAAGATCACTTGAAAACAACACGACTATTTATGATGACCAGATAGAAGATCTGTTGGCTGAAGATTCATTGTATCTCAACCTCCTCAAGCAGAATCAAAGTGAAGGCAGGTCTCGTGCGATCCGAGCGCGGCGCAGTGTTCTAGTTTTATCGATATTAATACTAAAGGGCACTGTATTTGATAATAACGCGGGTAACAACTCTGCGCATGTTGCGTAATCACCACTGATACTCGATACTACTACTTATGGCATTTGAAGATTACGAACAAAAAAAATCAGTTGTAGTTGTCTACACTGGCGAGAACAAAGGCAAGACCAGCGCGAGCATCGGCTTGATGTGTCGTGCACTTGGGCGCGGACAAAGTGTTGCATACATCCAGTTTATTAAGCACTGGGAGGTAGGAGAGCATACCTTTATTAAAAAAATACAGCCGATCTTTAAAAACACGTTGTATTTTTTTAGAGGTGGTAAAGGGTTTTATAATGCCGGTGAACTCAGCGAGAAGAACACATCAGAGTCTGATCACAAAAAAGCCGCGCAGGAGACCCTGACAGAGGCTATGCGCGCAGTACAAAGCGGCGCATATGATGTCGTCATTTGTGACGAGATTAATAATGCGGTTCATGACGGATTACTGGTTCAAGCTGATCTAGAGGACCTTATTAGTTCAAGAACAGAAGAAACAAGCCTCTGCCTAACTGGTAGAGACTTTCCGAAGACGCTTATCTCACTCACAGATATCGCTACAGACATGTCCAAATTAAAACACCACTTTGACGACAAGTTTCTCGCCAACAAAGGCATCGACTACTAGTTATTTTTGGCTTGTCGGTGCTGTAAAAGAGGCGGACACTCTGTGTGGATTCCAGCTGATGTATTTTTTGCAAGACGCACCTGTCCGCAAGATTCCTCCGCGTGAGCACGCTGCAAGAGACAGAAACCTTGCTCTGTAAATCTACGATGAAGTGCGTTAATTATAGCCGTATGCTCCTGAATCATACCCTCGCGATCAGTTGCAGTCAGTTGATAATGATACATCTCATTATCAACATATCTACTAAAAGCACCGCACTGTATTCCATCATCACCAACACTTTCAGGCTCATAACAGGGCATGTCTTCGTAGACTATTTTCATAATATTTATTATACAATAGCTTTATTGTTTAAGCAACTAATCTATCTGTGGTACAATTTGCTCAGATGAGTGAGAGCATGACACCACTGTTTCAGCTGCCAACAGCACCAAAGCCTGAACGACAGATTATATTACCAAGTCCTGATTTGGCACAGGCGAGGATTCTCAATGCGTACTCGGGTGCCAGCACAGAGGATGTAGAGAAGGGGATGAGTTGGTATTTTGATGCCAATGCGTTATGCGTGGAGATGTCTGAGTCCTGTGATTTCACGCACATCTCGCCACTTCATGTTGCAGGAATAATCGCTGCGCTCTCACCAATGCGCTCTTGGACCGACAACATACGCCAAACCCGTGAGGTTATGGCCACAGGCAGTACAAAAGGACTTGGACACACCGTTCAAACTGCAAACGCAATTTGGCACGGCTTTGACCCTGAGCTGCTCATTACTCGTACTGGCGAGAATTAT
>Ga0115567_10002631_pt1 | contig 17776 bp, 13 predicted proteins | sample COGITO_mtgs_1204_2_FD_88679 | JGI IMG/M metagenome (GOLD analysis project Ga0115567, IMG submission 88679) | Pelagic marine microbial communities from North Sea - COGITO_mtgs_120412 | ecosystem: Environmental > Aquatic > Marine > Epipelagic | place: Germany:Helgoland, sampling site Kabeltonne... | reverse complement strand
TTATAACAAAGGACAATAAAAAGGTAAGCATTTCCCAAAGTGGAAAAACGAGCACCAAAGATCTGGATATCTCAAGTACATATTTTTTTAGTATAGACGGTAGTACTAAGGTTACGCTAGATAACAACCTATTGCGAATAAACGGCAACCAAACTGAACTTCCTTTTGGCATTTATTCAAAACCCGCAATGTATCGTGTTGGTAAGAAAGTGTATATAACGGTTACAGAAACCCAGGAAAACAAGGTATATCTCTACTCCAAAAATGGCGATCTTGTTACAGGATTTCCAATATATGGCGCCAATACGGCTGTACTAAACGAAAGCAGATTGTCCAAAAATATCGATCTCGTTGTTAAAGGCGGCACTAAGGAAATTATTCTCTACAAAACCGAATAATTATTAGATAAAATTTTTCCAGTTACATTAGTCACGATCTTATCATTTTGATTTCCTTGTAATTGCGTATATTTAAAAGCTCTAAATATCGATTTATGGCAATTCTATCTACAGCAAAGCAGATTTTCTATTTATTTTTGCTTCAAATAAAATAGAGAAATGCTTCAAAAGTTTATCCTTTACTTCTTCTATTGAAACTTCGGTTTTTCCAAGTTCGACATTTAAAGATGTTACCGCTTTGCCTTTAATTCCGCAGGGAATCATATTATCAAAATAGCCAAGATCGCTATTAACATTTAGCGCAAAGCCGTGCATAGTTACCCAACGGCTTGCACGAACTCCCAAAGCACAAATCTTACGAGCAAACGGAGTACCTACATCTAACCAAACACCAGTTTCGCCCTTACTTCGTTCAGCTTTTAGGCCATATTCAGCTAAAGTTAAAATTACCATCTCTTCCAAAAGACGAAGGTATTTATGGATATCTGTAAAGAAATTTTCAAGATCGAGAATGGGATATCCAACAATTTGGCCAGGACCGTGATATGTGATATCGCCGCCACGGTTTATTTTATAAAATGACGCACTAATTTCTGCGAGTTTTTCTTCAGAAATAAGCAAGTTTGTTACATCGCCGCTCTTACCAAGAGTGTAAACATGAGGATGTTCTACATAAAAAAAATAGTTAGGAGTTTCAACCGAAGTATTTTGCCTTCGGTTGGTTATCTTTAAATCGATTATCTCCTTAAAGATTTCCTCTTGCAAATCCCAAGTCTGCTTATAATCCATTAAACCTAAGTCCTGTAAAAAGATTTCTTTGTTCAAAATGCTAATTTATTTTAGATGTAAAATTAAAGAATTTTATATCTAGCGATGCCTTAATGAAACACTTAAATATTTGAGTTTAACAATCATTATTTTCAGCTTATGTATCCATTAAACTTAGAGTTTTTTCAGTCTTACCATTTTCTGTATTGACAAGATATCCGTCATTAATACCATTCTTTGGTTTAGAATTAATCATAACGACCGAAATAAATACTCTCGGAATGTTTTTGATTTTATAAAAATAGAAAGATTAGTTTTTAGGATTGTTTAAAATAATAAGTGCGGCAATTACGCCAGGTATCCAACCTAAAATCGTTAAGATGGTAACAATAATTATAGAACCACAACCTTTGTCTATAACCGCAAGTGGCGGAAATAATATCGATAATAAAACCCTCCAAAATCCCATAACTTCAAAATTACGATTATTTAAGCATTTATAGACCCTTGCAATTCCTTTTACCACTATAATTGGTTATCATTGGGTTTGTCGCTATCTTTGCGGCTTCAATTTTTAGACCAAATTCTATGCAAATTTCTGAACTGGAACAGATTCGAAGAGACAAACTTTCACAACTCCGCGCGTTGGGCATAAATCCTTATCCTGCGGACCTTTATCCTGTAGACCATACATCAAAACAGATAAAAGATAATTTTTCTGAAGGAAAAAAGGTTGTTATCGCAGGTCGTTTGATGCGCAAGAACATCCAGGGAAAAGCTTCTTTCGCACAGTTACAAGATGCTGAAGGTCTTATACAAGTTTATTTTAATCGTGATGAGATCTGTACCGGCGAAGATAAAACGATGTACAACCAGGTCTTTAAAAAACTATTGGACGTTGGTGATTTTATAGGTATCGAAGGCGAGCTATTTACAACGCAGGTCGGCGAAAAAACCGTGATGGTAAAGGAATATAAAATGCTTTCTAAAGCGCTTCGGCCTTTACCGCAACCAAAAACAGACGCAGAAGGCAAAATACACGATGCATTTACAGATCCAGAACAGCGCTACCGCCAACGTTATGTAGACTTGGTCGTAAATCCGCAGGTTAAAGAAGTTTTCAAAAAACGCACGAAGTTGTTTAATGCGATGCGAAATTTCTTTAATGAAAAAGGTTATTTTGAAGTAGAAACACCCGTTTTACAGCCAATCGCTGGTGGCGCTGCGGCTAGACCATTTGTTACGCACCATAACTCATTGGATATTCCGTTATATATGCGAATCGCGAATGAACTTTATCTTAAAAGGCTTATAGTTGGTGGCTTTGATGGTGTTTATGAGTTTTCCAAAAACTTTCGAAACGAAGGAATGGATCGTACGCATAACCCCGAATTTACGGCGATGGAAATTTATGTAGCTTACAAAGACTACAATTGGATGATGGATTTCTGTGAAAAGCTTTTAGAGCATTGTGCTACGGAAGTAAATGGTACTACAAAAGCAACCTTCGGAAAGCACGAAATTGATTTCAAAGCGCCGTATCCACGAGTTACAATGGCAGATGCCATCAAGAAATTTACAGGATTAGATATTACTGGAAAAACGGAAGAAGAGCTTCGTCTAGCTGCAAAGGATTTAGGTGTAGAAGTTGACAATACAATGGGCAAAGGAAAGCTCATAGACGAAATTTTTGGCGAGAAATGCGAAGGCAACTTTATACAGCCAACCTTTATTACAGATTACCCTAAAGAGATGAGTCCGCTTTGTAAGGAACATCGCGACAATCCAGAACTTACCGAACGTTTTGAACTTATGGTTTGCGGTAAGGAAATTGCCAATGCTTATAGCGAACTTAACGACCCGATTGACCAGCGCGAACGATTTGAAGCGCAGTTGAAACTTGCAGAAAAAGGTGATGATGAAGCAACTTCTGCGATAGATTACGACTTTTTACGTGCTTTGGAATACGGAATGCCGCCAACAAGCGGAATGGGAATTGGCATGGATCGATTAATTATGTTCTTGACCAATAATGCTTCTATACAAGAGGTACTGTTTTTTCCACAAATGAGACCAGAACGCAAGAAAATCGATCTTTCCGAAGAAGAAAAAGCTGTTTTTGATCTTCTGAAAAAAAATCCTTCAATCGAACTGGAATCCCTAAAAACCGAAAGCGGGTTGAGCAACAAAAAATGGGACAAGACCATTAAAGGACTCACCAAACACAAATTGGCCAAGGTTGAAAAAACAGATGATGGTTTGATGGTATTGTTGGTTGAGTAGTATCTATCTGGCGTTTTAACCTTAAACAGACAATGAAAAATAAAAAAATTGCAATTATTGGTTGTGGTAATTTGGGATTATCTATTCTAAATGGATTGTTGAACAATTCAGATATTAAAGCAAGTAACATCACTGTTACAAAAAGAAATATTGATTCTTTAGGTCATCTAGCACAAACAGGTATAAACCTCACAAAGAACAATGTGGAGGCCGTAATTAATTCAGATATTATAATTCTCGCTCTTAAACCCTATAATATATTAGAGGTTTTAAACGAGCTCAGTTCAAGTTTAATAACAGACAAGCACATTCTAATATCGTTGGCAACGGGAATATCTATTAAAGAATTAGAGGAAAACGTGTGTTTACCTATTCCAATATTTAGGGTTATGCCCAATACTGCAGCAGATGTTTCTACATCTATGACTTGTATTTGCTCAAATACGGAAGACAGTACGACAATAGCGATCGTGAAAAAATGTTTCGATTCTATAGGCAATACTATATTTATTAAAGAAGACCTTATGAATTCTGCGACGGTACTTGGTGCTTGTGGAATTGCATATGCACTAAGATTTATTAGGGCAATGGTACAAGGAGGTATTCAAATTGGATTCGACTCTAAAACGGCAAGTGAAATTGTAAATCAAACAGTTCGAGGCGCGACTGAATTATTGATTGAGCGAAATAACCATCCAGAATTTGAAATCGATAAAGTAACAACGCCAAAAGGATGTACGATTGCTGGCTTGAACGAAATGGAACACAACGGCTTTAGTTCTGCATTGATAAAAGGGATCGTAACCTCGTTTAATGCGATCGAACAATAGATTTGGTAAAAAAACAATGGCCAAGGAGCACTCGACAAATGGAAGACCTAAATATAAAAAGCTTATTTGGACACTAGATTTTGATAAGAAATATTTAGGCAAAGGATTGATGATATTAATCTAATTCTTCAATTACCACGTAAAATATCAAATTAATTAGAATATTTAAGTTTTCATATTTATACGCCATTATAAATACGGCATTTACCGCAAATATATCATTCAGAATAATTACATAGTAGAAAAAAAAAGCAAAATAAATTTTAAAAACTTTTAACTTCGCCTAACGACTAAATCGACTGAAAATGAAAGAATTATTAAAAAGTCTTATTCCTTACTCGATAAGAAAATGGAACCGAAATAGAAAAAGCAAAAAGTTTCGAAATAAGAGTATTGATCAAGTATTTACGGAAATCTATGATACCAATCATTGGGCAAATTCAGAAAGCGTTTCTGGTCACGGATCTGAAATTAGACAGACTGAATCACTAGTAAAAGATTTGAACAAGCTTTTTGAAGAAAAGAATATCACTTCAGTATTGGACATACCCTGCGGTGATTTCAATTGGATGCAAAGAGTTGATCTTTCAAATATAAAATATGTGGGTGCAGATATTGTAGAAAACCTGATAGAGCGCAACAAAGCACAATTTCAAGAGAATAAAAATCTTCAGTTTAAAGTTCTAAATCTAACCGTAGATCCACTACCCGAAAGTGATGTGATCATCGTCAGGGATTGTTTCGTTCATCTATCTTATAAAGATATTAATATGGCGATAAAAAACATAAAATCTTCCAATTCTAAATATTTGCTTATAACCACTTATCCCAAAACAAATCAAAATCATGATATTTTGACAGGCGATTGGAGAGCTCTGAATTTTCAGAAAGAGCCGTTTAATTTTCCAGATCCATTATATATTATTAATGAGGAAGTATCTAAGGACAATGTGCAGGATAAAGGTAAATGCATGTTTTTATGGGAAATTGATAAACTTTAATCTTTGATTGTATTAAATAAAAGTTTGCAGATTTTATTTCTCAAATTCAAGAACAGATCTTTTATCATTCATCTTAAGTAAAAATTAAACCTTCTTAATCATTTAGAGTCATATTAATACACTTAAAATGATATAAAATGAAAACCACTTTTTTAATAATCGCAATGCTTGCTATTTGCACACTAACAGCGCAAAATACAAGAGGTCATCAAAATGAAACCCGTAAGGAATTTCGTCAAAAAATGATGAAGATGAGTACTGAACAAATTGCAGACCTAAGAACAAAAAAGCTCACTTTGGCACTCAATCTTGACGCAAAACAACAACAGAAAATCAAGGAGTTTCAGGTCGAAATTTTACAGAACCATAAAAATAGGAAGAAAGATAATATAGATAAGAGGAAGTTGACATCAGACGAAATCTATATCACGAGAAGTGCACGCTTGGATGCTAAAATAAATACCAAGCAGGAAATGAAACGTATCTTAAACGAAGATCAGTACCAAGCCTGGGAAAATTTGGCGCGAAAAAAATATATGGAAAGAAAGAATACTTTTAAGAGCCGAATCGTTAAAAATAAAGGATGATATTTTTATAAGTTTGGCTTAATATTTGTCATACATAAGTGCAAACGTTTTAAACGTAAAAATTATGAAATCAATTATAAGAATATTCGCAATAGGCATTATATTTTTTGGAGCACCTACGCTAATGGCACAAAGTCTTTCGCAAGATGCAGATAGGCCAGAAAATATTGCCGAACGTAAAATAGCAGAACTTGATAAAACCTTGGATCTTACCGGCGATCAAGAACGCGCTCTTTTTCGCGCATATGTTTCGAAAGAAGTGAACTATAAAAAATATGTAAACGGCAACGATGCCGCAGATGCCGAAGTTAAAGCAAACAAATCAAAATTTGATTCTTTGTTAAAAGAAGCAGTTCAAAAAACGCTTACCAAAGAACAATTTGAAGTTTGGGTTAAAATGAAATAATCCCTAGCTATACATTAAAGTAAAGATCCCTGTAAAACATTTTTACAGGGATTTTTTTATAGCGTTTTGGCAACCTTTTTACAAGCATCGATTGTTTTATCAAGATCTTCATACGAAAGCGCATTGGACAAGAACCAACTTTCAAAAGCACTAGGCGCGAGATAGATACCTTCGGAAAGCATTCCGTGGAAAAACTTATTGAACGTGCCGTTGTTCGCATTTGCTGCGGAAGCAAAATCGATAACGGGAACTTTAGAAAAGTGAACCGACATCATCGAACCTACTCTATTTATGGTATGCACCACATTATTTTTTGTAAGTGCTTCTGCAATTCCTGTATGAAGGTATTCGGTCTTTTTAGAAAGTGAAGTGAAAATTTCTGGATTTTCATTCAATTCTGTTAACATTGCCAAACCTGCAGCCATTGCCAAAGGATTTCCGCTTAACGTTCCCGCTTGGTAAACTGGACCAATAGGTGCTAAAAAATCCATAATTTCTGTACGAGCCGCGAAAGCGCCTACCGGCAAACCACCACCTATAACTTTTCCGAAAGTTACGATATCGGCCTTCACGTTATAAAGTTCTTGTACGCCACCTTTAGCAAGACGAAAACCGGTCATTACCTCATCAAAAACCAACAAAATATTGTTATTGTCGCAAATCTTACGAAGTCCGCTCAAAAAACCTTCCGAAGGTAATATACAACCCATATTTCCGGCAACGGGTTCTATAATAATGCACGCAATTTCATTTTGATTTTCGTCGATTATTTTACTAACGGAATCGAGATCATTAAACTCAGCCAAGAGCGTATCCTTTGCAGTACCTTTCGTTACTCCTGGACTGTTGGGTGTTCCAAATGTTATGGCACCACTACCCGCTTGTATTAAAAAACTGTCGCTATGGCCGTGATAGCAGCCAGCGAATTTTATAATTTTATCCTTACCGGTAAATCCACGCGCTAGCCTTACAGCGCTCATACACGCTTCGGTCCCACTATTTACGAAACGTATTTTATCTATGTTAGGAACCATTGAAACTGCCAAGGAAGCGATTTCTGTCTCGATCTCGGTCGGCATTCCAAAGGAAGTTCCATTTTTTGTTTTTTCAATTACCGCATTAACGACGGGTTCATGCGCATGGCCTAAAATCATTGGTCCCCAAGAACCTATATAATCTATCAGCTTATTTCCATCTACGTCATAGAGATATGCCCCTTTTGCTTTTTCAACAAAAATAGGATCACCACCAACCGATGTAAATGCACGAACTGGAGAATTGACACCGCCAGGAATTACTTTCTGCGCTTCAATAAATAAAGCGCTACTTCTTTTATAGATCATAATTTATTATTTTTCTACGGAATGTAGGTAGAGAACCTGACCCACCGAAATATTGTTCGAAGTCAAGCCATTAAATTCCTTCAAGGAATCGATGGTTATATTGTATTTTTTCGAAATAGAATAAAGCGTATCACCTTTTAAAACCGTATAAGTACGTATTTCTGAATTGTCCAAACTGCGCGGATCGGCTTTTTTGCCTAAAACCGCATTGTCAAAATCGGTGAGCCCATAACGCTCTACGATACCGATCAATTTATCGGGATATTTTGGGTCTGTTGCGTAACCCGCTTTCTTAAGCCCTTTTGCCCAACCAACATAGTCATCCTTTCGTAATTTAAAGAGATCTTGGTAGCGACTTCTAGAAGTAAGGAACAATGAATGATCACGGAAAGAATATTTTGGGTCCACATATTTTCTGAAGCATTCTTGATCCTCATCATCATCGTGATAAACTCGATCGCCTTCCCATTCCTTGTGGCATTTTATGCCAAAATGATTGTTCGCCTTTCCGGTAAGTTCACCGCGACCCGCACCACTTTCTAAAATGCCCTGAGCCAAAGTTATACTTGCCGGAATACCGTATTGCAGCATTTCTTCCATCGCTATTTGACTGTAAGTGTCGATATAAGCAGTTACAATCTCTGCATAAGTAGCAGTTTTTGGCGGCGTAATAATTTTTGTGGGCTTCTCGGCGGGAGTATTCTTATTAACGTTACGCACGGGAACTTTACGTTCAGAGCCACGAACTACACGCTCTGTATTTTTTTTATTATTGGATCTGGCAGCTCCTTTTTGAGACTTACATCCAGTAAAAACTAAGGTTATGGTTAAAATAAGCAGTACTGTTTTCAACTTCATATTAAACAACGATTTGAGGCAGGTTTTTATTTTTCAATTTTACGTTCATACCAGCGATACCTTGAAGACCACCCGTATGGATGGCTAAAATACTGCTATTTTTCTTGAAATAATCTTTTTCTAGAAGATCTAAAATACCGTACATCATTTTTCCTGTATAAACAGGATCTAGAGAGATATTGGTAATTTCTTTAAAGTTGTTTATAAAACGAACAAGATCACTATCTATTTTAGCATAACCATTAAAACTGTAATTATCTATTATAGTGAAATTTCTTTTTGCAGTAAGTTTTTTAACTACGGAAGACTGAAATGTTCCCTTTAAAGCTGAAAAACCTATTATTTTTTGATGCGGTAATGAGGCTTCAACAATTCCAGCCAAAGTGCCGCCTGTTCCTACAGAAACACATATATAGTCATATTTAGAATCGGTTTTTTGTAAAATCTCCGTGCAACCTTTTACAGCTAATTGGTTAGTTCCGCCTTCCGGAATCAAGTAAAACGGACCAAATTTTTCTTCAAGCTTCGACAAAAATGAATTATTTTGTTTCTCTCGGTAATCTTCTCTAGAAATAAAGTAAAGCTTCATCCCACATTTTTTCGCAAACCGTAAAGTAGGGTTTTCGTCTATTTTATCAAAAAGTTCTTCACCTCTTATTATTCCAATAGTGGAAATGCAATAAGCTTCTCCTGCGGCCGCAACTGCTGCAATATGATTTGAAAATGCACCACCGAAAGTTAGGATTGTTTGAATACCATTTTCTTCCGCAAATCGAAAATTATATTTGAGCTTCCTAAATTTATTGCCGGAAACCAAATCATGAATCAAATCCTCGCGCCTAATTGAGATGCAATTCGCAAATGAAAGTAATTCCGTTTTCGTATTAATAAATTCATTTTCAGAAAAATAGGGAAATTTCATATTGCAAAATTACGGTAAATGACTTCTATATAAAAAAATATAAGTTCCAAATCAATGAAAATATAACCTAATAGCATTATTTTATGTAGGAAAAAGCCAACATAAGTTAAACTTTTATGTATTTTATCGAATAAATGTGTTTTTAGTCGTTCTTATCTGTATTTTAGCTGTCCCCAAATTAAAGTTTAACAAGTATGAACCTACAACTACGAGTAAGCAGACTATTGCCGCTTTGCCTGTTAGTTTTGATTACCTACGGTATTCAAGCACAGGTTGGTATAAATACTACAGCGCCGGCACCAAGCTCGATGCTGGATATTGAGAGCAGTAATAAGGGAATTTTAATACCTAGAGTAAATATTTCCGATTTGAATTCTATATCGCCGGTAACTGGAGGAAGTTCAGAAAGTCTTTTAGTTTATAACACTAATACAACTACTGGAAAGGGCTTTTATTATTGGGACACTACAAAATGGGTTGCAATGAGTCCGGCAGAAAAAAATATCTATACAGATGATGGTATTCTTCAAGCAAACCGAACGGTTACCCAGAACGATAAAACATTGGAATTTAACGGCAATATTGGCAGAAATGCAATATCAATAAAGCGTACGGACAATGTAACAGAAACTGGGCTATCATTTAGAAACAGCGGTAACGCCTATGACGCTTCAATATTCATGGAGACTGGGAGTAGTTCAGGATTAGCAATTTCCGCTGGCGGAAATGAAACTACTGCTGGCAATTTGTTGCCCAACACCATTTTTAACGATGATCAAACTACGTCCTTCTCAAAGGAACTTAAAATCTACGAAGGAAATGCAAATACAAATGACATAACATCAAGGTTATATTCCAATAGTGATGATGGTATTTTAGACCTAAACGAGAACAATACTTTTAACCACCGCATAAATGCTAATGGCGCTACCATTTTTAACAATAAACAGTTAAATCTAGATTTCAGGGTTGCTGGAGACAACAATGCAAATACTCTTTTTGTAAAAGGAAGTAATGATCGTATCGGTATAAAAACCAACAATCCCCAAAAAGAACTTCACATTGCCGGCAACACTGCTACAGCGAGGATCGACGGGCTTAGTAATGCGAACAATACATATAATGTTGTAGCAGATCCAGCACCGGTATATGTTGACAACAATGGAGACCTAACCTTGCAACCACCATTGATCCAAACCTTTATGCCGGTAAATCTTGTGGACTTTATAAATCCAGCTATTTTAGTGACCTCTACAAATGGTGCTGGAGTATCTGGCAATATCCGCACGGAAACGATAAACTTAACACAAGAATCACTCGTACATGTTAGCTATCAGTTTAGTGTTCAGATTACCAGATCGAACGGATCGGCCTTGACAGATGGTGCTGCTCGACTATTTAGAGCAGGAGTTTTGGTGGATGCAGATCCAATACACCTTGGCTATTCAACAGGCACTTATACCAATAATCCAGATGTTGACGCCACCAACAGTATTTACGCCTCAGGTTATTACTATTTGAGCGGCAGTGGTTATGTACAATTACCTGCTGGCAGTCATACTTTTACGTTAGACTTTTTAGGATTTGGCGCAAGCTATGATTTTCAAATGACTCTGGGCGAAACCAACCAAGATAGATTTCAAATAGTAGTGCATAGATAAAAAACGAAAATTAAATGTAATAAAACATCTAGAAACTGAATATGATTTTTTAATAGACAATAATCTCATTAGCCCCCAAAAATGATAAAAACTACCTTAACCTACCTACTTATATTTATTTGTTGCGCCACCTACGCGCAACAGGACTCAAGATCTTTTATTTTTGAGAACAATCAATGGACGCCCAATGCACCGTTTGATGCTGCAAACCCATCAACCGAAATCGATAACATAATTATCAAAAATGGCAGCGCAGAATTTATTGCAAAAACCACAGCATTTAATATAAACATTGAATCTTCAGCTGAATTAATAACCAAAGAAGCAGAAGTATATATTTCTGGAAATCTTGTAAATAACGGAATTTTCGACGGAAAAGATTCAAATTTGCATTTAAATGGTATTTCACCACAGATATTTTCAGGTAACAAAATAAGTCTAGGATTTCTTTTTCTAGAAGATTCTTCTGAATTGAATCTTGAAACCGAAGTTGCTGTCTATAAAAGTCTCAAGCTTACAAATGCATTGTTAAACACTAATGAACTGCTTACATTAAAAAGCACTTATGATGAACTTACGAATACCATAAAAGATGCCGTAGTTTTTTCCGAAGAGAATAGTCTTGTTAACGGTGAAGTAATCGTTGAAAAATTTATACCTGCACGACGGACCCAAAAATTTATTGCATCGCCCGTTAGTACCAGCGAAAGTGTTTTTGCAAATTGGCAAGAAAACGGGGCTCCTACACAAGGTTCTGGAACTTTGATTACAGGTAACGGTGGAAGCACAAATGGTTTTGACGAGTCCGCTTCCAATAATTCGTCTGCGTTTGTCTTTAATGTACAGAACCAGCAGTACAATGCTATAACCAATACAAATACACGATTTTTAAATGCTGGTGAAGTGTTTAGGCTTTATGTTAGCGGGGATAGAAGCACATCTATAGATAATTCAAACGATCCTTCGACCATTACTGTTCTTAGATCTAAAGGAACATTAAGTTTTGGGGATTACAATTTGGGTTCAGTAAGCGAACAAAAAAACGGCGCGACTCTAATAGGTAATCCATATCAAGCATATATCTCTGTCAAAAAATTGCTTGAACGCGCTATCAATGTTAACCAGCGGTTTTATCATATTTGGGATCCCTCGATGAATAAAAGGGGCGCGTTTGTAACAATTGACATGAATGCTACCTCGAACGACTATATTACAAATGTAACGAACAACTCTTCGATTATGGGAGGAATATTATCTCCAGGCCAGGCAATTTTTACCAATACACTTGAAAATGGGATATCAGAAATTACTTTTAAGGAATCTGATAAAATTTTGGAAACACCTCTTTTTTCTGAAGATCCCACACCTATTGCCAATATTCAAAATTCAATATCCATTTACCTTTATGAAGATACTGAACCAACTATGCCTATTGACGGAACACATATTTCTTTTTCTGAAAACGAAACCAATTCAGTAAATAGCAATGATGGGTTAAAATATTACAATGTTGATGAAACCATAGCCTCTGTGGTTGGCAATAATAAGTTAAGTTTTCAAAACCGAGAATTACCTCGACATAATGATGTTGTACCTTTATTTATAACTAATTATCGCGGCACACAATACAAGATGAAGGTAGTTGCTAACGATTTTGGCAATGAGAACAAACCTTATTTAAAAGACAATTTTCTTAACACATTGATACCTTTGGAAAATGGGGAGCAAGAAATTACATTTACTGTTGAAAATGCCAATACAAGTATTTACCCCAATAGATTTTCTATTGTTTTTGAGAATTTATTATCCACGAACGATAATGAGTCGACAAACAATTTAATTTCACTGGCACCCAATCCAACAAACGAGTTTGTACAGATAAACAATGATTCTTCTTCCGAGATTGAAAACGTAAAAATCTACGATACTACAGGTAAGTTGATAAAAACTATTGTGGCGCCAAAAACTAACGACCGAATCATTGTTAGTGATTTGGCAAATTCAATATATCTACTTAATATTACCTTTGAAAACAAGAGCACATCAACAAAAAGACTGGTAAAAATCTAACTTCAAATAGGTTGTACTTTCTATCTATAGATACAATATGTATAAGAAGTGTCTCCGCTCCTGTACGGTGTATTCTTCTAATTGAATAACTGCATATCACAATACCATTCCAAAGAGCAGCGGAAGTTTATATTTGAACTTACAAACTTGCCAAAAATTAGAATTGATTCAATGCTGTTCTACTTCTTCAATATACACGTTTCTATTATATAGTACTCTAAGACGCCTTAACCTAAATTATTTTATAAAAAATTAGCATATCAAATCATTCTCTTTAAAAAGTTTAGAAAATCATGGATATTATGTTAATATTTAGTTAACAAAAAATTATTTGAGCGTATCTTAACGACTATTAGAGCTATTTATCGATTTGATATGTAGGAATGGATTTCATAATCGTTAAAACACTACATTCGTCTGCAATCAAATAATTTTATAGATGAAACAAGCCCTCAAATTTCATTTTTTACCTACTTTATTATTATTTATTATCACAACCCCAATCTTCGCTCAAGTAGGAATTGGCACTACAGATCCAAAAGGTGCGCTTCACATCTACGAAGCCACAGGTTCTCCTGCGACAGCCACAAAAGGATCCATCATCCTTGAACATAACAATAATGGCGGAAGCTCATCCATTATATTTAAGAGCAAATCGAACGCAAATAGCGATTTTGGTTTTATTAACTACAGTGATAACGGTAGCGGTGATGCGACAACTACAGAAAAAAGCTTGTTGACCATTGGCACAGAAAATGATGTTCCTGGAATCTATGAGGATAACATAAATATTGCGGCTAAAGGATCCCTAGGCATAAACAATATAAAACCGAATGCTAGTGCATCCATAGATATGGGGCAAACCGATCGCGGTATTTTAATAAACCGCGTAAACATTAGTTCTCTAACTGCTACTACACCTATTAACAATCCTGCAATTGGTCTTATGGTTTTTAATACCAATACTACTACAGGACAGGGTTTCCATTATTGGAACGGCACCAAATGGGTGCGTATAAATGACAGCACTATTCCTTCAGACAACACCAACTTTGCTTCAGATGATCTAACTCAAGATGCTGAGACACGTACTTATAACATAAACAATCAGGATCTAAATTTCACTAATGGATCTTTTGGATTGAATAAAACTAATCCTACTGGCACACTCGATGCAGAAAGCACTTTGAACGAAGATGCATTCCGTTTTGTACAAGGAAACAACCTTACTGGTGAAAAAGATGTATTTACCGTTGAAGACCAAGATGATGCTGGTGGAGGCCAAGATCATAGCTCAGTTTTAAAAGTAATAAAAAGTGGCTCTATTAGTGGAGGTGCCGATGGCCTAAGTTTAATAGAACTCACAAGTACAGGCACAGATCCAGGTGCCAATAAATATTGGATTAGCGGTCGCAAGGTAGATGAAGGTGCTCCATTGTGGGGCGTTGATATTACAGATAGTGATTATTGGTCTCAAGGCGGAATTCAATTAGGAGTAACAACAAATGGAAATGGCACCTATTCTGGTGGTAATTTTATTGTTAAAAACAATGGAGATACAGGTATAGGAAATATAAATCCAATGGCAAGATTACATGCTGAGACAAATTTAAATACGAAGCCTGCGTTGGTAGCAGAGATAACCGCAACTAATTCTAATTTTGCAGCTGGAGAATTTTACAATCCAAAAACTACAGATGGTTTAGGTGTTTATGGATCTGGGTTTTATGGTCTTTTTGGGGCAACTACAGATATTGTAGATGGATGGGCAGGTTACTTTCAAGGAGATATTAGAGTAGTTAACGATGCTTATGCTAATTCATACATCACATGGTCTGATAGAAGGATTAAAAAAAATATCGTAAAAATAGATAACGCTCTCAATATATTAGCCTCTCTTAATCCAACAAAATATGAAAAAGGTAATTTTAACGCCAATACTGCCAAGAGTATTTTTCCTACTACAATAAATAAGAAAAAGTTTTCTACTGAATATGGGCTTATTGCACAAGAAGTAGAGAATGTTTTACCCGATTTAGTTTCAAAAAAAGCTATCACTACTAAAGACTTTGGTGAAGTCGAGCTTAAAGGTGTAAATTATACAGGACTTATCCCAATACTTATAAAAGCAACACAAGAGCAACAGCTTTTGATCAACGATCAGGAAAAAAAAAATAGCCGAGCAAAATCTAAAAATAGATTTGCTTCAAAAAAGTGTTGATGCTCTATTGGAAAGAGTAGAATAGTTATTTTCCAACACTAATAATCCTTCTTGCGATTAAGGTTTACAAAAAGTATCCAATTAGTCAAATTTTAATACTTAAATGTCCTCAATTCGTAACTAGTAATTATTACAACTATTATGAATATGTTTCTTCCAGACTACAAAAAAGAATAATCTAAGTAATACATTTAGTATAGTATAAGGAAGGCTACATATAGAGAATACTTATAATTTGGAGGAAATTACGATACATTCATGCAAAATAAAAAAAACACTCTAATATTATAAAAAATTCATTAAGAACTATTAGTAATTAACTTACTGCAGACTTTAACTATATTGTAATTTGGGAATTAAGTTAATGACGACACCAACCCTGAAAGATTAACAAAATTTTAATATGAAAGTGACAATACATTAACTAACTGATTTATAATTATTTATCAATGTATTTATCAATTTTGGAAAATATATTTAAATGTCTTTCATCGGATTTATTTGCTTTTTAAAAGAATATTAACGTTATTCGCATAAAACTTAACATTATGATGCCCCCTAAATCATTCATAATCAGAATCCTACTTATCCTGTTTATAATCCCTGCTTGTGCTCAAGTTGGTATTGGTACAACAGATCCTAAAGGCGCACTTCATGTTTATGAAGGAACAGGCAGTCCAGCATCAGCCACAAAAGGATCTATTATTCTTGAACATAACAATAATGGCGGAAGCTCATCCATCATATTTAAAAGCAAATCGAATACTGATAGCGATTATGGTTATATAAATTACAGCGACAACGGTAGCGGAGACGCAACAACTACAGAGAAAAGCTTATTGACAATTGGAGTAGAAAATGATGCGCCTGGAATCTATGAAGATAACATCAATATTGCAGCAAAGGGATCCCTAGGCATAAATAATATAAACCCAAACGGTAGTGCTTCCATTGATATGGGTCAAACCGATCGTGGTATTTTAATAAACCGCGTGAATATTAATTCTCTAACTGCTGCTGCACCTGTAAACAATCCTGCAACCGGTCTTATGGTTTTTAACACCAATACTATTATAGGGCAAGGCTTCCATTATTGGAACGGTACAAGATGGGTGCGTATAAATGACAATACTATTCCTTCAGACAATACAAACCTTGCTACTGATGATCTAACCCAAGATTTGGAAACACGAACTTATAATATGAACAATCAGGATCTAAATTTCACCAATGGATCTTTTGGATTGAATAAAACAAATCCTGCAGGCACACTCGATGCTGAAAACACTTTGAACGAAGATGCATTTCGTTTTGTTCAGGTAAACAACCTTACAGGTGAGAAAGATGTATTTACTGTTGAAGACCAAGATGTTGGTGGCGGTAGCCAAGATCACAGCTCTGTTGTGAAAGTGCTAAAAAGTGGCGCTATTAGTACAGGCGATGATGGATTTAGTCTTATCGAATTGGCAAATACAAGTACCGATCCTGGCGCTAACAAATATTGGATTAGCGGTCGAAAGGCAGATGAAGGCGCTCCGTTGTGGGGCGTTGATATTACAGATAGTGATTATTGGTCTCAAGGCGGAATTCAATTAGGAGTAACGACAAATGGAAATGGCACTTATTCTGGTGGTAATTTCATAGTAAAGACAAATGGAGATACGGGAATAGGAACTATAAATCCAAATCCAAGCGCACAATTAGAAATGGCTGCTATAAATAAAGGATTATTGATGAACCGGATTGCGTTGACATCTAGAGGAAATGCAGCACCCGTAACAACTCCTGCTGTAGGTTTAATGGTCTATAACACAGCCACCGCAAGAACCGATTTTAATAAAGTCTTACCCGGTTTTTATTATTGGGACGGCGTTCGATGGAATCCTTTGCAGAAAAAACATTCCTCCAAATATATGCAAACCGCACAGGTTATAGCTCCAGCTACATTAGGTAGTTATATTGATATACCTAACTTGACACAGAGTTTTGTCGCGCCAGAAACTGGTAAATATCAAATTATTGTAAATGGAACTTACGCAGCTGGTGAATTAATCGATTACGAAATTGCAAGAAATTTTACTGCTAACACTCAAACTAAAAATACTGGCGCTGCTAGTACAGGAACTGCTCACACTCACTCAATAAGCGTCAATCCAACAACATCTGTAAGTCAATTACAACAAGGATTTGGAGAAGCTTCATATCGCATTCTTTTGGATGGAACAAAATTAGGTGAACGTATTTTAGTAGCAAATTCTATAACTGTATTAGATCCTGGTGCAACAACTCCTACAAATCATTTTGCACTTGGCGAATCTACACAAATCGCTGTTAACGTCAATTTAATAGCAGGACAAACTTATATTTTCAAGGTGCAAGGTAAAGAATGGAGCCGCGCAAACACACAACCAGGAACATTTGGAGTAGA
>Ga0115567_10002630_pt1 | contig 17776 bp, 16 predicted proteins | sample COGITO_mtgs_1204_2_FD_88679 | JGI IMG/M metagenome (GOLD analysis project Ga0115567, IMG submission 88679) | Pelagic marine microbial communities from North Sea - COGITO_mtgs_120412 | ecosystem: Environmental > Aquatic > Marine > Epipelagic | place: Germany:Helgoland, sampling site Kabeltonne... | reverse complement strand
CGTGCGTGGCGTGAATTGAATGCGGCCGGGATGCAGTCGTTCTTGCGCCGGGCTTCGTGGCAGTGCGACTCCTGGCCTTTACTCGCGCACTCTTGCTCCTGCCACCAGCCGCTGCGCCCTTACCGGCACCCGCTTTAGCCCTGGCTACCGCTTTAGCCTTGGCCACGGCCTTAGTCCGTGCCTCCGCGCCAGGATCTGTCTCCGCGCTGTCATCTTCAGCCCCAATCAGCGGTTCTTTAGCGGCGGGCTTCTTCTTCACGGTCCCAGTCGCAGCAAGCTTTTTCTTTGCGGCCGTACCGCTGCCTGGTTTTCTTCTTGCCCCCGTAGCGGCGGGCTTCTTCCTTGCGGATCCTGTAGGACCTGGCTTCTTCGCCTTCGGTGCGGGCGCAATTGCGGTGGCTTGCTCCTCTTCTTTTTCTTCCTCAGCGAGGGCAGGCGCTGCCTCCTCATCCGAATCTAGAAAGTCGCTAGGAAGATCCAGCTCAGCAAGAGCTTCGGCCTCTATCTGGCGTAAAGTCTCTTCATCCAGCTCAAAATCAGCGTCTCCGCCCCCAGAAGCGGCGTCCTCTTCCACAGCATCCGACGCCGGTTCCGCATCATTGCCGTCCAGATCCAAATCGCTGAGGTCGATAGAATCCAAATCAGCGTCATCCAAATCTAGGCCGAATTCATCCAATCCGAGCTCGGCAGCAGCCTGCCGCTTGGCTTCCGCTTCGATCTCTCGAAGGGTCTCAGGGTCTAGTTCGTAGTCACTCATGGTACTTCCACAATCGAGATTCGATTCGTTACCTATAGCTCGAATCGGGCCGATTGACACTGGAGTTTACCGATGCTACACAGGGCCTTCCCGCGCTGGTGATCTTTGCAGGGCTCGCGGGGTCTACCATGTTCAACACTTCAGTACCACCTATTCACAGTAGGAGCCCACCGTGATCGGGATTCCTCAGCCCTCAGCCAAAGATTTGCGCTTTACGATCTTCGGCATTCGCGTGCGCGTCAACATCCTGTTCTGGGTGATCGCATTGCTGTTCGCCTGGGATATTGGCCGGGGTGATCAACGGGGCCTGCTCGTTGGCTTGTTCGTCGTCTTCATTTCCATCCTTGGCCATGAACTTGGGCACGCGCTGGTGTCAAAAAAATACGGGGGCTGTCCGCGTGAGATCGTGCTGCACATCATGGGCGGCCATGCCATCTCGGAGCGCCAGCTACCGAGGAACAAGCGACTGCTCGGGATCGCCGCTGGGCCGGGCTTTAACCTTGCCCTTGCCCTCATCGCCTTCTTGATCTATCCGTATGTACAAGGCACCAATCTGGCAAAAATCTCGCAATTCACATTCTGGGTGAACTTGGTCTGGGGCGTGTTCAACTTGGCTCCGGTGCTTCCCCTAGACGGCGGCATGTTGGTTGAGACCTTTCTCGAAGGCCAGGTCTCGAATCCCAGCTATCGGGCGTTGCGCGTCAGCGTTTACGCGGGCATCGTCTGCGCCATCCTAGCGCTGTGGGCTGGCTTTGTCTTTGGCACGATGATTTATGGTATGATGGCTTATATGGCACACCAACAAACACGCCTGCCGCCAAGACCCGCTTGGCGTTAAGAAGCCCCGACTTTTGCGAACTCCGCAACTCCCACACTCTTCGAGACCCACATGACGCGTCGCCTTCTCCTATTTCTGGCTGTAGCCCTCTTGGTATCTGGTTGCGTAGTTCGCACCACGCGCCGCACACCGACCATTGACGAACTCGGCAACAATCGCGCTAGAATCGGACCGGATGGTCGTATTGAGGAATCAGAGATCATCTGGCTCTGGGGATCAGAGAAGAAGAAGTGACCCACCCGCCCACCGACCCGGATCTTCCCATCCGCCAGGCTGTCCTAGTGGCCATCGACTTCGAGGCGACTGGCAGTGTCCCGGGCTATGACAATGAGCCGTGGCAGATCGGTATGGTCCGCATGCGCGAGGGCTGCGTCGAGATCTCTGACATCTTCGAGTCGTACCTCCAAGTCGGTGAGCGCCCGTTCAATCCCTACGCGCCGGGCAATCACCATGCCTTGCGCGACACACTTGCCGCCGCACCGACCCTTTCCTCCTTGTGGGGGGAGCTTGGACGGCCTTGGCTCTCTGGCCCCTTGGTCGCCCATAACGCTGGCACCGAGCGGGGCCTATTGCAACCCGTGGCCCCGTTGCATGACTTTGGCCCCTGGCTGGACACCTTGCGGCTGACGCGGCTGGCCTACCCGGACCTGGCCTCGCACGCATTGCAGGATGTCATCGACGCACTCGGGCTGGCGGACAGGCTGGCAGAGCTATGCCCAGGCAGGTCCGCTCACGACGCCCTTTACGATGCCGTTGGCTCCGCGCTTATTCTGGAGCAGCTTCTCGCCCACCCTGCCTGGAAGCAGCTTACCTTTCGCCAGGCTGCCGCCCGCTGGAAACGTTAGCTGCCTGTCGCCCAGACGATCCGTGTTGCGGAGTTCGCAACGCAACGTACGGTGACGGCGTTCGTACAGTTCCATGAAATCGGTACCTTCATGATTCGGCGCTTTTTTCCCGCGGTCCTCGCTGCACTTCTCCTGACTGGCCCAGCCAGCGGCCAACAACAGATCACCCTGGAGCCCATGGTTGGCCTGTGGGTGCTCAATGACACCGGGGTCGAGCAAGTCCTCGCAACTCTTAGGCAGGAGCAAAAGGACGACAGCGAGATTTCCTTTGCCCGGGAAGTCATGACCCGCATGATGAAATCCACAACCTATGAGATTCAACCTCGGGCGATCATTGCCCTGATGAACGGCAAGCGCCATGTGCTGCAGGTCGAATCAATCTCAAAAGAGGGCCCGCGCTACACACTCATGCTCGACGGCAACCATTCCATCGAACTGACCTGGAATGATCCCATCGTACTGTTCAAGCAACAGAGACAGGCATTCGGCCTGCCGCTTTCGCAGTTGAGCGGCCACGCGCTGCGCGAGCGCGAGCAGGCGATCGCCGAAGCCTTCCAGCGGGCGATCGAAGGGCCGAGCGATCAGATGCCGCCCTTGCAGCGCATCATGTGGCTGCTTAATACCGAGCTCGCAGTCGTAGAGAAAAAGCTCGCCATGACGCCAGCATGGGCGAAGCTACAAGGAGCGGCAAATCGCACGGCATTGCACTACGCCGCCCAGCACAACAAGCCAAGCTTGGTAAAGCTACTGCTTAGCTCCGGTGCCGATCCAACCCAGACTGACGACAATGGCCGGATTGCGTTGCATGACGCGGTCTCTGGACCCGGCCCGCGATCCTTGGAATCCATCGAGCTGCTGCTCGCCGCTGGAAGTGACCTCAACGCAGTTGACCGATTTCGCCGCACGCCGGTCACCCAAGTCCAGAACCCCGACGTTCTTAAGCTCCTGCTGCAGAAAGGTGTCGAGACAGACCCTGTTGCCCTCCGCCCTGCCCTGGAAAACGCGCTGCGCGCCGAAAACTTCGCGCTCATCCAGCAGGTCCTCGACGCCGGGGTCAACATCAATGCAGTGTTGGATTCCAGACAGGACACGCTGCTGCACCGCGCAGCCGCACAGGACAACGTCGCAGCCGTGCGCTGGCTCCTTAAGCAGGGAGCCGACCCGCAGCCAGCGGGCAAGGACGGCTTCGTACCACTGTCCTACGCCGCGCGAAACCAAGGGCTGGCCTGTCTGAGCGCACTCCTGGAGGCAGGCGCTCTGCCCGATGGGCAACCGGGTGCCGCGTACAGCCCGCTTCATCTGGCAGCGTCATCCGGCAAGCCGGAGGCAGTCTCGCTGCTACTGCAAGCCGGGGCAGACGCCAATCTCCAACCCAAGACTCCGACCGACCAGATCGGAGCCACTGCCTTGCTCCTCGCTGTAGAGGAGCAACAGGTGGAATGTGTGAAACTGTTGCTAGCCGCTGGGGCCAAGCCAGAACAGATCTGCTCCAGGCTTCAAACGCCCATTGACGCCGCCAACAACGCCAACTCCCCTGAGCTTTGGGCGCTGCTGCCGTTTCCCGGCAAAGAGCCGCGCGCCGCACCCGCCACAGGACCAGAGGGCCCACCGCAGATTTCCGTTACCCTTGGGAAATCTTGGAAAGAGATCCGCGGCTCCCACTGGAAGACTCAGGAACTTGGCAAGCCCCAGACCTACTTTATCGAACGCGGAGACTATCGGGTCACGGTTGAATTTCCGGACGGCACGCAAGCCACCGTTCCTCTCTACCGAAACCTCCGCCTAGACCAGAGGCAGGGAATCATCACCATGGTCGCAGGAAAGCTCACCGCCGAGCCGCTCACTCTTCCGGACGTAGTGGCCCAGCTCGAGAGGTGGCTTAAGACTCTGGCCGCGACCCCGACCGAATCAAGCGCGGCCGCCTTTGCAAGCCTGCGCGACGGCCCGCTGAGGCCCGCTTCGATCATCGCCACCCGCCCAGACGGCGTCATTGCCCAATTCAATGCTAGCCCGTCGCGAAAAGCCCACTGGCTCCTCGAACTTCAGCTGACGACCCCAATTAACTAGCCGTGAAAACATCCTTGCTCCCCTCGACCATGTTGCAGCGTCTGGAACGCATGCGCCTCGTGAGTGCGCGGCGCAATACCAGCCGAGTGCGGGGCGAGCACCTGACAGGAAGAAGCGGCAGCAGCAACGAGTTTTCAGACTATCGCAATTACGTCGCCGGGGATGATACGCGCTTCGTCGACTGGAACGCATTTGCCCGCCTGCGCCGCCCATACATGAAGCTCTACCGCGAAGAAGACGAGATGAGCGTGGTGCTTCTGATCGACGCCTCCAAATCCATGGCCGAGCACGATAAATTCACCCGCGCTCAACAGCTGGCGTTGGCCTTTGCCATCATGGCCCTGTATGGCGGCGAACGTCTCAGCGCGTATGCCATCACCGGCAGTGGTGTCGCCCACTGGAAACCAGCGCGCGGCCGCGGCCAAATTGCGAAGTTCGCACATTTTTTAGAGACTCTCAATTCCGACGGGGAGGCGAGCATTGAAGCCTGCGCCGAGACCGCCATGCGCTATCACAGCGGGCGGGGGCTGGTCATCGTGCTCTCAGACTTCCTCACCCAGGGCGACCTCAAGAAGATGTTCAATCGCTTGTTCAGTCAGGGCCTCGAGATTATGGCCACCCAGATTCTCAGTGGGGTCGAGCTCAACCCAGAGTTGACCGGTGACGCGCGCCTGGTTGATTGCGAGACCAGCGAGGTGCTCGATGTCTCGGCGAACTCCTACCTCATGCAGCTCTACCATGAACACCTCAGCGATCTCCGAGAATTACTGGGCTCGCTCGCCAAATCACGGGGCGGGCGATATCTCAGCTTCTGCGCAGATGACCGCATTGAGGAGATGTTATTCGGCCAGGCTCTTCGCGCCGGGTGGCTGAAATGAAGCTAGGCTTTCATGCCCCCGCTCTCGCTTGGCTGGCCCTCCTGGCCCTTCCGCTCATCGTTGCCTATTTCCTCAAGCTGCGCCGGGCGAACTGCGCCGTCTCCTCGCTGGCATTGTGGCAGCGTGTCCTCGAGGACAAACGCGTCAATTCCCCCTTTCAGCGCTTCCGCCGGCACCTCCTGTTATTCATCCAACTGCTCGTCCTAGCCCTACTGGTCTTGGCCGCTATGCAGCCTCTCTGGGGAGGAGCTAGCGGCGGCGGGGAGCGCGTCCCGATCATCGTCGATTGCTCCGCTAGCATGGCCGCCACCACTCCGGAAGGCGGAACCCAGTTGGAGGCCGCAGTCAAGGAAGCGCGAAGCCTGATTGATTCGCTCAGCAAGAATCAGCAAGCAGCCGTGCTGGCCATGGCAGATTATCCGCGTAAGCTGGTGGATTTCACCACCGACCGCAGGCTGTTGCATCAGGCACTGGATTCGCTCGAGACCGTAGACGTTCCAGCAGACATCTCCGCAGCCCTGGGGCTTGGCCAAGCCCTTAGCCAGAGCCACCCTTTCGAGCAAATGCACCTGTTCACCGACGGCAACATTGACGCCCAGGCTAAGCTCAAGCTATCCTTTAACGTTCAGTTTCACCGGCTCTCGCCAGCCGAGAATAACATTGGCATCAGTGGGCTCAACGCGCGCCGCAGCCCATCCGGGGCCTGGGACCTTCTCGTGCAAGTCGATGGCAGCGGCTCCGGCACCGGAGACGTCGCCCTAAAGATCGGTGACGAAATCATTGCTCAGGGCAGAGTCGCCGTCATCGATGGCGCGGGCGATCCGCTCCTTTTCAGCGTTTCGCCCGAGCAACACAGCGTAATCGAGGTCCAGCTCAAACTCAGCCAACCCGACTCACTGGCGGCAGACAATACCGCCTATATCTCACTCGGTGTGCCCCGTGACATCACAGTCAGGGTCACCGACCCCAGCCCATTCATCGAGCATGCCCTGTCCGTACAGGACGGCCTCCTGGTACTCGGCACAGAGTCCGAGACCAAGTTTGTCGACGTTGCCATTGCCAGCACGCCCGAAGGCCAGCAGAAAGCCGCCGTAGTGCTTGTCACCGCCGGCACCATTCCCGAAGACCTTCAGGATCTACTAACCCAACAAGACAAACAGACAGAGATCATCGACTGGCTGCGAGAAGATCCTCTGCTGTGTAACGTACCGCTCGCCGAAGTCGGGTTCGCCCAGCGAGTGGCTTGGAAGGTAGTCGAAGGCGCGTCGCAACACCAACAGCGCGCCCTGCTGGAATCCCGCGGCTACCAGATTGTAGCCTCCGGCGAAACCGGCCCTCTCATTCTCCGCTGGGGCTCCACGAGTCAGCCCGTGTACCACCTGCTATTCCACCTCAAAGACTCCGAGTTACCCATGCGCATCGGCTTTCCGGTCATGCTCACCAACCTCACCGCCATCGGTCGCAAACTAGCTGGTCTGTCAATCGTCGCCGCGACCGGCACCGGTGTACTCGCTCCCATTCACACCACCGGCGAGACCACCATCACGGTCCAAACACCAAGCGGCCTGGCGCAGCAGCTCATCAGCGACAGCGAAGGCCGGGCGGCGGGCGTGCGCGCCACCTCCGTTGGCCTCTACCCGTGGATGTCCGACAGCGACTCCGGCATCGCCACTGCCAGCCTCCTGTCCCCAACCGAGAGCCAGCTCCTCACCATCGACGAGATCAACTTCCAAGAAGACCTCCGCGTCACCACCAGCAAGGCAGGTTGGGAAGCCCAGCGCCCGCTCTGGACCTGGTTTGCGATCATTGCACTTCTCGTCCTCTTTTGGGAGTGGTGGTACTTTCAGCGCGGCGCTCGTGGCACCTGAGCCCACACCTACCTTTGCGGAGTTCGCAATCTTCCGCGTCCCCCTGGTCCGAAAGGGTACCTGGCAGACCGCAGGCGGTCGCCAAGCCGACGCCACCACGCTCATTCTCCGCGCCACCCTGACCACGGGCGAGGCCCTCTGCAGCGAGTCCATCCTGCTTCCCGGCCACGTTGCGGAGTCCGCAGCTTCAGCCTGGGCCGAGCTGCAGCGCGTCGCTCCCCTGATGCTTGCGGCACTGCCTGGCACCGCTCCGGCAACCACCTCTACCGCCGTTGCCGGCCTGTTCGACCAGATCGCCTGGGAGTGCCTGCGCAGGCTGCCGGCTCCTGCTCGAGTTCCGATCGCCGGCACCGTCGCCGCAGCGGACCTCCAGCAGGCAATTGCGGAGTCCGCAACCCTCGTCGAACAGGGCTGCACCACGCTCAAGGTCAAGATCACGCCGGCCACAGCCGAATCCCTAATCGAAGCCTTGCAAGGCAGCTTCCCACAAGTGAGCATCGCCGTCGATGCCAATGGCTCCTTCAACGAAGCACAGCTGCCGCAACTAGGCGCCTGGGATCGCTACGATCTCGCCTTTCTCGAGGACCCGTTCCCGGCGGCTGCGCTCGCGCTCTCGGCTCGACTGCAACAGCGGCTGCGCACGCCCATTTGCCTTGACCTTGGCATTATCGACTCTGCAGCTGCGGAGTCCGCAATCCGCGCCCGGGCCGGTCGTCTTCTTAACCTAAAGGTCAGCCGTCTCGGCGGCTTCACTCCGGCTCACGAGATTGCCAGCTTGGCGGCCGAAGCCGGGATCGCCTGTCGTATCGGCAGCCTGCTCGAAAGCGCCGTCGGTACCGCAGCCCACGCTCGCTTCGGCTCTCTGCCCATCTTCACCTTGCCAGCGGGCCTCGTGCCCCCAGCCAGGCTCTACACCACCCCTGGCCTGAGTGAGCTCGCTTGCACCCGTGGTGCGCTTCCTCCATCCCCTGCAGCCCCCACGCTTGAGCAACTCCTCGCAGCAGCCGATGCCAGCGCACGCTTTGGTTCGTAGTCAGGCACGGAAGTGCCGTGCCCGTCGTGCGGGTGACGGAATGGGACTTGGTGACTTGGTGACGCCCGACGACGCCATGACCCAATGACGCCCGACCAGCAGCCACTGTCACAGCGTCAGCCCAGTCAAGATGTCCGGGCGTCATCAAGTCACCGAGTCACCAAGTCCTGTTCTTCCGCGCGCACCCGTCAAAACGCCAAGTGTTTTTTTCGCAGTTTCTGAGCACCTTGCATCGGTGCTTTGTGGGACTATCGATCGACAGCCTATTCTGACCGACACCACTACAATCGCGACCAATGGACGCTCCTTCTCAAGCATAGACCGATCAATTCTGGGTTCACCAACGGCGCCTCTATCAGAAGTTTTGCTATGGCGACCACCAGGTGTTAATCGTCGCAATCGGCACGGTCTTTGAGGCTGTCGGCATTGCCTTTTACGGTTGGTCGAAGATTTCGTTTGAGATGTTTCTTCCGCTGTACGTTGGCGTGCTTGGAGTCAGTCGGCTGCTCGTCCTACTCCGAACAACCGGCCAGTTGCAGGCATTTCGAACAATGCTCCCAGACAGCGAGCAGTTGCCAGTTCCTCCCCCGATTGACGACGCGGCTGCCGAGAAGTTCTACGTCCAGTCACAAGAGTCCGAGAGAAGCGGGGGCCCATTGATCTTCTCTTTAGCGTGCGGCGTTCCGTTGGCCGCAATGGCTTACGGGGCCGGTTTCGACACTCTCGCATTGTGCCTGCTGCTTGGGATTCCGACGGTTTTCACATTCGTATCGTCGCAGCTCAAGCCTGGCGGCTGTCCACCCGATGGGGAGGCTTTGGCCAAGGCCCGTGGGAAACTTATTGCCATGAGGACCAGGGGGGCCCTTGGCGGGTACACGTCCTTGGGCTTCTTCGTCGCAAACCAGCGATATTGGCAGTCATGGGCGATGCGCACCCTGTTCGCTTCAATCCTGACCGTGTGTTTGTCCCTGGCAGCTTTGGCAGTCGATTCAAGCTTGTCGGCGGGGTATCCTCTGATCGCTGCGGCGGTGACGGCAGTTCTATTCTTCAACGGACGCTACCTTGCCCACGCCGTTGCTGCCTTGATGCAATCTGGGGTGGGCCGTCTAATCAAGGCCGTCGTCGTGGCGTGGGTACTCGCCTACAGCGTGGCCAAGGGAGTCCCCTCCGGGGTTCTTATGGGCCTGTTTCTTATCCCGCGTCCGCATCAGTTTCCCCTTACTGAGCTTGGTCGCGAGCGGTTGTTGCAGGACCAGAAGCTGCCTGCTGAAGTCGTGATTCCCACAGCATTCGGCGCCTTTGATCTCGCTGCCTGGCGCCTGCGAAAGCTCCGCGCCACGAGTACCGATGACGCCTGGACGACAGTCAGCGATTTGCGCGATTCACTTGCGGCGATTCAATGCACCCTCTGAGCCTCTCGCGCAGTCTCGCTGGTACTTTTCTCGTCGCCGTCTTGTTGCTCGGCTGCAACACTCCGAGCGGGCCCCTGGTTGGCAACCGCGGACCATTGACGTCAGGAGGGATGTCGCCTGACCTCGGCGTTGTCCGATTTGCAACCGGAATGCTGGAGCCCGAGCAGTACTCCGTTGCGAGTGCAGAGAGGTCGCTTAAGATTGACGAATCATCCGTCTCCCGCCGCACTTTGGTCGTGCTCAATATTGATACTAGAATCACGCTTGTAGCGCTTCAGTTCGATCCTGGCCAGCTTACCCCTTGGGAGGCAGATTGGGACCCAGCGATCATCATCTCGGAAGAAGCCCGCCCCCCGCCGGACCATCCTTAATCTAGGCAACCCACTTCCCCGATTAGGTCATGGAGGGGAAATCTACCACTTCGATGCGCTGCATTCTTTATTGGAAGGTGGGCCGATTGCCGCGCGAGCAGAAGAGTGCTCTGGTGGCGCCGTCAGAAACACGACGCTGTCGCTGATCAACTCCACCTCCAGGCCGAAGCGCTCGCCGATCCAGGCAAAGGTCTCAGGGCAGAAGAAGCAAATGTGGGTGATGTCATCTTTGTAGCGCCAGCGCGAGAATGCCTCAGCATCGCGCACCATCTGCGTCATCACGGCAAGGATGCCACCCGGGCGAAGCAGTCCCCGTAGGCGCTCAAGCTCCGCGCCTGGCCGCTGCAGGTGCTCGAATACCTCGGTCGCAGTAATCGCATCATAGCTTCGCGTATACACCGCCTGATCCGGCGCGTAGAATGGATCAAACAGGGCAACTGAATGGCCAGCTTCTTCGAGCATCACCGAAAGTGTCGGCCCCGGGCCAGAACCAAAATCCAGGACCTCGCTGCCTGCGCTCAGCCGGGCCAGGAGCGGAGTTGCGACGCGGGCCAGAAACCTCCGGTAGCCGGGATCATCCGGTGAGTTGTGGTGCAGGTCATACTCAGCCTGCTCCCGCTCTTCGGTCGGCCAAAATTGTGGAGGCACAAAAACCAGACGGCACTGCTCACAGCGCTGATAACTGCGCCTCTGGTCCCGTGCGAACTCCGCGGAGTTGCGAACTCCGCAAAGCGGGCAGCTGTCACTCACCGCTGATAGGCTCGGGCAGTTCAGGCCAGGCGACCGATAGCTGCGACAGCAAGTCACGCGCGATCGCAGCGTAGTGATGCCGGACTGACGGCAACGGCAGCGGGTTCGCCTCACATGCAGCGGCCAACAATTCGCAGTCCACTCCCCACTCGGTTGCGAAGATCGCAAAGCGATGCACGACGGTCGGAAAGGTCTCGCTTACGGAGCGTAGAAATGCGGCCGCCTCGAGCGCAGCCCCAGTTGCGGACTTCGCACGCACCAGCATTGCGGCGAAGCAGCGGGTGACCGGTGCCAGGGTCTCACACAGGTAGTCTTGCGCAAGCACCGCAGCGACCACCTCCTCCAGCGAGTTCAACAGATCCTGAACGGTCAGGTTCCCCTGAATCGTCCGCCAGTGCGCAGATTCGCAGTGCCTTGCCTGCTCCGGCCACAACAGCAAGCGCATCCAGGTGAGAGCCCCCGACAGTGCGGCCTCATCGGCTCTATGACGAAACGGCAGGCTGTGGGCCCAGGAGCCGGCTCTTACACGGTCGGTGATCTGCCGACCCCATTCCAGCGCAGCTTCGCGGTCACGGGCAGAAAGGGCGCTTTGGAGTCCGGCAAGCGGCGCTGCTACCGGACCCCGTTCATCCACTGCCTGCGCGCTCAGGCGCTCGGCAAGGCGGGCCCAGGCTGCGCCTTCTTTCAGCTCTCCCAAGGTGACCAGCAACTCAGCAAAACGCACCGCGCTACCGGAACAATCATCCAGGCTGTGACTGCGAAGGGTGCGATCGAAACGGCCATGGTAATGATCCAAGGTCATCTCATTGTGGTAGACACGGCTCATGCCAGTAAGCGAGACATCTCCCAACAGCGCCAGATCACTCGATTTCGTAAAACACTCCAGAGCCTGCTGATAAAGTTGTTCGATCTCAGGATCGCTCCGGTGGACGCGCCGCGTCACCTTTCCCGTAGTTTCCAGCATATACCGCCCCACCACCCTGGCGGCGAACGACTGGTCTGGCTCATCAAGCAGCTTGTCCAGCGCCCAGCAATAGTCCAAAGATAAGCGTACCCCTGGCAGCAGGCCTCCTGTGCCCACGAGCGCGGCTGGAACCAAGGTGCGCTGCCAACGATCCCAACTGCGGGCTGCCTGCCGCGGAGCTTGCGGTCCAGACATCTTGGCGGCTACCGAGAAGGCTCTTCCAAAGGAGCCGCCGGTAACGGCGGGAAGTGGAGGAACCACTTGCCGCGCGCGAAGCATTTCGTAGGTAAAGGCACGCCCACTCCGAACCCGGCGCAAGGGCGTTGCGGACTTCGCAACCGTGGGCCCGAGGAAGGCCAAAGCTTCCGGCAACAGGTTTGCCTTCAAGTCGTGATGGATGCGCAGCCCGACCTGCAAACAATGGTCCTGGGCTTTCTCAGGGCAGGCGATGCCCAGCGAGGTCGGCAGGCACCACCCGTCTGAAGCTGAGCCGGCGAGCATAAAGGACCAGAAGCCCCACTGTTGCGGCATCGCGCGGGTGGCAAAGTTGTGCCTCCAGACAGCGATCTGGAAGAGACTACGCAGGGGGCGCGAGATCTCAGGATGCGCCAGAACCGCGCCGGTTAGGTCCTCATCGGGAATCAGCATCGGCCGGGCGGCACCAAGAAGGTCCGAAGTCCAGGGCTGCCAGGGATAGCGGCCGTCTCCAAGGATGGTCGCGAAACGACAGCTGTTTTTACTTGCGAGAAGGTGAAACAGCTCGTCGGTGCATTTCTGTGGCGAAAAATTTAGCATTTCTTGAATATGCCATAGGCACCCCAGTGAGCCAACGCCGCACGGATTCAAAAGCCTTGGTGAGGCTCGTGGCGGACTTGAGGGGCGTTTAATCTACGCAGCTAAACCGCAATTATTCCGAACAGTCAGGCGTGAGAAGCCTCAACCCTCTGCATTTGCTAGTCAAAATAAGATACTGAAATACACTTAACCAAACTAAACTGCACTTTACGCAACTATACTACAGTTTATTTCAATAAAGATGCTGTTTGCTGCTTGACAGCACGCATTGAGTTGCCAAGATACCCATCCGCAGACCACACGGGCAAGGTCGCCCGTCACCTACAATCCGGACAGCAGCCAGTGAGTGAGCTTTTTGCAGAGCAGGTAGAGCACCTTCGCGAGACCCATTTTCTCGTGTTGTTCTGGGCTGCGAAGGCTGAGAGTAAGAGTCGTGTGTATAATCTTACAAATGCCTTTGATGATCTCAAGGCTCACGACATTACCCGGACTAAGCAGACGGCTATGGCCTGTGTGGAAGCGCTTTGTCAGCTCCGCTTTTTAAACGTTCGCGACGAGCGCAATCGCAAGAATCTCTATATTACAACCCACGGAGCAAAGGCGATCGAGCAGCTGGCCACCAGCCATCGATTTCAAGTCCGCCGCTCCACTTTCCTGGAGGGAATCGCATGAGTATCGGAATCGGCGGCGCAGGTAGCAAGCTGGCAAGTTTGCTTGACACAGGCAACGCCATCATCGTCAACGTCTCTGAGATGGAGCTCGACAAGGTCGAAGCATCATCGAAGCTGCGAGCAGTTGCGAGCACCAACCGTGCCGCTTTACAAGGGTCACGGAAGGATCCAACGCTAGCCAAGGAGGCCTTCTCCTCGGTGCGCGACGTCCTCCTCCACGAGATCCAGAACAACATCGTCTTTACCTCCACCGGCGGCGGCACCGGCAACGGCATCTGCACCAAGCTGCTGGACCACGTCAGCGATCTGCCTCGTGTGGCTCTCGATGACAAGACCATGTTTGTCTTCGTACTGCCCTACGCCGATCAGGAAGCCGCTGAGTTCGTCGACAACACCATCGACTTCCTCGAAGGCCCAGTGGCTCGCGCCATCGACACCGGCAACACTGGCAACATCGTGCTGATCTCCAACAAGCAGAAATTCATCGACCGCCAAGCGGAACTCGAATACAACCAGCGCTGCATCGAATCGCTGCGCACGTTCCTCGATATTCCGCACAAGTGCGACCGCTTCTCGACCCTCGACGGGACGGTCGACTACGAGGACTTTCGTCACTACTGTGCTCGGCCGTATTTCAATCACTTCTTCCATGTCTCTTTCGACTTGGAGAAGCCGATTGGCGAGCAAATTCGCGAGGCAACTAATCCCCTGTTGCTTCCGCCAGCCGCTCCCATCGAGTCCCTGTTTCTGCTCGAAGTACCGAAGCCCGAGCAGGCTCCGGCGTTCTACAAGATCCTCGACTACTTCGCCAACGAGCAGCAGGTCCCGCCTGCTTACGCCGTGGTGCACAACCCCGAGATCCCGAACCCCCTGCTGACTGTCTCGCTCTTGTACTCACGCCAGCCGCTTGAGCTCGTGGACGACTTCAACAGCATCTCGGGCCAGAACAAGCGCCGGCGCATCCGCAAGTCTCTCGACCAGAAGGTCACCCTGAGTAAGCTTGAGGTCGACTTTGAAGACGAGACCCACCAAGTGGCCGGAGAGACCGGCAAGGACGAGGACGAAGTTACCAGCGTGCTGCGCCGCATCGGCAAGCTTTAGCCTGGAGACAGTCACCACGGCGCCCAGCGCGCCTGCCGCCGTGGGAACGCCCCAAGGCCCTTGCCCCTTGTGGGCTAGGTTCGTAGAAGGCCTCGTAGCGAAGCGGAGTGGCGTTCTTTCCATCCCGCGTGGTGCACCACGACGGGCACCTCGGCTTCTTCGTGCCTTCAGGTCAAATCAAAGACTTTCTTGGTAGCCTATTGGGTGCAGAGCTATGCATTCGTCAACCGTAGATCCAAAGAGCTTCGTGCGATGACGCCACGCGCCGAAGCGCTCCGGGCCGGATGTCGCAATCACTCGCAAACTGTAGCAGGCTCTGATTGTTGCCTTGGGCCTCGAGAGAAAGGGACCGCAGGGATGGCGCGTCAACCGCATGTCCTCGTGCGAACTTCTACAATGCGTGCAAGGATGGGAGCCAGTTCCCGTTGCTCTGCAGCAAGCACAGGCAGGCGAATGCGACTATCTCTGCATCCGTAGCATTACGCTGGGCATCACTGAATTCCGCCTCCCACCTGTGCCCCACTAGCGTTGTCCGTGACGATACAGCCGGGTAAAAGACGGCGGCGCCAAACCGCCCAGACACTGATAGCAGGGCAGCCAAGCGCTGGGGAATAATTGCAGACAGGGTCCTCACGGCGGATAGTTTCGGCTGGCTCTGGCGGACTATCAAAGCCCGCGCGACGCGAGGGCTGCGCCGCTTAAAACCGCCACTTGAAAGAAAAACGACCTTTGGCATCAACGCTTGACCTTTCGCCCGTGCTTGACAAGGTTAGCAACTATTGCAATCACTGGGGCCGTGCCCCGATCCACTGCGAGGCTGCTTGATGGTGAAGACGTGTTTAATTCTGAGTCTGCTGATTGCTCCGCTGACCGGGTTCGGCGACATAAGTGGTCTCCTAGCAGACTTGCGCTCGAACGAGCCGGCCAAAACTCGCGTGGCTCTGCTGAAACTCAAGCGACTTTCGGTGGTGGCTGAGAGCCGCAAGGAAGTGTCCGCAGTATTGGTGCGCCTCCTAACGGAAGGCGATCCTATGATCCAACGCGGCGCAGCGGATGCCCTCGGTGCTTGGCAAACCGCCGCCGCCGTCACACCGCTCTGCGAATTTGCGAAGTCCGCAAAGACGCATGCCCGCGGGGCCGCACTCTCAGCGCTTGCCAGGAACGGGACGGAGCTCGCGTTGGAATGCTTGGTGACCGAGCTGAAAGCGTCGTGCGATTCCCATGCAATCCAAGCGCTACACCAGCTATCACCAGAGCAGCAAAGCGCCGTTGTTGAGCAGCTCATACCAGTCCTGGATGCAGCGGCACAGTCCCGCCTGACTAGGGCGCTCGACAGAGGAAAGCGCACCGCGAGCGCGCAAGTCACGATTCGGACGAAGCCGGACCTGGCAGAATTACGGGCGCTGGCTGAACAGATTGACCTCGACCCGCTTGCGGTGTTGCATGCCTTGCGGGCCGCGGGACTGGCAGGGGAAGCGGAGGCAATTCGTTTGCTCCAAGAGGGGCACTACGACATTGCCTGCCAGGCCCTTGCGGACATCGGCACGGCCGCTGCACTTCCACATCTCGCTACCCTCGCCAAAAGTGACAAGGCAGTGGTGCGCCGCATGGCCCAAACTGCTACGGCCGGCATTCAGAAACGGGCCGCTGCCAGCAACGATTAATACCACCTAATGCGGATGTGTATCTTATTTCTCGCTGGAACCGGGCTGGCAGCATGCCTGTACTACGCGATCCGCGCGCTCCGAATGAGAAGGCTGATGACCGGAACCCCGACCACGAAGATTGAGGATATCACTGGGGGGCTCACAGAGCTTTCAGGCCGGGTCCCAGATAACGCGGACATCCTAGAAGCCCCGATTAGCGGCCAAGAATGCGCATACTACCGCATTAAGATCGAACAATATCGATCCCAGAAAGATTCTGGCGGCTGGCACCAAGTCCTGGAAGCTAGCGCGCCGGACTGGATGACTATCGATGACGGGACCGGTATTGCCGCCATCTGCCTAGCAGACGCGACCTTCGAGTTGGGACGTGATATTCGCAGCGAGAGTGGTGGGTACAGCGGAGCTCCCGAGAAGATCCGAGAGCGCCTCTCCAGCAAGTATGGCTTCGACACCAAGGGCTGGGTCTTCAATAAGCGTCTCCGGTATACTGAATTTCGGCTCTCGTCAGGCGATATGCTCTACGCGATTGGGGAAGCCACTGCAGGCGAGCCACCGACGTTGAAGGCAGGGCCCAAGGGCTTGCTGCTCTCCGACAGGCCGGAGGCCATCCTGGCCGCGGAGTTACAGTTTCGTTTCGTTGGCTTTGCCGCCGGTGCCATTGGCAGCCTCATTGTGCTGATTTTGGCATTGTCCAAGTAGGCAATCCGATGGAAATGCCTCAAGTCTCGCTGCCTGAACAGCTGGAGCTGTACCGCGTGGCCCGGCGCCGCCGGGACCTAGTGCAACAGGCGGCGCGCTTGTTGCTGATGGCAGGCAGTGGTTTGCTCCTCTTCTGCGCCTTCGACTACTGGCTCCAACCGAGTTGGGTGGTGCGCTTCGCCTTGGCTGCGGTCTGGTACACCGCAGTCGGCATCAAGGCCGTCCGGCTCTTGCGGCGCTATGCGATACGCGCGTCGGACCTTGACATGGCCTGGGAGCTTGAAGCACGATTACCGCTGGGCGAGTGCCTCATTTCCGCGGTCGAGTTCTATCAGTCACCACAGCTGGGCACCTCGCCGGAGATGCTGGATTGGACGCAGCTGGACGCGCAGGTAGAGCTGAGCCAAGCCACCCCCGAAGAACTCTTTCCAGTGCAACGGGCCTGGCCGGTCTGTGGCGGGATCCTCATCGCGATCTTGTTGATTGGCTGCTTGTTGCTGCCGGATGGCATCGGCCGCTCAGCCCGCCGCCTGCTGGTACCTACGCCCCATGATGCCACGGCCGGTAGCTTCAGCCTGGGCATCATTTCTCCCGGAACCGGCAATGTGCTAGAGGGGAAAACCGTAGCCGTACGAATGCACTGCGAGGAATCGTCGCTGACGAACGTCTACCTCGTCGCCGACAATGAGTATGCCCAACACCGGATCCGAGCCGAGCTTGAGCCCACCACGGGGCACTATCTGGCAGAACTGCGCGCAGTGCGAGAAGACACGCTGTATTGGGCAGCTGCCGGGCGCGTCCGTTCGCGCGCTTACCAGCTAACTGTCCTGGCAAAGCCACGCCTGCGCGCGCTCAACTATCGCATTGTGCCGCCGGACTATCTCGACGCCGCGATCGTCGAAGGCGAGGATCTGAATGGCCAGATCGAGGGCCTGATCGGGGCTACCGTGGAGCTGAACATCGAGCTATCCTCGCCCATCACCTGGCTGCAAATCAAGCGGGGCACCGAGACCATCCGGGCCATCATAGACGGATCGCGCGCCTCGCTGCGCTTCCACTT
>Ga0115567_10002624_pt1 | contig 17804 bp, 21 predicted proteins | sample COGITO_mtgs_1204_2_FD_88679 | JGI IMG/M metagenome (GOLD analysis project Ga0115567, IMG submission 88679) | Pelagic marine microbial communities from North Sea - COGITO_mtgs_120412 | ecosystem: Environmental > Aquatic > Marine > Epipelagic | place: Germany:Helgoland, sampling site Kabeltonne... | reverse complement strand
CAGCCTCTCCCGCCCCGTCCCGATCCCGTCCCGCCGAAAACAGGTCTTGCACGCCCGCGCCCGCGCCCCCGAAGACCAGGTCAGCGCCGGCAGGGAGGACGCGGGCGTGGCCCGCGCTGAGGAGGGCGAGGAGTGCCGGCTCTTGGAGCGTGCGCAGCGCCGGGCTCTGCCGCGCCGCCGCGAGAAAGGATGCTCGCAGCGCGGCGCGGCCAGCAGCGTCAGAGAGGGTGGACGCGGCCGGCACCAGCCCCGAGAGCAGCCCCTCAGCGGCCGCCGCGCCGCGCGAACGCGCCGGCTGCGCAGCTGGGTTTCGGGCGGCAGCGGCAGCAGCCAGCGCGTCTTGGCGGTGCGTTCGGATCACGTTGCGCTGCGCCAGCATCTTACGCTCGTGCGCAACCATCTCGCAGATCAGCGCGGCCCCAGGGCTGGCGGGTGATCCTTCGCTGCACGACCGCGCGCCAGCTGCGGCCGAGCACGAGGGTAGAGGGCGTCACGAGTTAGGCGCGGCAGAGGAGCGAGTCTGAAATTATTACGGTTCTGGGCGGGGCGCGCCTGTTGTGTCGAGACTGTTTAGAGAGAAGTTAAATTCGCTCGGAGATGCTAATGCTGCGAGGTGCGTCGAGTGAGGATGAATGGGGGGCGTCTCCCCGTGCGATGTCGTCTGATCTGCGTCGGCGGTGCCGGGCTCCTCGGGCGCTGATGTCTCGGGGGACAGCCAGGCGACGCTACCAACAGGAGGAGGAGGCAGTGGCTTGACCGCGCTCCACGGAAGTGGAGAAATATGAGCATCATCTGCTTGAGATACAAGCGGGGAGCTCAAGACATTCTCCTGAGTGTCCACGGGGCTCAGCACCTCAACAGAACGCGCGCATGAATCGTCGCCATCGCCAGGAAAGCAGTTGCGGATCGACGAGCTGTCGCCTTGAATCGACGGCTGATACGCCTCTCCAATGTCCAGTTTTGACATTGGAGAGTCGCACGTGGTGGACCCACGCCCGGGCGGTAGCGGGCGTGCACCCTGCCAAGGAGTAGTGAGCTCCGGGCCCAGCATTGCTCGCACGCGGGCGCGAAGCTCCGATGAAGCTCTTGCGCTCGGAGCGCTGTGCATCGTCCGCTTCTCCTCTGTTGGTCTCACACCATCGCGCTGCCCTGGTTGCGCAGAAGGGAAGCTGCAAGGCTCGTTGCGCACAAGCCCGGGCGCTGCCGCAGACTCGCCGACCAGGCGTTCCTCCGTTGACGAGGATTCTGTGAATCCCCTGGAAAGGGACCCGCATCCGTGGGTCCATGGTGCTACGGAGCGGTCTCGTTCATCCGGAAGTTCGCAAGCAGTAGCCGCATGCCCAGGCCTCGCCTCCTGTTTGATGGTGTCCGCTGCCCCAGCGGCCTCTTTTGCGCCGTTGCGCGCAGCTGCGCTTGCTTCACCATTCGGGAGGACCGAAACGTGCGCCAGTACTTGCTCTATGCCGCACATCAGCGCCTGAAAAGCATCTGTGCCGTGCAAGTTTTGTACCTCCACTTTGGTCTGCGACTCCATGGCGGCCGTCGATGCACCCAGTGGTTTAGAGTTGGCACTCTCGTTCTCCCCCGGCGGTGAGAGGGTGTGCCGGGCAATCGCTGCGATGGGCGCCCGCAACGGCCCTGGAGGTGTCGCACTCCAAACTGCCCCTTCCTCGGTGTCATCGTCCCGAGTCCGCGTGGAAGCGGAGGGCGTCGTATGCGACGCATGTGCTTGGTAGGTGGGAGAAGGCAGCGCAGTCGGGGGCAGTAGCGCTCCCGGAAGAAGAGAACCCCCATCCTCTTGCAGCGTGTTGGCTTGTGAGTCAGCCTTAGTTGACGCAGAGGGCTCAGATGAATCGACTCCGGGAGCGCTAAATTTGTGTCCAAAAAGTGAATCTGCCTCCTCACACAGCTTTGCAAGCGCCTGTAGACGCTGTTTTCGCAGCCCGTTGCTTTCCTGCAGCGTCTGCCGCCTCCTTTGCTCGGCATCCTCAGCGAGTTGCTGCGGCGTCCATGGTACGAAGCGAATGGCACCGCACTGAGACGGGCCACGATCATGTGTTCCCGTCCTGTTCGCTACTTGGACATCAAGCTGGGGGTCCATTCTCGAGATCGACTTCGCCAGACCTGCGCAGGGCTCGTCGAATTGGCAATGTGCAAATTGGGGGAGCATGGCCATAGCCACTTGGCATGGGCGCGGCAGACCAAACGGCAATATAAGGATAAGTCAGGTGTATGAGATCATGTTCTAGAGCAGATGGAAATACCAGCTAGCTTCTGTTCGAAGGTGTTTGGCTCCGGCCAGCTAGCACCCTGCGGGAGGACCTGGTTCTGCCTTGCGCCGATTGGCGACAAAGGTGTGCGGCGGGTTTCGGGTGAGCGAGCGCGGCCATGAGATTCATTCGCCGGGTTGATGAGACCGGCAGCCTCGAGCTCGGCCTGCATCTCGTCCTGCCCAGTTTTCAAAAAAGGGTCTGAAATGGATCCTTTTCAAAAGTGGATTTTATGTACTTAGAGAGCCGCAGCGGCCGGCAGCCTAGCGCTAGATGATGGGGCGCAGGTTCAGCGATCATCGCAGGGCCTCTTTCATCCTCCTTATCCTAATCGCAGAGTACCCGGTCCTGACTCGGTGTGGTACGATGTTGAGCTTGCACTCGATTTCATCTGCGTTACGGCCACTGCCCACTCTCTGGTGGGAAAACGGGCGGGATCCCAGAGCAACTTGGCGAGGCGAAGCAACGCTGGTCCCAACACTAGTGTCGCTCCGTGGGGGCGGAGAGCAGCGCAAGAAAAAGGAACATAAATCGATGCGAAAAGATTCCAAGGAGGTATCACGGGCGAATGAGCTGCACGGGAGGCTGCTCAGGTGCATGGATGTCGAGGCGGTGTTCCAGGCGATTGCGGGCAAGGAGAGCGAACTGGACCCGCCGTGCATGGCGACCGCCCTGCACCGGATCGTGCGTAACAGCATTGTTCAGCCTCGACCAGGGCCGCAGGTTACCCCTCTCCGCGCTTCTGTCCTACAGATATTGAGACGCAGGTGGGATGAAGGTGCCACTGAAACCTAAACCCCACTTGCAGTATCTAGCCCAGCTTCGACGGACAAATTCCATCCGTCAAGACGAGCGCCTCCACTGTCTGCTTACCCAAGCAGAATCGCAGCTTGGTGCGGCTGGGGCGACTTTTGCGCCGCGGGATCTTGCCACGCTGGCGTGGGCAGATGCAAAGCGCGTGGCCTGGCATAGCGGGGCGAGTGCCAGCGGGCAGGTGGGGGGCGCGACATCGGTGGACACGCCGGTGCTGGGGGCAGTTGCGCGGGAAGTGGAAAGGCGCGCAGCAGAGACTGGGCTGGGCGCGTTTTCAGCGCAGGAGCTGGCGACGCTTGCGTGGGCAGCAGGGACGACGCGCTCCCAGCACACCCTCTTGAGCGACGTGGCGGCGGAGGTTGTGGCTCGTGCGGGGTGCGGTGATGCGGCGAAGGAGCCGGCAGGGGCACCACTGGCAGATTTTAAGCCGCAAGAGCTCAAGGATTTGGCGTGGGCCGCCGCTCGCGTGCAGGTGTGCGCCGCGCCGATGCTGGCGGCGGTGGCCGAGGCCGCTGCGCGCCGCCCCCTCGCGACATTCAAGGACCAGGAGCTCTGCGCCCTCGTCTGGGGTCTTGCCAAGGCTCCGGTCAAGTCATCAGATGCAGCTGCGCATGCCATCAGCGTGCGCACGCTTGTCGCGCACGCGGCGAAGGAGGTGTGCCCTGATTGCTCCCGTTGTCGCGTGAGCAAGCTAGAGCCGCGGTGTGGGGCGGTGCAGCACGGCTAAGGCGAGCGGGTTGCGTAGATTGAGCGGCGTGGCGCAGAACAGCTCGGTCCGTTGCACCTCACGGAGTTGCTGCAAGCGGTTGAGGCTGCCGATTTGGGCGCAGTGGCTGAAAAGCTCTTTTCGATTGTTGAGGAATTCGCGTTGGCGCCTCGCACGGCTGGACGCTCAGGGCTGGCGCGGGCTGGCACGGTGCAGCTGGAGCGCTTCCGGCCCAGGGAGCTGATGATGGTGCTCTCGGCCTTCGCCGCCACTGGGCACGGCACAGACGCGTTCTGGGCGGCGGCGAGCTCGCTGGTCACCACAGGAGGCGAAGAGATGGGCCTGCGCACTGGGGAGCGACTGCAGCGGATGCGTGGGCAAGAGCTAGCCGGGACATTGGCGGCATTTGCACGGGCGGGCCGCCTCGTGTCCGAGTCTGAGCCTGAAATGCTGCAAGTGGTGGCCACTGAGATCTGCAGGTCAGTCTCGGCCCTCGAATGCCCCCTGCCCTGCCCGCATCGGCAACGGCGCTGAATTTGGGACACTGGCAGGAGGAACCTTGAAACGGTTCCGTACAAGAGCCTCGAAGCCATGCTCAGTGCGCTGGGCAAGCACAAGTTAGCAAGTCAAGCGCGCCGGGCGCTAAGGGTGGCGCTCGACGAGCGTCGTGAAGGCTGGGAGAAGGGGAGTGAGCTGAAGGCGCAGGAGGGCATAATTGAAGCGGACAACCAAGAGAAAGAAGGGAAAGCGGAGGCAGACCGCAACGAAGAAAAGGAAACCAAAAGGAAGGAGAAGCATAAAGTGGAGAAGAGGACCGAAGAGAAAAGCAACAAAAGCCGTGGGGTGCAGGGGGATGAGGTTGGGACAAAACGGAAAAGGAGCAGTCGCGAAGTGGGAGGCTCCCGGGAAAGCAAAGCTCGTGATCACGCTCATGAGATATCAAGGTGTGCCAAGAAGAAGCAGAAGAAGAAGAAGAAGAAGAAGAAGACTCTCTCCGTGTGAGCCTTCGTTCAGGCACTCGGGCTCGCGGGCTTTCGGCTTGAATTAAAATTTCAAATTGGAAAGGCAGAAGGGAAATATTTCATCTGAGCCTTTTTGTGGCCCTGTGGTGCCTGCACCACAAGCCTTCAGAAAGCGCTGCCTTAAAGCCCCGCCTCCTTCGTGCTCCTTGAAGCATCACGCAGTGTGCTTGAAAAATTCACAGAACCTTCACTGAGAGAGATAGATACGTTCACTCTATCTAGCGTATGTCCCGTGGTCGCCAGCAATTTTCGTCACGTCACATCACGGCACAGCTCCTGCCTCCAAGGCTGCTCTCAAGGTCTCCAGCCCAAACTCGAGACGACTGCTCTGATCTGGTAGTGGCTCCGACAGTCATGTTGCGCCTCAGGCCCATGTATTTCGATCCATATTTCTGAGGACCATCGTCGGGTTTGCGTCCGCCGATTGCGTCGCCTGTTTGAGATCCATTCACCCGTGCGGCCCACGTAGCGGCGAGCGGGGTCGGGATTTGGTTTTTTTTGTTGGCCGGGCGGCGATGCTTGACGCGACTGGCAATGCGCTCTCCTGACACGGACGCTTCACTCGTGGAGATCGGGTATCCCGACAGGCTTTGCCCCGTGGTGACTGGTCTCTCGACGTCTGGGCTGTTGTTACACTTTGTGACTGAGACTGCACCGTCAGAGAGGAGCGGGCTGCTGTCGTCAGCAGAGCTTTCAAAAAGAGGTGTAGTGTTGAGAAACTCACTTTGTGCACGGTGATTCGCACGTTGCTTTGGCAAAGAATCCACGGAATCCTGCGAGCCAGCAGATTGGGTCACATGTCGTCAGCATTAAGTGCAAATCAAGACGCCAAGCGTGAATCATCACCCTGAAAAAAAAAAGGGTACGCATATAGGCACTTTTTTTTTTGAGGTAATATGTGATACCTGGATAGGAAAAGCGCTGCTTGCTGGGCCCTGGATTGAAGCCGCAAGGGACACTGCGCGCGCGCGCAGCTGCGAGACGCCGAGAGAGAGCCTCAAAGTGAGCTGCCCGAGAATGCCAACCAGCCCCTGTCCCCTCCCCGAGACAGCTCCATCCTCGCCCGCAGATCCCTGGCTCTTGTTGGTGCAGGACCTGGCCAGGTTCCTGCGCCTGGGAGGATTGGCGAGGGGGCTAGCAGCAGCAGACGAGATGGAGGCCTCTGATACTGAGGTCGGTGAAGGCGGCATCGTGAAACGCGAGTCTAGCGGCTGCGACGCACCTCCTCGTGCACGGGGGCTCTGCGGACTCATGTCTAGCGGGCACTCGGAGATCTCCGAGTCGACTCCAAAGGGCGCTTCTGCCTGGTCCTTGGCCGGTTCCTCCCGCTCCTCACTGTCTGTGGAGTCCGCCCAGTACGCCGCGCAGTCCTGCGCCGCGCTCGCGGTCAGCGGGCCTTTGCGACGAGCTGCGCTGTTGCTTTTTGTTAAATCTCGCACCCATCCAGGGAAAAGTAGACTCGGTGCCCGTGAGAAGAAGAGAGGAGATGGTCGCACCGAGTCGCACTCAGAGTCGGACGAGGATGCTTCTGCATGGGAGCCGTTTCCACCATCCAGGGTCCCCGCAGGACTCGGTGCAACTGCACGGGTGGCACCGGGTGGAGTGGCCAAAGACAGCAACTCCGCTCGCGCACTCGGAGAGAGCATCCTGGGGTGATTCCAGGAGGGTTCAGCTTCGAGGGTTCAGGAAAGATGAGCCATATCTCACCAAGTTGCTGCTTGATTGTATCCACTCGAGTGAGCACACGGCCGCCCGTGAGGCTGTTTCTACTGGGCGAGGGGTGTACGAGTGCAACTTGGAAGAGTCCCCTGCGGCTCTCTGCTCTCCTTCTCCTGTTCCCCCAAAGCCCCGGGGCTCATGATCATCCTCTTCCCGCTTTGCCGATGTCATGTCGCCGTTGTCCGCACCTGCGCCCGTCCTATGCACGCCACCATCGTTGCGGCGCAATGTAGTTGTGAATAAATTCAGTGTATCAAGAGAACTCTCTGTGGCCTCGTCACTCTCCTGGAGCTGCTGGCGGGCGTGCAGACCCAGGAGCCACCACTCCTCGTTCTCCCCGACTTCCTCCAGCTCCTCGGAGTCAGACGACCCGAACATCCCACCCTCCTCTTGCTTGCCTATGATCCCACCTGCACCGTCTTCGCGCGGGATCATGCAGGCAAAGATCAGCTCCCGCTTCCACTCCGGCAGGCTCTCGTCCTCACGGAGCCGCCCGCTACGCCTCCACGCGATCGTGCTTCGAATGACCTGTGTTCCGCACAGCTCAGTCCGTAGCCCCACCGTGATGGAGACGGGAGAGAGGGGTACACCTCGCACTCAGCCAAGAACTCGGCGCGCCACGCTCGGTCGCTCTTTCCCTCTTGAGCGCCCCCTTCCTGTACCGCCATCCGCGTCAGTGAGTGTTGCATCACCATGCGTCAGTGAAGCGTTGCATCACCACGCGGGTAGAGACGGGATGAACGTGGAGGGACTGCTCGAAACAGAGCAGCGAAGATCGCCGCGGCCACACGACGCGAGGTCGGCCTTGCTTGGCCTCCTTGCGGGTACTCACAACCTGACCTCGCACGGACCCTGCCGGAAGCGTCGCCATCAACGGCCCAATGGTGCGAGGGACGAAGTAACCACCCGCCGTGGGGCTCCCCTCTTCCAAGACCTTCCCCGTGGTTCTTCCCGTGCTGCACCTGACAGGCGGCGTGGTCCTAGTGGCCCTTGCTACTCCTCCCATTCCGCCAAGTGTGGCCGACAGGACCGCACTCCTGGTCTTGGAGATGCCTGCACTACCGCGCCTGTCTTGGAGCCTGAGCCTCGCTACAAGCGCCTTGGTGGTTCTCCCGTGCTTGTCGCTCGCTTCAGCTGTCCCCATCCGCCTCCCAGCGGCCAACGGCGCACCTTGCGGTGGAAGCGGCATGGACAATCGCAGAGGCGCAAGGCAGTCTGTCCTGCGCGCCGCAGAGTCGCACAGGTCATGCAATAGACGACAGATGGTAGATACTTCTTTTCCTGAGCAGTGCGGACAGGGTGATTGCTCACCCTGGTGACGGGAGACGGACGAATGTGTCCCGTGGAGCGAGCGGCCGCAACACTGAGCGGAGTCGTTTGGGTGCCAGGGCCTTATCTTGCGACGCCACAGCGAGGGCGGTCTGAGCGGGCGATCGGTCTGCGAGCGGCAGGCGTGGGCGCGGTGGAAAGCGCTCTTTCACCATCACCTGGTGTTCAGGACCACCGAGTCGCATGCCCTGCCCGGACACGAAGAGCGACCTGCGTGCACGCCTCGGAACCTGCGCACCTCCTATCACATCGGCACTTTCACCCTTGTCCAGACCCGTTGCTGCGTTTTTTGCGCAGAGCATGACAGCTTGCGCCCGTGATTCCAGCCTGCACGTGCATTTCACCCGAAGGAGAATAAGCTAAGGATTACTGCATGCCGGGCTCGGCGTCAGCTCCAATGGGGAACCCATGCTTCAGCTCACCTTACGGCATTGGCGTCGGCGTCACAGCCACCCTGACTACGCAAAAGGACGGCCGCTGGCGCTTCCCCGCGTTGGCGTCTCTGATGGCATGCTGCAATTCGCATCATCTTGTGCACGAACCTTGAACGTACCTGTTCCAATTGAACAGGTCGGCGTTACAAATCGCGTTGGCTTCCCACCCACGGGAATGAGATGACCTTTTCGAAATCTCCACCACATTCGTTCTCTAGAGCCTCAAGAACCCTCTCTGGGTCCATTTCTCTTTGTCTCCGCTTCGTCCCTCCTTTCCACTCGCTCAACCCACGAGCCTCACGTTCCTTCTTTCTGAAGTCCCGACGAACGCGCGAGTCCTTCGAGATCATACCTGTTGCGGTGATACCGAGCGGTTGACTCTCCGGTAGGAAACTGCCATGATTTGCGCCTTCGGTCGCCATGCTTACACGTTCGGTCAGGGAAAAGAGACGTGTGGTCACTTTCGGGATTCTTGTCGTTTGACCATGTACAGAATTGGTCACGAATGACCAGTTTTGTCATCATGACAGTTTGATCCATTTTTGATCCCGTTTGGGGGCGCGACTGCTGTCCACTAGAAGTGGGCAAACCCGGCCGGGCCAGACTACACTACTACCGGGGGATGCGATGGAAAGCGATGAGGACTTTCAGATCGTCTTTGGCGACGAGGGATTCAGCAATGATGCGGCGTTCAGCGTGCCAATTCGCAGCTTTGAAGCGCAGCAGCGTGCGAACGCCTGTGCAGCGCAGGTAGCCCGAACCCCCCCACTTCACGCGCCACTTGCGTGAACATGGGCGATACCGGCAATTCACCTTGAATGACGGAGTCGTCTTGAACTCCTGACTCCTGCGAGGACTCGTCAGGTCGTTCCGGAATGGCTAGCCTGGAATGAAAACGTAGAGACGAAAGTACTTCTCGAGGCGCTTGCAGACGGCCCGCAGGAAACCGAGAGTGCAGCATCACAGCTGCGTTGGGATCTTGTTGAAATTCCCGACAATACGCCCGCGCCGGAGCTCCGCCACTCATTCAGCATTTTAATGCAGAAGGTGGCCCTCCGCACCTGGAGAGAGCAACCAGATCGTTGGGATCTGGTTGCTCTCCGGCGCCCTGCTCTCCTTCCCCTTCAAAGCTGCGAAACCAGATCCCTCGGCTCGCGCATCCTTACGCTAGGAGAGTTCACTGCAGGGTTGTGTGCATCGCCTTCGCGGACGGGTGTGGATGCGCCTTTCGGGCGCACACGAGATGCAATCTGGACCAGTACTGGACGCGTGGCAGTCGCTCCAGCCGTCGGCTCACCGCCCTACGGCGGTGAATGTGCAGGCTCCGCCGATCTTCGGAGCACGCGACCCCACTCCTGAATCGGACTTCCTTTCCTCTGCGGGTCGGCGTGCGCGCGGACGCATTCTAGCAGCCGTTGCGCTTGCGCGCCCCGACGTCGAGTATGCGCCGCAGCTTCCTGCGCTCACGTCACTTGGGCTGCTCTACTTGGATGAGCGTTCGTGTTGCGCGTGGCTCCAAGCCCTTCTCCTGGCCTCACTTCCGCCGCACGCGCAACCCCACCTCGCTGCGCCGCTCCTCGTCGGCCGCGACGCTGCGTGTGTCGCAGAGGCTGCCGTTTTGCTCAAGGTCCGCGCCGCGTCGCCTCGTGCGGCCACCGCTCTCGCCGCGGGAGACGGCAGCGCTCTCCGGCGCGCCGCAGCAGACTGGCTCGGCGCGGTGTGGCTGGGCTCAGGACCGCTCGTGCTGGCAGCAGCAAGCGTCGACATGCTCGCTGTCGAGGGCACCGCAGGCCTTGTTCGCCGCGCCGTCGGCGCCGTATGGGCTCTCCGGCAGCGCCTCTGCCTCGCCGCTACAGCCACCGGAGGCCCCGCTGTCTCTCCCGCTCTCTCGGCTGCCGAAGAACTCGCTAGCAGCATGCGTCACGGGCTTTGTCCGCGTGCGCTGGCCCGGGCGTCGATGGACGCGGCCCAGCGCAGCGCCGTGCATTTCGCGGATGTGGCGGCGCTCGCCGAGCGCCTGCGCTCGGCCGACTGCGATCCCCGCTGCGCGAGTAGCAGTGGCGCGGGCCTGGCGTTGGACGCCGAGGTCTCTTCGATGGCGCGGTATTCCTCCGGCGGTTCAGGCGAGCCGTTCTATTTGCCCTCGGTATGGCCAGGGAGCAGAGCGGCGACCGACGACGAGACGCAGATCCTCTGGGCGTGGCTTCCCGCACCCTTGCGTATCCGCGACGCGCGGGTGGTGTTCTCCTCGGCACGGGACGGCACAGCGCTGCAAACACTTTACGCGCGCGCAGCAGCGCTCCCAGCGCCTAGCCACTGTATTCTGCTTGCCCGTGGCACGTGCGGGAGCGTGGTTGGCGCATACCTCTCTGGCAGCCCGCACCTCTGCGCTGTAACAACCGGCGAGTCATTCGTGTTTTCGCTGCGCCCTCACGCGGTGCGGCACAACTGGACGCCAGCACGGGCGGAACAGGCGTGGCTGACGTGTCGTGCGGACTGCCTGGTGGTGGGGGGTGGTGCGCTCTCGCTCGACCGGACGCTCGACTCCTTTAGCTCCTGCGCCTCGCCCACCTTTGGCACCGCCTCTCCACTCATTACTACTCCGATAGCTGGGCAGCACTCGACGGATGAGCGCGGTAGCGCGGCAGCTGGAGACCGCGAGGTGGTGTGCGGTCCGGCTGGCACGTCATCCAGCACGTCATCAGGCACCCGGGTCAGCACACCCCTGCTGCTGGTTGAGCTCTGGGCGATTCAGTGATGCTGCGCTCAAGGTCTAGATGACGCGGCAGTCGGGGGATATGCGGCGCTGGGTGAGGCTAGGGACGGCGCAGGGTAGATAGCTGGGAAGAGCAAGACGCATGTCCGTCAATCATTTGCTGTCTGGCACGAAACCCGCTCGGTGCTTGTTTTCCTTCACTCAGAACCCCCCTTCCCACCCCAGTCGCGATTTGCCCCAGTTTTGCTTTGGGCGGCCAAGAAGGCTTGCACCTTCTGGATGGCCTTCTTCACAGCTGGGTCTGTTCCATACTCATTTGCCTTGGCGGGGTCCTTCATAACCTCCTGTGCCATTCGCATCACAGCTGGGTCCCGGAGCGCGGCGAGGAGTTCTTGGTCATTTAGGAGCGCCTGGATGCTCTCCGGGTTCAGCACGTCCTTCATTCCCTCCTTATCCATGACCTGCATTCGCCACCAAACAACAACCCGCACTCAACGGCCCGCTCGCTCTGTCCCTTCTCAATAGTACGGGAACGAAACTCACCGGGCTGGACGGCTCTTGTGCTGCGGAGTCCTCCTTTTTCTCAAGTGGTGAGGACTGCACAGTCCCGGTCTCGTCCACATCGACCCCGCCCTCGCCGATCGCCTCCGCCGCCAATTGCAGCCTAGCTTCGGTAAGGCGTGCGACCAGCGCCTCCTTCTCGAAGCAGTCATCGAACGACACTCCACGCGTAGTCAGTTCCTGCTTAATTTCTCCAACCGTCAGCGCTCGGATCGAGAGTACCAGCTGGTCGTACGCCGTCAGCGTCAGTCCTTCGTCCTCATTCGGCACAGCGCCAGTCGCGCGCAGCCCTATGATGCCGCGCCCTGCGCGCAAGACGGGGACATGATAGCCGCGTATGGAAGCGGCAGCTACGGTGCGTGAATCCTGCCCCACCAAGGAAGCGGTCAGCGACTGCCTCGCGATGGCGCTCCATGTGCGCTTGGATGCAGAGCGCGGCGGTTTGATTGAGCTGAAACGGTTTGCACCGCAGTGAAGGACGGTGCGAAGGAGAAGGCTAGGTTCGGTGCCGTGAGGGAAGCAGCGATAAGCAACTCGAGAACTTTGCGGGTCATCTCTCAATTACGTTGCAACTGCCCACCCAAGCATCCTCGTGAGCTGAATCTGCAAGCAAACGTGATTTGCCTTCCTGCTTTGGTTCGCAGCCGCAACGGCGTGTCAGGCCTGTAAGCAAAAATAGTGCATGGAACTTGGACCCCAAATCCTCGGACAAGGAAAGGTCTCGGTACCGACCAGCGGGCTATACACGAGGCCAGTTCTCGAACTTTGCGCAAGGAGAGCGAGTCTGAAGTCAATATCGTCTCAAGTCGCTAAAAGTCAACGGACGTGTTCCAAATTGAGAGAAAGATACGTGAAAAAGAATGATTTATGCTACATGTCCAGGAAATCGTTTCAGCCTATGGATTCGACTACTGTATCTGTCGCACCACTTTTCCTTGTCCCACTAAAAACCTGTTGTCCCACTAAAAACCTGTGAGAACAAGTGAGGAAAGCCACCTTCCCCTCCAAGCGCCATGGCAGGCCTCGCGCCCGCCTTACCAGCAATCAGCACCGCAAGGTAATCTGGCCCTCCTGATCTATTCACGTCATGCTGCGCGCCAGTACCTGGGCACTCCAGGGACGCTGCATAGACGAGTCCTGTGTCAGCAAGTGACAGCTTGTCGCCTCAAGCAGACTGCAGAATGTGAGTGACGCCGCCGGTGCGATGATTGCCCTCGCAGCGCCAGCGACACTGAATGGCCTCAAACCTCACTTGGATGCGACTGGGATCGAATGCAACAACTCGGCGGGTGACGCGAAGCGAGCGCGTCTCCACTACTCCCAAGATTTAAGCTCTGCCCAGGGCTACTTGAATCTGCTGGTGCAAGTTCAGGAGCTACGGGCAGCACAAGAAGTGGTTCGTGTGTCGAATAGACCGCAAGGGCCGGCTGACCCTGCTGTATTCGGCCACACGTCTACCCTCATCGGTCCTGCAATCACAACACCACAAGTCTTCCCTGCAACAAGCGCGGGCAATGTGGACATGAGCTCTGCTCTGCTGGCGCAGCAGATACAAATCATGGCGCTCACCAAGCAACTGATGCAAATGCAGGACTTGCTTCAGAACGTCAGCCACGGAGTGCCACCGCGTAGCGACGCCAAACAGAGTCACGCCGCCACAACCGGCGTCGAGGGCATCACGCAAGACTCAGCGGGACCTTGCAAGGTCCACAGCAACAAGTCCCAAGAAGATCGATGGGCTCCGATGCGCACGGATCGTGCGAAAGACTCAGCGGGACCAACAAGTCCCAAGAAGATCGATGGGCTCCGATGCGCACGGATCGTGCGAAAGGCGCCGGCTACGCGCAATGCAACAGTGCGCTGGACGCGGGATGAGCATAGGAACTTCCTCAGGGGTCTGGAGCTTCATGGGACGGGGCAATGGTCACGCATCTCGCAGGAGAACGTTCCATCGCGGACTCCCGCTCAGGTGGCGTCACACAATCAGAAGTTCGTACTGCGCTCTGCGGTACCGCCTCGACTTCGTCAAAAGCCTTCGATCCTCGACATCACGACCCCAGATGTGCAAAGAATGCTTGCAGAGGCCGTAAGATTCTAGGCAGTGCCCCCCAGAATCTCGCAACTCACGTGCGCTCGCGCTCGCACTGTCAAGAATTCATTTGAAGGCACCTGGCGCGCGCGAAATGTGCCAAGATAAAATCGAGTAGCACAGTCCCGAGCCGCGCCGCGCGTCATCGCGCCTGGGTGTTTTGTCCCCCCTCACCCATCTCACTGCCCTCGTGGAGGCCAATTTCGAGCGTCTCATCGCCGAGCGCCTGCTCGCCTCCCCCCAACTCCTCCCCAACCTTCTTGCCATCGGCCTCGCGGCGAATAGAGGGCACGCGCGCCCATGAGCCCCCCCTCCTTCCGCTCTGAGTTGTCGCCTGTGCCAGGAACAGCAGCGGCGGCTGTGTATGACCGGGGTGCGGTTGCTCCCACAAGGGAAAATCGAAAGGATTCCCGCGTGCGACACCAGCGACACGCCTTTGGCGATCGTTCCCATCTCTCCCCACCTCGCCGCCCTGCTGCACGTGCAACACTGGGGCTGAAGCTGCCGCAGTGGGCCGCCCAGCGGTGGCGACAGGAGGTGAAGCTGTGTGCCCGGTCTTTGCGGCTAGGGTCGTGACAACACCAGCTCCCTCCACCACAGCGAATCGGTCACTGATGCTGTGAGATGCACGCGGAGAACGCGTCCACTCCTCTTGCTCTTCACCGCTAGAGTCGAACGGGTTCTCGCCTCGTGCTTGCCTGCTCGCGCCAGAGCCTGCGCCTGCTCCCGCGCGCCCCGCCAGTGTATCTCGCATGCGCTCCGCCGCGCCCAGGGCTGATCCTCCAGACCCAGGGGAATCCATGTTCCCGGGGGCACCAGTCCATCCCTGCGCCGTGTGCGTGGTGTGTGCCGCATCCACATCTGCAAAATCGCCGGGGGGCGACGCTGCTCCTGCCCAACCAGTGTGTGAGCACCCTGCAGCAGCAACATCAGCAGCAGCTCCTCCTCCTGCGGTAAGAGGAGCGCGGTCCAAGCCTTGCCAGCTCCCGAGCCCCGGCGCACATCCATCGCCCCCTCCACCCAAGCCTGCACCCGACGGCTGGCGCGAGTGCGACGATAGGGTTTGTGAGTGCGACTGTAGGGGTTCGAGCGAAGAATCGCTTGGCGTCACAAGCCCTTGCCCAGCGTCGCGGGGCCTCTCTGCGAGACGTGAGGGAGCGAGAGGCGAAGGGTATGGGAAGTCCAGGGGCCCCATCCCTTCGCGCGTGTGCGCCCCCGCGGGGCACTTCCCCAACTCCGACGCTTGCGCGGTGCCTCGTATCCCGTGGCCGCTTGAGCCCTTCGTTCGTGAGCTCACCTCCTGCCGGGCCGCGAGACTCTCAGACATCCAAGGGCCACATCACTTCCCCTATGCAGCGCTTGCAGCCACGAGTGCTGCTCCCGAAAGGCACCACGGCCATTTGCTAGAGAAGTGGGAGCTTCGCACAAGGGCAGATGGGACGTGACCCGGATGAGAGCGGCGAGGAGGCGCGCGACCGCCTCCGTGTGCGCTGCGATCGCCTCAACGCTGCTGCCCTCAGCCCCTCCGCCCCAGCTGTCGTTGGTCCCCACGTCTTGTGCGGGAATTGGGGCGCGCGAAAGTGCCGGGGCGAGGGCGAGGGCGAGCGGCTCCGAGATGTCTGGTCGCGACGAACGCGTCGGCCCCCGTTGGTGCTTGGGGGTGCCCGCAGGGCGAACACGAGCGAGGGCGGCAGTGAGGCGTAGCAATGAGGCGGCGTTGCGGGGAGGAAGGACCGAGAGGAAGGCGTGGAGGGCACGCGGATGCTGTGCGGGGAGGCGACTGTCGAGGTCGCGAGCCAGTGCCATCAGCGCCTCCGCGCAGCGTGAAGGGAGGAGCGGTTCGGGCAGGCGCCGCAGAAAGACTTTGATTGCACCGACGAGCTCGGGCGAGGTCACATGCGAATCGTGCAGCTCAAGCTCCGGCCAGAGGCAAAGTGCTGCGCCCACGCGCTCGGCTGCTTGATACGGTGGCGCCGCGCGGAACATGTCGAGATTCCCGCCGCCCCTCGCCTCGAGAGCCGAGCACAAGACGTTCAACACCCAAGGCACCGTACCATACATGCACGTGTCTGTCCTCCCATTTGCCTCATCTGCGCCAGTGTCAAAGTGCTCTGCTAGGCCGAGCAGGTCTGCCTCTGCCCCGCCATCCGAGGGCACTCCCGGCCGGCGTGCAGCCAGCTCCTCCAGCCCCACGCCAAACAGCTCAGCTCCAGCTCCCACGGGAGGCCTCGTGTTTCCCCCAGAGGTCGTGCAGAGCTGCCGACCCGGCGCCGGAGCGGGACCGCTGGCGATGCCTGCAACGGGAAGCTGGGCACGGAGGGCAGCGAGTGCCTCGGGGGATGCAGCCAACGGAGCAAGTATCGGCGAGCCACGGCACAATGCCACAAGTGCCTCATCCTCCCGCACTCCTGGCGCCGCAGCTCCGACTCCCGCGCTACCTGAGACCTCAGGCAGCACGCTGCCAATCTGCGCGGCAAGCCACAGCCCCTCCGACGCAGAAACATTCCAAGTGACCGCTTGCCGTGCAGGCTGGAAGCGCGCTGCAAACGTGGCAAGGGGCTGGGCGAGGGCATCGAGAGCTGCGCGGGCATCAGAAAGGCAGGATTGTTCCGCTGCGAGGTGTGTCGCTCCCTCTGCCAGCAGCGTCGCGCCGCACCGTACCTCTAGGGACAGAAGCGCCCTCATCACCTCGATGTTCAGTGCCGAAAATTCCGCTTCTGCCGTGACCAGGGCGCGTAGCGCGCCTTCCATCTTACGCTCCTGCCCTACGTGTCCACTGCGCATCTTGCGCCGGTAGTGATGCACACGCGCTGCTGCCCTCTCGAGCTCGGCTCGTGCCCTGTAAAGGCGCATCTTGCGCTCCCGCACAGCCCGCAAGTCGACCTCCAATAGGCGCGTGACCGTCGCCAGCAGCCGCTCTTGCGCTGCAGCTAGTGCTGCGTCCCGGCATGCTGCAATTTTCTCCTGGACCCTGCCCACATGCGCCAACATTGCCCCCAAATCGCCGCCATGCGCCTCGCCCAGGCTGTTGAGCAACCCTGCCCACCCTGCAACCAGACCTTGGCGGTGCGCATCCTGCCGCGATAATCGAGAAGTCAATTACCCAGCCGTGCAGGCACGAAAATCAGCTGTACAACACATGGGTTCTGTGCCCGCGGGATGACGGCCGGAGCACTGGTCTGGATACGCACGATCGACTGAATGACGCGAGCACGCAGGTCCTCCAGTAGCGCACGAGAGGCCTTCACGCGCATCCTGTGGAGAAGGACCGTAAATACATTCAAAGTGATGCATGTGCTCCCTCGTAATCTAACGCTTTCCTTCTACATGAATCAAGTCAGCGCTGATGCAACGCTTTCCCACCTGAGCTTGTTGAATTCAGGCGTGTCGACTCCCAGCTCACGCTTGCTTGTGCCCTTCATTTGCCCGGCAAGCGAGCGAACCGCAGGCATTGCTGCTTCCATGAGTTTTCGGGGGGGTTTGCCAATCGCGTCCAAAGAGACCAAATTTCCGCGCGGCAGTGTTGAGTATTGGTATCGTAAGACTCATGCTAGATCGCGGTCGTTCGCGCTGCGGATCTACATGGGTAGAACAATTGTTGCGCGTCCCGCCATGAGCAGGGCAGCAGCGACGCTGGCTCTCTGTTGGCTGCTGGGAATCTCTGTGCCGCATGTGGCCGAATGTGGGGCGGGAAACAAGAGGGGATCATCCCTCTCGTTTCTTTCCAAGAAGAGCTGGCACACGGGGAAGCGCATTAATAAGGACAAGGTCTTGCAAGCAGAGCAAGAGGCTCAACGACGCCTCCGGGAAAAGGAGGAGCAGCTCGACGAGGATATCAGGACGGCTGAGGTCTTCGTCCCCTCCCGTTCCTCAGCCGATAGTGTACACAGGGATGACATTACCTTCACGCGTGGTGGGAGTTGACCGTAGTGCGCAGGTTCACGAGTTCCGCAAGCTAGCTGCACCGGCGGGTCAGGTGGAACGCCTCGAGTGGATGTACCCCCCGACTGCGCAGAACGCGGCAGCAGGGGAGGCGCTGGAGGGAACCACGGGAGTGCAGCGATATCAGGACCCACGCTTATCATTTGCACAGCTGCATAGCGTGGCGCCTGCTTCCTTGTCGGGCGCTGGAGGCGCATACGGTG
>Ga0115567_10002622_pt1 | contig 17806 bp, 17 predicted proteins | sample COGITO_mtgs_1204_2_FD_88679 | JGI IMG/M metagenome (GOLD analysis project Ga0115567, IMG submission 88679) | Pelagic marine microbial communities from North Sea - COGITO_mtgs_120412 | ecosystem: Environmental > Aquatic > Marine > Epipelagic | place: Germany:Helgoland, sampling site Kabeltonne... | reverse complement strand
GGGTATTTGATTACAAGCTTAAAAGTAAAATTGATAAGGCCAACACTGGTGACAAGTCAAACGTTTACAACTGCAAGGAAATTGTAGAAAGAAAACTAAGTACTTTTTGGGGGAAAAACGATTACGCCCTAATTAAGCTTGATAGAAAAACTGATAGACGAGCTCTTGAGTATAACGATGATAAAGTTAAAGATAACGCCGAGCTTGTAGTTATTGGCCACCCTACTGGTCTCCCACAAAAAATAGCTGATGGTGCAACTGTAAGGGACACTACAAGATTATACTTTGTAGCTAACTTAGATACATTTGGAGGAAACTCTGGATCAGCTGTATTTAACGCAAAAACAGGTCTTGTAGAAGGAATCCTAGTTCGTGGCGATCAAGACTACATCTCTAAAGCAACAGGTTGCAGAGACGTATACACAGTTGATAATAATGGTGGTCGCGGAGAAGAAGTGACTTATATCAAGAACATTAAAGCTCTAAGAAAGAGTGATTCTTGGTGGCCATTCTAAGAGTCGATTTTAATTTCAAAACTATTTAATAAACTCAAGGCCTCTGGCATTGAAAATGTAGATCCCTTAATTTTTGTAAAGCGGGGATCTATATAATAGTCACTGGCCAATGAGAAGTTACAATTTAATAAGTTAGAGTTTGAAAAGTTTACTCCACTAAGTTTAGATTTTTCAAAGGATATGGACTCAAACTTTCCTTCGCTAAAATCACTATCATCGAGTTTACAATTTATAAATTCGACATCTCTAATTTTCATAGAATTTAAAATACAAAAAGATAAATTAGAGTCATAGAACTTTAAGTTGTTAATTGATCTAAGCGTATTAAAGTTAAATCCTAACATTTTACAATTTTTAAAGCTTATTTCACTCAAAGAGCTATTTGTTAAAGAGACATTACTTAGGTTACAGCTCTTAAATATTGAGTCGTTAAAAATACAGCCTGATAAATTCACATCCCTTAGATCAAGGCCTATAAACTCACAGTCGAAATACTCAGAATCATGGGCAAGTTTATCTAAATCAGTAATCTTTAAATCCTCTATCGTTTTCATTTTACCTCTATAAAGTTTAGAACAATATTTTCAATATTATTTTTATAATTAGCTTTAATTGATTTATCTTTTCTTGAGATAATATTGAACATCACCCCATGAATATAACTTTGAAGTATTGAAGATGTGCTCTCTAAGTCAAAGCCAGACTTAAAACTAAATGTAGATAAATACTCTTTGAGTAAGTTTTGGCCATCTGCAGATAAGCGGGTGGAGAGTTTTAAAAAGTGCTCATCATTACTAGCGAAATAGAACATCAATAAAAAAAGCTGACATTCATGGGGGCTTTTAATCGCCCAGTTTACGTTGGTATTTAATAGGTGAATTAAAGAATCAAATTTAGATTTCGATTTATACTTTAAGAGTATCTGTCTGTTTTTTGAAATTGCATTTAATAGACAAGCTTCGAACAGCACTTTTTTAGTTTTAAAATGATAAAGAACATTTGTCTGAGAAGTTTTTGTCGTATCGGCAATCTTTTGAATTGAAGTTTTATTAAAGCCATTTTGGGCAAATAAGAAAGTAGCATTACTAATAATAAGAGACTTTAAATCAACTTCATCACTCATAATGCGGCCATATTCTTCTTTTCTAGGTAGTATTCATATCTTCCTGGATAGAGTTCAATACCACCCTTGTCTACTTCGTATACATTGTCTGCAAGTTCTTTTAAAAAGTGCCTATCGTGGCTAACAAATATAATTGTACCCTCATAGTTTTTTAGAGTTTCCAAAAGAACTTCCCTGCTTGATAGGTCTAAGTGGTTTGTTGGCTCATCAAGAACAAGAAGGTTGCAGTTTTGACTCATAAGAACCGCTAAAACAAGTCTACTCTTTTCTCCACCAGATAAGATTTTAACTTTCTTTTTAACATCATCCCCTTTAAATAAAAATGCAGCTAAAAGATTTCTAATATAGCCATCACTGGCATTATTTAAGACGGCTCGTACCTCATCAAACACCGTTGAGTTTGGATCTAAGCTCTCTAAAGAGAATTGACTGAAATACCCCATTTTTATACTTGGACCAAGCTGTACGGAACCATTCGTGGGTTCCACGTCTTGAGTAATACATTTGAGAAGAGTTGATTTACCGGCTCCATTGACTCCAACAACTGCAATTTTTTCTTGTCGTTGAACTGTGGCAGTTAAGTTATCAAAAACAAGATGATCGCTTTCATTCTTTTTCCAAACTTTCTTAAGATCTTTGATAATGACTACTTCATCACTACCTCTGGGAGGGGCTTGAAATTCAAATGAAATTTGAGCTTCCTCAACAGGAACTTCGATACGGTCTATCTTTTCAAGCTTTTTAACTCTGGATTGAACTTGAGCCGCGTGGGAGGCCCTAGCTTTAAACTTGGCAATAAATTCTTCTTCTTTTTGTAGCATGGCCTGTTGACGAGTGTACTCTGCTTTTATTTGATCAAGTCTTATTTCACGCTCTTTCAAATAGTAATCGTAGTCACCTGAATAAACAGTGACTTTCTTGTGAGCAACTTCAACAGTTTTCTTACAAACATTGTTCATAAAATACCTATCGTGTGTGGTCATAAAGATAGCACCCTCATAATTTCTTAACCACTCCTCTAGCCAGAGAATAGTCTCCATATCTAAATAGTTTGTTGGCTCATCCATTAGGATAAGGTCTGGCTTTAGAACAAGGACTTGCGCCAGGGCAATTCTCATTTTCCACCCACCACTAAACTCTCCAACATCTTTATGGTGATCTACAGGCATAATACCAAGACCAGTTAGAATTTCTTCGGCTCTAGTTTCAACATCGTATCCACCAAGCTTTTCAAATCTTGTTTGAGCATCCCCCATTCTTCAAGAACTTTATTCATTTCATCTGGGTCTAGCTCTGGGTCACAGAGTTTTGCTTCAAAGTCTCTAAGTTTCTCATTTAGGGACTTAAGCTCTTTATTAGAGTTTATAACTGCTTCAAGAGCAGTCATTCCCTTCATCTCACCTACATTTTGAGAGAAATAGGAAAGAGTGAGAGAGTCTGGAAAACTCACTTGGCCAGTATCAGGGTTGAGCTCACCGGTGATCATTTTAAACAATGTGGACTTTCCACTTCCATTTGGTCCAACGAGACCAACCTTTTCACCGGGGTTAATCTGAAAGCTTACATTTGAATATAAGGTCTCACCACCTTGAATTTTAGATAAATTGGCAATATTTAGCATATATTCCTCTAATAGTTATTTTTTAATCAATGAATTTGTTTTACAATGCACAGATGTTATCAAAATTTAATGCAATCATCCATTTACAGTTAAACTTTTTTTTACTGCTGTTAAGCGTCAGTCTTCTACCATTTCTGGTACTTAACTACTACTTTCCGCAAATACCTAATATGCATATTTTCTTTCTAGGTGTTTTATTGCTTTTAAGATTTCTTTTGCCTGAAGGGATTGGAGTTAATTCTGACAAAGTTAAGAGGTATTTACAAAAAAGAACAAAGCTCTCTAATCAGCGTGTCGTTGAGTACAAGATTATGCTTAGATCGAGTAAAGATATTTTTTTAATAACAATTGCAATGCTGATTTTCTTTGTAGGGATCAACTAGGGTGAGACAAAAGTGCTATACATGTTTTAGACCAAAATCTAGCTGTGTATGTGAATTCTGCCAAAAGGTTGAAACTAAATCTCACTTTATAATCTTGATGCACCCAATGGAGAGGCAAAAAGTTAAAAATAACACTGGCTACATCACGGCCAACTCCCTTGTGAATTCAACAATACTTGAAGGGATCGATTTCTCTAGAAACAAAAAGCTTAATAAGATCTTGGATGATGAAAACAATCAAGTCTTTCTTCTATATCCTCATCCAGAGGCGAAATCTTTAGAAGACTATAAGCTTAATCAAGAAAGTAAAAAAACATATTTTATCATCGTTGATGCTACTTGGCCTTGTGCTAAGAAGATATTGCGTCTTAGCCCTAATTTAAAAAAATGCATACCACTGACTTTTTCAAAAGAGTATCTTTCTAAATACCAAATAAAAGAACAACCCAAAGATGGATTCATCTCAACAATAGAGACAGCTCAAGTGATGCTTAAGGAGCTCAATGAGACGAAGACTGAAAGGATATCTAATGATAAGATAGAAAGTTTTCTAGACCCATTTTATAAAATAAATGAATATCAAATCGAATGTCGAAATGATCCTTCTAAGCCTACTTATTGGGCAAGACTAAAGAACAATAAAGCCTAGATCTTTTATTTTGCAAACACCACTATTACCAGTACCGTTGCAAACTTTTTGTCTATCAAGACGCTCTATTTTTTTCTTTTCATTTTTTATTTGCGTAAATAAATCTCCACCTTTGTAGGTGTACTTCTTTGTGAACTTTAGATCTGAATTATCGATCTTATCAAAAATAAGCTTGTTAATTTTTTCAAAATAAGGATTTTTCTTTGTGACAACAATATTATCTATTTTATAGAAAAGGTCATGATTAGACTTTGGATAAAGTTTATTTAGAGATGAGCCCTTTAATTTTAGTGCATTATCTAGTTCAACTAATTGCTTTATATAGTAGTCAATTTTTTTTGAAATATCCGAGTTGTTATTTTTTATCTCAAATGATCCAAAACTATTTTTATCATTTAGGAATAGATTTGAATTCGTTGTAACACTCATTTTATTTTTACTTAATCTTACTTTCATTTCATGTCTTCCTTCAGAGCGACTAGTAACAAGCTCCAAGGTATCTATGGCCAATAAGTTAAAGCTAAATATAAAGATTAAAATTATTTTGTTGATGTTAACCACCCTTCATCCGAGTCACAATAAGCGGGTCTATCCTTACACTGAAAGGCTATAAGACCATGGTGGTAGCTAGTACACTTATTATATCTAGTAACTTTCGTTGAGCAACTTCCCCATAAAAGCTTTTCAAATTGAGCTGCATGTAAGAGTGAATTACTCTTAGGAGTTGTTATGAAGCTAAATTGTCCATTATCTTCACTTTTATAGCCATAAGCATTTGATGAAACAACTGGATTATCAGTTGTTTTAGATTCAGTTTGATATGGACAGTGGCTTCTAACAACGGGGTTATTTTTATTTATATTGTCTTTTTTATAATCTGAAATTAGCTCGCGACACTTTTGTGTTGTACAGTTACATGACCACTTCATTTTATAAAGTTGGGCTTTACCGTAGCTAGATTTATTTTCAAAATAATCATATTCAAAAGATAAAGAGTTCTCTGTAGACTTAACTTTTTGATAATACTCACCTGAAATATTTACCTGACTTGGAGAAGTTACATTGCTTACCTTGATACGGTCATTCTTACAGAATTTACGGATTGGAGAGTTGTAATCTATTGGGTTAAAAATAGATATTTTAGCTATTTTTTCATCCTTCATAAATGTCTTGCAACTATCTGATTTACACTCACAGGTTACTTTTTGTTTAACTGAATTTTTGAACATATCATTTTGACTGCTCATTACTGAAGGTGTTTTTGAAATAGCTCGACAGTCGTTATAAGCTGTTTGAGTTTTATAGTCCTTCCTATCTTTATCTTTTGGGAAATAGTCTTCGTGATAGGCTTCCTTGGTTTCTTCATTATAATAAACCTTAGTCATATTTTCATGGTATTCATCTGCCAATCCCATTAGATGAAGAACTTCATGAGTGATTGTAGGACAGTCTATATCAGCAGCATAGGCCCTAGAGTGACTTCTAGCTCCCTTACCTTGAAGGCCAATGTCAACAACATTTAGTTTTTCGCCTCTTGGTAACTTATCATTTTCTTCTTTAGAAATAATATCAACGCTCATAGATTTGCCGTCAGCGCTTTTAAAATAATCACTTGTACTAGCGATACATTCTTTTACTTTGTCGAAGTATTCTTTATTCTTGCCACTATCTTCAGTATTAAATTCTATGGCAAGTGTTGCTTTGTATTCATTATTAGAAATCTTTTTAACACTATGGTTGTGTGAGACATTTTTTGTTGAGCTGTCGAAGTCAAGAACTCTTGACTCTCCAACTTTGAGCTCTGTGCATCTTCCGACCTCATCAATTTCATCCCATAGCTTACTAAAGGAGTCGTAACTAGTGTCTATTGCATTAATATTTTTACAAAAATACTCTTTTTGAGCTTCATTATTATCAATTGAAAGAATTCTTTGAATGTTATCGTGATATAAGGCGATCCTCTCTTTACAGTAAGCACTATTGCAGATCGGTTTATCAGCATTTTTACTTTTTTCTTTTTGAGTAATATAAGATCTAACAAAGCTTTGAACGCAATTTTTTGGCACTTTACTTAGCTTTGTATCAATAATTCCTGCGATGGCATCATCATACTCAAATATATTTTTCTGATAAGAATCCGGAACACTCCTTGGCATTCTAAAGTCAATATTACAGTCGTATTTTCCTTTACTAGGCTTAATTACCTTTTCTTTAAAGTGATTGGCCATAACTTCACTGGCCGGTCTAAATCCATTATCAATCAAATTCTTTTCATCTGTCGATCTATTGGCAACTTGGTAAGAATCTTTTAGAACTCTTACGCTCTTATCTATATTATTTGTATTAAGGAGAACTTCTTTACAACTATTCGTTTTACAAAAAAGATCGTCTGGCCTAAATTTATTTTGAATTGTAACGAGTTTTTCGATACAAGATTTATCAAAAGCGTCCTTATTAGATTTAATTTCTTTATCCATATATTTTACGAATTGAATACCAACTATAGTTATGATTTCATCTGCATTTAATTTTTGAGACTTACAAACTTTATTAATCAAAGAGCTATTCATATTAGATGAATAATTTGTATGTCCTAAATAGACTCTAGGGAGTTCTTGAAGTTTTTTAGTGGCACTATAGAACTGACTTGAAAAAACTTTCTTGTTAAATGCTCCAAGTACATCGCCATTAGTAAAGGCACAGTCTCTACAATCACTAATAAATGACTTTACAGACTTATCAACGGCTTTAATCATATTTCCAATACAGCTGTCAGAGTTTGCAAACGAGTCGACGCCAGCAAGAGTGACTTGATTAAAAATATCCGGCTCAATACTTATAGACTTAGCAGAAACATCATATCTGACTTTTAACTTTTCAGACTGCGGTAGCGTCATCGTTTTAGATCCAAAGTCTACTCTTTGGCACTTCCAGTCATAGCTAATCTTTATATCTTTAGCGTAGATACCGAAACTCAAAATCATAAATAAAATATACTTCATAAAATAACCTTTCAATTCATTATCGGAGATGTGATAATAAAACTTGAATAAAACACACAAGAATATGACTAAAATAGTATACGAAGATGCACATTTTATAGCAGCATCTAAGCCAAGTGGCCTACTCACTCATCCAAGCGATGAGTGCAGGCAGGTTAAGGAATCCCTTTTGTTTGAGCTTAGAGACTATTTGGGAGCGCATATTTATCCCATTAATAGACTAGATCGCCCTGTTTCAGGCATAAATATCTTTGCTAAAGAAGCAAAGGGCGTAAGTGCAATGCAGTCAATATGGCCAGATAGTATGAAGACTTACTTAGGTCTAGTTAGAGGTATAATTACTGACAACGGAACTCATAACTTTGATTTAAATAATGATAAGAAAGTCCCACAAAAAGCAATCACACATTTTGAAGTGCTAGAGAGCTTTAAGGACTCGACCCTTTTAAGCATAAATATTGAAACGGGAAGAAGACATCAAATTAGAAGGCATTTCTCTAGAAGGATGCAGGCGCTCTTAGGTGATCGAAAGTACGGTAAAAAGAAGTGGAATGACAATTATCTTGAGAAGTATGGTTTAAATAGAATTTTTTTGCACTCACATAAACTAAAGTTCACTCATCCTTATACTGATGCGCAGATATTAATTGAAGATGATCTACATGAGGATTTAATTCACACACTAAAACTGGTAAGATTAGATAATGAAATATAAGAAAAAAAGCAAAGTCGACTTAATGCTAACTCCTGAAAAAGAGTCTAATACTAAAATTAATTGGTATCCTGGACATATGCTTAAAGCTACAAAGCAGCTCATTGAGAGAATTAAAAAGGTCGATATCATATTTGAAATCAGAGACGCTAGAGCGCCACTGATGACTTCAAATAAGGAGCTTAAACGAATTATCGGCGAGAAGTCAAAGCTTGTGCTCGTTAATAAATCGGACCTTGTCGATCCGCACTCCCTAAAACTTTGGAAGGATTGGTTTAAAGAAAATGAGCCCAATAGCGTATTCATTAGTAGTACTCAAAAAGATAACCTAAATACAATTGTAACAATGGCCTATAAAATTCTTAACGAAAAATATAAGCTCTCCAATCCAGATAAGGAAAGAGCGAAAAAGATTAGGGCCATGATCATTGGTATTCCCAACTGCGGAAAATCTACACTTATAAACTCTTTAGTTAATAGAAAAGCCGCTAGAGCAGCAAATAAGCCTGGCCACACAACTGCTCAGCAATGGATAAACCTAGATCAAGAGACTCAACTTTTAGATACTCCAGGTATAATGCCACCAAGAGTAGAGAGTGATAATCATGGAAAGATTCTAAGTGCTCTTCATGCGATACCAGACAATATAATTGGAAAAGATGAAGTTGCTCTTTTTATCATTAAGTATTTACTCAATAATTTTAAATCTGAACTCTTAAGTTTTTATGAAATAGACGAGAGTTTTTCCTCGCCAGTTGAATTTCTAGATCTATTGGCCTTAAAGCGCGGCGCCCTAAATAAAGGCGCTAGCATTGACTATGAAAGAGTTTATCAACTTATTATAAATGATTTCAGAGCTGGAAGTATATGCAAGTTTAGCTTCAATAAGCCGCCTACTCGCGGTTAGCTTTTTTCACTCTATTCTTATGACCTTTAGGGTTTCTTTTTTGCTTCGGAGCACCTTGAGGTCTTCCTTGATTATGCACTGGGGCCTTAGCTGCCACTCCGTGCATGATATGTGTACTATCTACAGGAATTTTAAGCTTAATAAATTTCTCTATGGCCTTTAAGTACTTCTTTTCGCTCTCATCGCAAAATGAAATGGCAACACCATCCCTACCGGCTCTAGCTGTTCTACCAATACGGTGAACATAATTCTCTGGATCATTAGGCAAGTCAAAGTTGATAACGTGGCTTACATCTTTAACATCAATACCTCTTGCAGCGATATCAGTAGCAATTAAGATATTCATATCACCAGTTCTAAAAGCATTTAATGCTCTTTCTCTAGCGCCTTGAGACTTATTTCCATGGATTGCAGCAGATTGAATGGAGAACTTTTGAAGCTTTCGTACAATCTTATCAGCGCCGTGCTTAGTTCTTGAAAAAACTAAAGCACTATTAATTTTTTTGTCTTTGAGAACATTAACCAAAAGTTCTATTTTATTTGATTTTTCTACGAAGTTAATCTTTTGATCAATTTTATCCACAGTACTACTCTCTGGAGTAACTTCAACTCTTATTGGATCTCTAAGTAAAGAAGAAGCAAGCTTAGAAATACTACTAGGCATAGTTGCTGAAAATAAAAGTGTATGCTTTTTAGGTGGAAGTTTTTTTATAACCTTTTTTATATCGTGAATAAAGCCCATATCGAGCATTCTATCAGCTTCATCAAGTATGAAGCACTCTAGTTGGTTATACTGAACATGCCCGCTTCCCATTAGATCAAGTAGTCTTCCAGGTGTTGCAATAAGTATATCCAAACCTTTTTTGAGCTTATTGATCTGTGGAGTACTTCCTACTCCACCAAAAATAACGGCCGTTTTAAAGTTTGTGCCTTTTGAGTACATCTTAATATTGTCTTCAATTTGAGATGCGAGTTCTCTTGTTGGTGTAAGTATAAGAGCTCTTACATTTTTAGGTTTAACTTCTACTCCACTACTCATAAGGTTATGAATAAGTGGCAAGGAAAAAGCAGCTGTTTTACCAGTACCTGTTTGCGCGATCCCTAAGAGATCTTTTTTGTTCATTATATGTGGAATAGATTTTTCTTGAATTGGTGTTGGCCTAGTGTAGCCTTTTTTATCTAGTGCTTTTAGAATACTGTCGTTAAGCTTTAACGATTTAAAGTCAGTCATATTTTACCTTTATTTGAATTTTGACCTTATCCCTTATGTGACCAATGATGTCAATTATATTAGCTTGAGTAGATACAAAGAAGCTAAACCGCATAGTATAGTAACTAGGATGCTTCTGTATTTAAAAGCGAATACTAACGCAATAATTAGAGCAAAAACTCTCTCCTTATACATAAGAAAAGTACTCTCTCCTGGGTGAAAAAATACCATTGGAGCTACAAGGGCCGGAAGTATAGCGGCTGGAATAAATGTGAAGATCTCTTTGAGTCTATCAGAGATTGTAAATTTATTAGATAAGTAAATCATAGAAGCTCTTATCAAAAATGTTCCAATACCTAGTGGTATAATAGTGATCCAAAAGTATGAATTATTCATTTTTTCTCCTCGTCATATAAACAGCAAGGGCAATTGAGATAGTGCCAGTTATCAGCAGTCCAAGGTTGAAGGGGATATGAAAAAGAGCACAGGATAAAATGAGGGAACATAGTGCAACACTTACATGTGCCTTACTCTTAAGAGTTGGAATTGTAAGTGCAATAAAGCTTAGTGGGACGGCAAAGTCTAAAGATAAAGAGTCGGGTGCAAAGTTTCCAAATAAGACTCCTAAAATAACGCTACCGTGCCATGCTATGGCCATACAGATTGAGTTTCCAAAAAAAAATGCGACTCTCTCGTTGTTACTACTGAACTCACTATCTTTTGAAACTGATACGGCGTAGGACTGATCTGTTAATAGATAGGCTGCAATAGATTTCGTTAAAAAAGAAGTATTTTTTAAGATTGGAGCAAAAGCCGCACTATAAAGAACAAAGCGCATATTAATAATAATACCTGTGAGTATAATAATTATACTCGAGGCACTTTGACTGAGAAGGTCCACACTTGCTAATTGGGATGCTCCTGCAAATATAACAGTGTTGAGCCCAGTAGTTTGCAAATTACTTAAGTTTGCATTCACCGCGACAGAGCCCATGATTAATCCAAACGGCAAAATTCCTGGAATGATGGGAATCATTGACTTCACGCCATATAAGAAATTATTCACGAGATAAATTCTTAAGCTTTCTGGTGATGATTCTATTTAAGGAGTTAGTAAAATTTTCTTTATCTTTTGGCCCAAAAGGAGCTGGGCCTCCAGTGTCTACCCCACTATCGCGTAGATCTTGCACGAAATCTCTTACGGATAGTCTCTCTCTGACATTGTCTTCTGTGTAAACTTCTCCCCTAGGATTGATAGCAGTCGCATTCTTATCAACTGCAAAAGCTGCAAGAGGAATGTCTGCAGTTATAACTATGTCACCATCTTTTAAATTATCTACAATGTAATCATCGGCCACATCGGCGCCCATCTCAACTTTGATGGATTTTATTAGTGGACTTAAGGGGTGGCTCAAGTAGGAGTTGGCCACAAGTATTACTTCAAGATCAAATCTTCCTGAATTTTTATAAACAGTCTCTTTTACAATTTTTGGACATGCATCAGCATCAATCCATATTTTAAATTTATTCATTATGACAATATAACATCTTTTTTCTTTACCAGTCAGTAAAGAAATGATAGGATATAAAAATGGGTAGAAAAGTAGAATTTGATACAGATCTTGCTCTTGAGTCAATAACACACGAGTTCTGGAAAAATGGTTTTCATCAAACTTCCATGACAAATATTGAAAGTGCCACTGGTGTAAAGAAAGCTAGTCTCTACGGGGTTTTTGGTGACAAAGCAAAGATGTTTGAACTGAGTATTGAGAAGTACTATTTAAAGAGTAGCTCTATGAATAAAAGCAGAGGTATTGACTTTATTTATGCTTTTTTTAATAGACTTATAAAAGATTCTAAATCATCAAAGTCATCTAAGGGTTGCTTGATTATGAATTCAGTATTGGAGTTCTCTTCTCAAAAATGTGATAAGTGGCAAATGTGCTTTGAGTTTCTTGAAAAGATACGATTACGTCTCAAAGAAGAGATCGAATATTCAATCATGCAAAAAAAGATATCCTGTGACACTGACTCAGACTCTATATCTAAGTGGCTTCTATCCCAGGCTTTTATGATTAGAGAGCTCTCTAAATTTACAAATGACAAAACATACTTTGGCCCAATACATATTAAAATCAAAGAACAGTTAGAAAAAATCAAAATATAAGGATTAAGATGAATTCAAATTTAAAAAACTCATTATTTATACTCAAGCTAGGAGTTCTGGCTGTTTTAGTTATGTGGAATGTAGATAAGTATGTAAACCCCGAGCATACAGCAGGTGTGTTTAGTAGATTTTATCTTGTATCAAGCTTGAACCTCAATATGTCTTATATTATTGGTGGCCTACAATCGATAGTTCTACTCATGTTTACTTTTGGAATGTACAAAAAGTTTAGCTATGGCCTAGTTTTTGTTATGCATCTGATTTCGACATTAAGTACTTGGGAGATGTATCTAGACCCTTGGGGACCAAGAAATTTATTATTTTTTGCAGCTTGGCCAATGTTAGCAGCAACTTGGGTACTCTTTAAGCATAGAGATGAAGATACAGTTTTAAATCTTGGGAAAAAAGCTTAATTAAAAACCTTCTCTCTTACCACCCAATGCTTTTTTACATATCTAGCGATAACAAAAGATGGCTCTCTAAAGAGCCTTCTTTTGTCGACAACATCACTAGAGCTTTTAACTTCAAAATATTTCTCAGGTCTCTTTAAGTGATGTCTTACAAAGTTATGATAAAAAGCTAATTTTTGCCCATCATTACTAAAAGTATATTTTTCACTAATTGATTGAGCATCAGCATCATAATAATTAATAATAAGTTGTTCATTGTTTTTTGAGTCGAAACTACTTACAAACTCCATGTGCTCAACTCGAAGTACATGAGCATCTTTAAGCGACATAGCCTCTTTAAGTTTCTTGTCGGGATCAATTAAGGTTTCTGTGCAAACTTTGCATACTCTGGCAGCAATATCATTTTCAGAGTTACAGTTATGACATAATTTAAACCGAAATAAATACCCACAAGGGATAAAGCTTTCACCTTCAAAAATACCACGCTGACACTTTCTACCATAATGTTCTATTATATTATCTTCGTCATCAACAAGTCCCCAAAAGTTATTTTCTTCGTTGCACTTGGGACACTCAATTATAACTGGAGTTGAGTTTGAATCGACTCTTTTCCCATCAATTTGCGGGTTAAAAAGATTTACGCAAGTACCAGTATAGTCTAGTATTAAGCAGTCTATTTTTTCAGGAAAAAGCCTAAGTCCCCTGCCCACAATCTGTTGATAAAGGCCTATCGACTCTGTTGGACGTAGTATGGCGATAAGATCAACGTGAGGAGCATCAAAGCCTGTTGTAAGAACTGATACATTCACTAGGTATTTTAACTCTTGTTTTTTAAAGCTATCTAAAATTTGATCTCTTTCTTTTTGAGGAGTGCTTCCTGTTACAATTGTAGATATCTCTTTTGGTAATAATGTTAAAATTTCTTGGGCATGATTTACTGAGGAAGTGAAAATCATAACACCTTTTCTATCTATAGACTGATCAAGAACATTTTTAATAATACCAGGTGTGACTCTTTTTTGATCTTTTAATACATCTGATATTTCAGTCTGAGAATAAAGTCCAGATTCGTTTTTTGGCTTAATGTTAGAGAAGTCATAACATGCAACTGGCGAGTCGATAAGAATTGGAGGAGTTAAATAATTATTTTTTATCATGAATCTTAGTGGCAGTTCATAAACGCACTTTTTAAAGAATCGATCTTCAGAAGTTTTTTCAAATCCATCATAATGATAATTATAAACCCATCCTGTATCCATTCTATAAGGCGTAGCAGTTAGCCCCAAAACTTTTAATCCTTCGTTCATCTCCATAAGATGACTTAAGACCTTTCTATACTGAGAGTTATTTTCATTTGATATACGATGGCACTCATCAATAATGATCAAGTTAAAGTCCTGAAAAAAAGTATCACTAGCATTAGCAATTGACTGAATAGATCCAAAAATAACATTGGAATTAGTGTCTTTACGACTAAGGCCAGCGGAGTAAACTCCAGCTTTGTGTCCATAAGATTCATATTTTTCAAAATTTTGAGCAACAAGCTCTTTAACATGGGCCAAAACGAGCACTCTTCCGTGGGCCCTATGTGCGAGCTCGGCAATAACTAGGCTCTTACCTGAACCAGTTGGTAATACCACCACACATGGTGTATTATTAGACTTGAAATGTGAGATAACAGCATTAGTTGCTTCTGTTTGATAGGGCCTAAGCTTATACATTTTTAAATAGTAAATCTAAGAGTAAAATATGTCTAATTCAATTGAGAAAATAACAAAAGAAGAAATAGCAAAGCTTCCTCTAAGTAGCTTTGAAGGTAAAATCCACCTCATTACTCAAAAAGATCAAGCAATACAAGCCTGTATAAAACTAAATGAGCAAAAGCTTTTAGGCTTTGACACAGAGGCAAGGCCTTCCTTTAAAAAGGGCGAAGTCTATGATGTCTCACTTCTTCAGCTATCAACACAGGATGAGGCTTTTATATTTAGATTAAATCTCTTTGATATGCCTAGTGAGCTTTTGGCCATCTTAGAGTCTAAAGATATTGTCAAAGCTGGTGCTGCAATTAGAGATGATATAAAAGACTTACAGAAGTTAAAAAAATTTACTCCAGAATCATTTTATGAAATTCAAGATATGGCCCGCGATATTGGAGCTAAAAACTTTGGCCTAAGATCTATGGCAGCTTTATTTCTAGGAATACGTATCTCAAAAGGAGCTAAACTAACAAATTGGGAAAACCCTACCCTAACTAGTGCGCAGCTAAATTATGCTGCCACTGATGCATGGATAGGATATGAACTTTATCAAAAGATCTCTAACTACCAATCAAATTAGAACAAAGTTAACATTGCTATAAACAAATGGATTAACCATATCTAGAATATCATCCCCTACAAGCTCTGTATCTAATAACTCAAACTTATCGGCTTTACCTTTATAGAAATCACTCTCTTTTATGACGTCTATATCGCCAGCAAAAGCACTTTGTGATGAAGAGATCTCTACGTCACGTTTGTAATAATCTTTGTCCGAGATACGAGTTAAATATTTAACAACACTCGTTTTAAATTTTTTGTCATAAAAAAATTTTGAAATTCTCTTAAGATGTCTATACTTCATGAACTCAATATCGTAGTTCATTAAAGACACATAGGCCTCTTGTGCTCGCTCATATTTTCTCAAGAAGCGTCGAATCTCAGAGTTTCTAGAGTTTAAGCAGGACTTCTTATCGATATCTAATTGCGCAAAATCGACATAAGTTTTACAAAACATTTTACTTATAAAATCCTCGGCAAAAAATCTCTTTAGTAATTTATCAGTAAAAACCACATTTATTTTTGCATTAAAATCACCAAGATAATACTTCATTGACTTAGTATCTAGGGCCACAATATCATCAGGTAAAATCTCCTGAAACTTCTCAATAAATTTCTTATAATGATATTTTTTTGCCGCTGGCTGATAATAATTGATATCAACAGCAACAGAGAGCTCTTTTTCCTGATTAATATGAGCAATACTTGAGATTTCATCTTGAGTCATAACAAGGTTGCTTAGATTATAATTATTTGTTTTAAAGATATAGTATTTCTCTTTAATAACATCACCAGAGAAGAAGTCTTGAAACTCAGTATAGCCTCGAGTTTTTATTCTATCATCACCAAAAAGTTTGAAGAAATTGAACATATTTTGAGAAGTAGTCAAAAAAGTATCCCTTCTTTGAAAAATTTGATCTTCACAGTTAACTGAAAGCTTCATACAAAAAGCTAAATCTGAAAAATTTGATTTTTTGTCAAAGCGAATAACTTTCTCACTAAAAATATTTTTAGTTGAAGCATATCTAATAAGTGGAAAACGAATAAAAAAATCAAATATATTGAATGAAGCATCAAATGTAATAGATTTTCCTTTACCGTATCTTAAATCTAAACCTTTATCCGTTTTCATAACGAGGCTCTTTTTTAATGATATGGCCTTAGATATAAATCTCAAGCTCGCAAATGGATAGAACCCAGTTGATCTAACCCTAATGTCACCACTTACTCCAAGGTATTCACTAACGAGAAAGCTTTCATTTTCACCTAAGTCATTTACTTTAGTTTCAAATGATTTAAAAACTTCCTTAGGGCTTAGTAGTAATTTTTCTTTCTTAGAGAAATACGCATCAAGTGATTTTACTTCTTTGATTTTAATGTATTCTTTCATTCTGAATACTTTGGCACCTGCAGATACTCCTGCAATATTAGATAGGCCCATACTTACATAATCATTAATATTTGTTGAGCTTTGTCCAACGTAGAAGCCAATTCTAAACACATCCAATAAAAGAAAAGGATTCTCTGAGTCTTTATTGGGGTTCTCTACTATATATCTAAAAGGAACAAAACTATTAACTCCAATATTCACTGCATTTACTAGGCAGTTCCCATCACAATAATTATAAAGATAGTTTTCGTAGATACCATTATTCAAAAAACCGACTCCACTTTGATCAACCATTACTTGTGAAGTGATATAATCATTTATCAGCTTTTTAGTTCTCATTTTTAATAGTGTTTTTAGATTTTTCACCATTTGTGTTTGAGCATCCCCAGAGCCGAGGTTCTTATAAGAGACACCCCAGTATCTAGGATAGTTCTCTAAGGTGCTATCAAATAGTTTATTCTCAGGGTCTGTTAGATGTCCATTCTTAAAAAAGCTCTCATGGCCTTCGATTGTTCCATTGAACTCATTTAATAGCTCAATAGTAAATTCATCTCCACTATCATCTTTAAAGGTCTCACCCTCAAGACCTAATGCCTTAACCAATTGGTTTCTCTTTTTTGCAAATAATTCAGAATAATATTTAGCCACAAGCTTTGGGAAGCCACCGTAAGTAAATGCTTTTTCGATTTGAGCAAGGGAGAGTTGCGCCAATCGTCTCGTTAACCATTTCGCATCATCAAAGTTCATCACAAACCTTTGATCAAAATCAAAGATTCTTATAAAGCTTAAATCAATAGTATTTTTTGAAACTTTATTGACGAGATTGAAATTATATAGATTAGGATGACCAAGACCAAGTGATGAGCCCATATCTGAATTTGAAAGCATGGCCTTATATTTAGTTTTACCATTATCATCTGTGTAAGGAGCAATCTTAACCTTTGTATTATCATCCTTTATATCCACATCCATTATCAAGGCCATGAATAAATAGATGGCCCTGTGTTCTCTTTTGAATGTTTTCCCCAAACCTGTTCTTTGGAAAAAACCGATATTTTGATCAGTTAGCTCATTGGACTTCTGTTCTAAGGAAACACTTTTTATCAATATATACTTCTTACCTTTGTCGTCAGTGTATACATCATTTAATGCAGACTCTGCATTTGAGCTAACTCCATATTTATCAGTTAGCTCTTCAATTAAGTCTGTTCTTACTTTTTCAAAAGAGTCTTCCCCGAACTCCTCCTCACTGATGTATAACCTTATTGCCTTTTTAAAGTAGGTCGGATCTACAGTATAGCCAATCGCTGCAGCAATATTATTAACGACAGGTTCAGTGTTGGCTTCACTTCCTTGGAAGTGCTTAATAATCTGACTTCCTTCATCGATCTGTGCTCTT
>Ga0115567_10002619_pt1 | contig 17816 bp, 17 predicted proteins | sample COGITO_mtgs_1204_2_FD_88679 | JGI IMG/M metagenome (GOLD analysis project Ga0115567, IMG submission 88679) | Pelagic marine microbial communities from North Sea - COGITO_mtgs_120412 | ecosystem: Environmental > Aquatic > Marine > Epipelagic | place: Germany:Helgoland, sampling site Kabeltonne... | reverse complement strand
GTCGCGTACACTAGCCTACCTCCCGCCCGCACGTGTGACGAGGCGTTCCGCAGAATGGCGAGCTGCAGGGCGGGGAACTCCGCGACATCGTCCTTGGCGAGGGTCCACCGCAACGACGGGTGCCGCCGCAAGACACCAGTGGCGGAGCACGGCGCGTCGACAAGCACTACGTCCACGCCCCCTTTTCCACCGACCACCCCTCCGCCCCCGTTGGACTGATTTGACGAGCGCCCCCCGCCAGCCGCGTCGAAGTGCAGTGCACTCACCTCCTCCAGCTGCTCGCGGGTTACTGTCCGCACACACGTGGCGCCAGCGCGACCGACCGAGCCCTCGAGCTGGCGTAGACGCGCAGCGTTGATGTCGTAGGCCAGAACGGTGCCGTTGTTGCTAATCATGGCGGCAAGCGCGAGAGTCTTGCCGCCGTTACCAGCGCAGTAGTCGAGCACCGTCTCGCCCGGAGCAGCCTCCGTCGATAGCGCGATCAGTTGAGAGCCTTCGTCCTGCACCTCAAACAGCCCGGCCCTCCAGGCGGCAAGGCTCCAGATCCCGCCGGGAGGGCGCCCGTCACGCAGGTGCACTGCCCAGGGGCAGAGGCGGGCAAGGTCGGCTTGGAGGCCCTCTGCAGCGAGAACCTCGACCAGCGCCTGCTGCCCACCGAGCTTGAGCCGGTTTACGCGAAGGGTCACCGGCGCCCGCGTGTTGCAGCTCTCTGCCAGCTTGTGCACCTCCGAGAACGGGAGTCCTCCGTGCGAGCGCGCAGGGTCGCACAGCTGTCTCGTCCACTTTTCGACAAGCCAGCGTGGCAGTGACGTTGCCGCCGCCACTGCACTGGGCGTCTCATCGGCAAGTACCAACGGCCAGATATCACGCGCAGGGTCGACCGCCGCCAGCCGCTTGGCTTGCGCGCGTGAGAGGAAGCTGAGTGCCACTGCCGACCCTTCGCGAAACACTGCCGAGTGCTGGCCGCTTTCCTCATGCAGAATATACGTCGCAAGCAGATCCTTCGCATGGTCACGCGCGCTCCGGTCGCGCACAGCTGAGGCCAGCCGCTTCATCTCCGGCTCGAAGTTCCAATTCATCACAGTCCTGCACACGCCATGCCCTTAGAGGAGGCGAGCCACATCGCGCCTACTATGCTTGGCTGGGTGCACACGGCTCTGAGGTGTTAATCAGCTGCTCCGCGTCTACCCAGTCCACGATGAACGCGAGTTTCACACGGAGGACCGATACACCGAGGACACGACGTGAGAGCCGCTTGCGTTGCTCGTTTGTTGCGCGTGTGCCCAAGCGCTGAAACGCTTTCTTGATCAGACCCTCTGCAGGCTTGTCCTCCTCCAGCACCTGCGTTAGCAAGTCGATGGCCAGAGCGTCCAGCGTATCATCGCGAAGCTTTGCCCACACATTCACCCCGTGCACCAAACGCCGGGTTCTTTGTATTCTATGGCAGAGGATCGCCGCTGGGCGCGCAGTGTCAATGGAAGCACCCGGTCTGCTCCTTGCAACGTTGCGCGAAGCTTGGGGAAGTACAAATGCAAGCCTAGCGCTTTCCGATAGGGCTGACTTTACGGAGCCCGTGGGATGCCCTACCGCCCCGACCAGCAATGCGATTGCCAAGACGCAGAGTGCGAGCCTCGTACCCACCATCGGCTCGTTCGTTTGGCTTGGGGCGTATCTCGTCGGGATTTTTCAGCCGTAAAAGTCAGCCCTATCGGTGTTTTGGAGACGGGGCGTGGGCAAGGATGCTCGCAGTTTCCCGTTGGGCCGCTGCCGCGTTGATAACTTGTCTTCTAGCTGCAGCAAGAAGCGACGCTGTGGACCTTGTGCTCGATACGCCAGTTTCTGGTGAGTCTTTGCGTACGCGGACAGATGCCCCTCAGATTCGCTGCTTGCAGAACGGAGCAGTGTTGCCAGCGGAGATACGCAGACCACCAAGCCGACTAAAAGTGCATTCTGCCATGGCCTAGGACGATTTGAGGCCCACTGATGACCAAACCCCCCTCCCAGGTTCTATCTCGAGGAGTGAAGCTCCGCTCGTGTATTGCTACGACGCACCTCAGTTCAACGTGTGGCGCACCTTCCACGAGGCCCGAACCCCTCAGCACCTAATGGTGACTGCGACATAGATTCAAGCTTCCTGACCATCTGATGGGCGCATTTGCCGCACACAGGTTGAAATCGAAGTGGTCGCGCCCGAGGGATACATCCCGAACGTCCACGCAGCGTCGAGGGACGACATGCACGGTCTCGTCGACGGATACATTCGCGACGGCACGGGGGACGTTTTGGACATGGAGGAACAGGCACGACGGCGTTCCATTGCACGCAGCATAGAATATTTTGCGTCCCCGGCCGACCTCCTCTTCGAATGTCCTCCGGTTTGGGCGCCTTCTCGCACCTCCTGCGCCAAGCTCTTCTCTCCATTTGGACGGTCATGTGTGTCGATTGCCAGTAACAAGGACTCAGCTACATTTGTCGTTCTGGCAAAAAGCCGCCTCAACTTGCAGCTACCATTGCTATTGCTCGCGGCCTGTGGTCTGCTGATTTTCTCGCGCAAGTTGGCTAAGTCGAAGGTGCTGTGGTACTCGAGTGGTGTCTCGCTCTCGTTGCTTGCAGGGCTTGCGGTGGTTCTGCTCCTCCTTGCTCGGCGGTACAGAGTCCCCGGCGCAACTTCGGCCACTTTCACGCTGCTCGCAATCGCGGCCTACTGGCTCGCGCTGGGACGCTACGCACTCGGCATGCTGCGAGTCTTGCTGATCGCGCACTGGGAAATGGCCCTCGCTTACTGCGCCGTTCTCGCGGCGGGCGGCATACTGTGGATCGCCCGCGTCCGCCGCGACCCCGCACGCAAGCACGACTTCCGGATCCAGGTTCTGTGGACGATCCGCGCGACGGGCCTTGCCCTTCTCTCACGTTCTTCTCGTTCGGGCGCCGTGCAGGCCGCGCTTCTCTTCTCAGCATTTGTGGCCTACCTCATACTCCGCATCCTCGACCGCAAGCCCGAACCTTCTAAAGACGGCACCAGCAAGGTCACCGCCAAGTCCAAGACGCACTAGAGAGCCAAGGTGGCAGTGACACGGTTCGGCAGCTCTCGGACCCGTACGCTCGAAATGATGCCCGGGCGCCGCGGCGGACGATATTCTGGGTGAAGAATGATCATGTCCCATTCGATTCGCATTTATCTATCCCTGCATCCCACAACCTCTCACCCGCCTGACGCCGTGCGTCTCGGGGTGCACCTCACTTGCCATCAGCGGTCAGCTTGAGCTGCGAAAGGAGGTTCTGGTGCTGCTCCGCGGAATTGCACTTGACGACGAAGCGGATCTCCACTGCGTTTTCATCGTCCAACGAAAGCCCTTGCTCCAACTGCGTTCCCGGAAGCCACGCCATCAGCGAACCGTTCTCTTATGCTGCCCGCTTTGAAACGCGACTTCTTCACTACTGCACACACGACTGTGCAAGGGCCGAACCCAAAGACAGAGAAAATGATTCCTTCCACTGAAGCCCCGCTACCGGCTCAAAAGAGTCAGCACGGATCATCATGCTGAACACAATCAAATGCCAAGAAGAACCTCGAACTGACAGAGTACAGAACCCACGATCGCATGCTCCCACGATCGAATCACGACACCAGCTGCCAAGGCATTCACACCATGCACAACCGCACAAAGAGTCGACAACATGTTCGCCAAAACTTCCGTGCTTGGTGCTTTAAGCTGCTGCACCTTGCAATTACCCAATGGGCTTGCTGGGGGACCTGGGGGTTTGACTGCAGAAATTTCTTGATGCGATCCACATCTGTGTACACCAGCTTGTCGGTGTAGTCTCCAGTTCCTGACGCAGACGCCCAACATCAAACGTAAGGGACCACTTTCATGCCGGCGCGTGTCCCGACCTGACAACCCTCACACAAACCCGCTCTACCCTTGGTGCGGCGGTCGAGCCAATCAGCAGATCAAGGATCTCGCTCATGACGCTACGTCTTCAAACCTTTCTATGCAGTTCTATGCAGCCTTTTTGGCAAAACTAGTACGGTACTTCCTCATCCAACGCCTTGCCGAGGCGCGTGCTCACGTGGATGAAAATAAACGCTGGGAGTTACCGCTCACAGTCGCAAGCAGCGATTCAGCCGTCTTCTGCACCTTGGAAAGACGGTCCTGCAGGCTAGCCAGCCGCTCCAAATTCTTCTTGTAGGGGGGCTCGGCCACCGCAGAATCTCCTGACAATGGCTCTCCACAGATTCAGACAGCTGTGCTACGTGCACCCAGGCCTCGGCACAGAGGCTTCCTGACAAAAATGCGCACTAGCGGGCAGCCGATGCCCGGGCGCGCTTTCCAAACACAAATCGTAGTCTTCATCCGGCACGCATCGCAGTAGGGATCGGGGTACACCTGCGCTCATCGTGCTAGTGTCGCCAACATCGGCCATGTTGGCGCCAAGCGAACCTTTCCTTCTCTTCGAAATCCACTGTTTCTGTTCAGCCAACCAAGCAGTCACGTTACCGTGAGTCGTGTACCCTCCATTTTCGGAGAGTGGAGAGTCATCGTTTCAGCCAAATCTGCCATCGCACCTGGGGCCCGCTCAGCGGAGCGGTCCGCCGCTGGCGATTTGTTGACCCTGATTCGCCACGCCATACAGCTCGCGTGATGGTAGTTGATGGGGGTCGCGCCGGCCATCGGCGCCCCCCGCTGCTCCGTGAGAGGCTTCTTGCTTCTGGTTTGGTGCTTGCTGCGGTGGCACTTTGCGTGACGGTGCTCACCATTTATGGCACGCCACGCCCAACGTGGGAGACCGAGGTCGGACCTTCTGTCGATCTCGAGACACACATGATTACGGGCACCGGTGTGGACGGCAGTGTAGGCTGGGCTCGGGCTGCAGCGGGGGGCCAGCAGCGGCTCGAGGGGCTGGACGCTGAGTTGACCGCCGGAGAGTGGCGGCAGCACCTTGAGGGGCTCGACGAGGACGACGATGGGCTAGGCCCAGACTCTGATTCAGTTTCGAGTGCGTCGTCGAACGAGGAAAGTCGGACTTCTCGGCGGAACGCGCACCTGATTCGCAAGGCGGACGCGGAGACACAGGACGCAGTGCAAGAGGGTATCGAGGGGCAGAACCTGCAAACGCGCGCGGCGCGTGAGTGCAAGATAGCAGACCATCTGCAGTATACAGACGATGGCCTGTCTAATCGCGCACGGACGCAACGGGAGGCGGCTACCTCTCTCGAGGGACGGGCGGCAATGCTTGCTGGGGAGGCCGACAAGGAGGTTGAGGCGGCTAAGGCGCTCAAAAAGAAGGGGGTTGCGATGCTTAAGACAGGCCGCGTACAGCTGACCGCCGGGAACTCGTTGTTGGAGTCAATCAAGCACGTCAATGCGACCAAGCACCCGCAGCGTAAGGCGAGGCTGCACTTGGAGGGCGACTCCAAGGAGGACGCCGGCGGGTCCGCCGTATCAAAGGCGCACATTATCCTACGGCGCGCGAAAGCCCACGCGGAAAACGCAGACGCTCTGCGCGCGGAAAGTGCGCGATCTGCGGCTGCGGCCAAGGCCACGCTGGAGATCGGACAGAAGTTGGAGCGGCGAGCGGTCTCTCACCGGCTCAAGACCATGACCTATCGCTCAAAGTGCACCATGATGCGTGCCAAGTCCGAGGCGGCGCTGTCCAAGGCACAGGACGAGGCACAGAGTGCCAAGGCTCTCCGTGGGATGGCCAAGAAGCCTGACGGGGGGGTGGGGGAGCACCGTGGGCGTGGGCAGCCCGTGGCTCTGCTGCAAATCGGTACACCGCTGGGGGCAGCGGTCGAGCTGGAGCAGCGGCAGCCAGAGACACCACTCTGGTCGCGCAAGCGGCAGGCGGCAGGGCATTCGGCGCGGGCACTGCAGCAGCTAGAACAGAGATTTGGGGGAGCGCGTACGCGGACGTCGGGCGAGAGCGACGACTTTGTGGAGCAACAGCGGGCGAAGCACCAGTCAGACGCGCGGAGGCGCATCGAGGCCAAGCGGCAGGACGAGGAGGAGCACATGGCGGCACTGCGCGTTGCGCTGCGAAATGATCGGGATAATTACCACGAAGCCCGAGTGCAGGCACGCAACGCAGAGACGGAGACACGCACAGCGGTGCAGGAGGACGCACATGCGGCAGCGCTGAGACGGCGCGCACGCGACGATGCAGCGGTTCTGCGTCGCCGCGAGCGTGCGGAGGCGCGCCTGCGGGCGCGCCTGCAGATGGCACTGAAGGATCAGCGGGAGCAAGGGAATGCACGGGCAATGTTTGCGACGCAGACAGCGCATGTGGAGAAGACGATGTCTCAGGTGGCGCAGCAGGCGGCGGGTGAGCGGCAGCAGGCGATGCAGCTGCGCGACGCGGCCCTCCACTCGCTCAAGACTTCACGACTGCTCGAACAGCAGGCACGGAGTCTCAACGCACTGGCTGGTACCATGGACGCAACGTCCAAGGCAGACATGAATCAGGCGCGCGATGCCGCGCAGACGGGCCGCAGCGAGGCTGCAGCAGCGCTCTCGTCGGCCGACAAGGCACCTTTTCGGGGTGCCGGGGGAGAGCACTTGACGGCGGCCGTGAGTGCAGACGTGGCATCAGCGCAAGAGCGGGCTACAGCAGCAGCTCAAGGTGCGCTGCGGCGCGTGGGGCAGGCAAGCCGGGCAGCAGCGGCTCTTGAAAAGGAAGCCACAGCGTACCGTCACAAAGCGTCGGAGCTGCTCATTGAGGCGGATGAAGCCGCTGCCCGCGCGCCGCAGGATCTGCAAGTGGCATCCCGCGAGCTGCATCAGGCTGCCGGGCTGCGTGCACATGTCGAGCAGATGCAGGAGGCTCTGCGCGACGCCCAAGCTGCGCAAAGGCGCAAGGAGCAGCACGAGGCGGGCCCGGCAGCAGCGCTAGCGGCCAAAAAGCGAGAACAGGTCGCCAGCCTTGCGGCGATGATGAAGGCCGACATGTCGCTCAGCAGCGAAACGGCTCAGCTACGCGAGCGCGCGACGGAGCTGTCTGACAAGGCGCGCGCAGACCACCGCGCAGCTCAGCTGCAGGCGAGGGAGGCGCGCCAAACGGTGCATTACGCGCGGGCGAGTGAAGATTCGGACGAAGGAAAGCTACACGTTCTGCAACGGCGGTGGCGGTCGACGGAAGGGGAGCTCGCTGAGCTGGACCGGGACGTGCGCGGCACCTACTAGCGGATTCACCTTTAGGCAGATTCAGATCCGGGCGCAGGCGCGTGCGCATCTGTAGAGCCAAAACGGGGCGACAAGATGGTCCCATCAGGAAATAAAACCGCAGCATGCAATCACACAGTGCCTGCGCTTGTACTGGTACAGAAACGAACGGCTGCAGATCTCGTGCTGCAGCAGACCAGCAAATTTTGGCTCGGCCTCCCAACTGATCGGCGCTGTACGGTCAAGGCGGAGGGCTCAAGCACTTGCGCTCGAGCGACTTGACGCGGGGAAAAAGAGAGAGGAAAAGAATGCAGAGATAGTGAATCGCGGGCGCGGAACGATCGCTTTCGCCGCAAGCTTCTCCGCCAGAATCTCGTACTCCACAACGTAGGTGTCCCCCTGCACTCAAGCGGGAGGGCAGCCAGCGTCAACATGCTCTGGAGATCTGACCATTTCAAGAGGGTGGGGCATGTGAACTTTCTCGGGTGCGTGCTGCGCGGGGCCTGGTGGTCTCAGGGCCTGTGGGACGGTCGTTTCATCGATCTCTGATTGAGGCACCTCCAGATTCGCCTGCTTAAATGCCGACGCCACATCCTGCGCCCCAGCCACTGCGCTCTCAGCGCATTGTTGCAGCGCCACGACGCGTTGGAGAGCCGCGGGCGGCACCGGGACAGGAATGCGCCGCTTGCCCTCTGCAACCTTGCCGAAGAGGTCCATCCACGCAGCCTTGGCTTCCTCTGTTCGCGATTTCTCTGCCTCCATGCTCCAGAGGTCTGCCCACAGCTGGATCGTGATCCGTCGCGCTCGCTCGGGATCCGCCCGCAGCGCATTGGTGTAAAGCTGCGCGGCCACGTCATAATCCTCGCGCACAGTACTCTTGAAACAAGCATAGCCACAAAGTGCGTCGACGTTGCCCGGGGAGGTCGCCAACACCTGCTTGTACCGATCCTCTTGCTCGCTGCGTTCACGCCGCTCACCCCGCCCTGGGTTGGCGTCAAGCGCAGACGCAAATCGCTTCCCCCACTGAGAGACGCCACTCTTCGCCACCTTGCTGCCCGTCGAGGCACTCTCCTCACCGCCACTCTGCGCTGCGATCCCTTCCTGTGCAGCAAATCCAAGTACACCCGACCTCCGAATTTGAAGCGCGGAACCGACGAGACCGAATGGGGCAAACGCCTCGCCTGCAGCGACAGCCTTGCACATCAGGACAAGAGTGGTTGCAATTTAGCATGCAGGAAGGTCCTGCGGTTGCAGCACGGCATTCAAAACGAGTCGCAGACCTGCAGGAAGGAAAAGGAGAGTGGAGACCAGCAGGCATGATCTGACAACCCGGGTTGCCAGCATCTCAGACGCAATATTTCACGCAAGAGGCCCAAACGCCTGAGGCCAGGCGTCGAGCCCTCCGCGACAAAGAAGTTCCCGCCCCGTAACTTTCGCAAAAGTGTCATGTTTGATTCCGCTAAAATGATGACTTTTAGCAAAGAGGAAGACGAACAGGCAACCATGTCCGGCATACCTGGCGGCCAGGTGCCCTGCTCCTCGTTGGCCCAATGCACTACATACCCCCATATGTAGGATAGTCTGCTGGGCGTTCGTGACCGCACGTTAGGACTTAGTGGAAGCCCGAGCGAAAGGCATGGGCTGGGGAGGCTCAGGGAGTGTTGCACTGCGCTTGTTCTACGGGTGTTCGACGCGGCCCGATTCGTGTCTTGATCAAATATGCGAGTTGCAGGTCGTCGGACAAGATATTCCTGCAGCAGCGGGGCTCCGGGTTGTGATGGCACAGGGGTGAGCTCACTGACATTGTCTCAGAGAACGACCTCTCAACTGAAACGTGCGTGCCAGTTGGCAAGCGATAAGTGAGAGCTACATCCCGGGTGCAGGTTCAAGGATGCTGGGACCGGGACCATCACGGCAACGCATGCCAACGGGGGCTATTGCTCGGTGTTGTGGGACAACGGGACAGAGGATCGCTGCCTGTTTACGGGTCAGCAGAACGATTACTACCTTGTTACTTGCGCGCCTGGCTATGCAAGCAATGGCCCGGAGTCTGGGGGAGGTACACCGAGCGTCGCTATGTCACCCGCGGCGGCACAGCCCGGCAGCGGCGCTTCGCCGCTTGGGCCTCCAGTGCTGGGCCAGACGCGCTCGGGAACACCGCAGGCGGCTGCGCAGCCTCCGGTAGACTCGTCAATGAGCGGAGCAGGAGGAGCGTCGATGCAGTCGGATGCGAGCCGCATGGATGACGCGGGGGCCGCGCAGCTGCACAAGCAGCTGCTGGCGCAGGAGGTGGTCAAGCTGCGGCGGGAGGTTGCAGCGCTGCGGGCGTCTGGCAAGTCCAAGAAAGGGGACGCAGAGGATGAAGACGTGAATCGTGCCAAGCTTGAAATCGCAAACTTGGAGCAGCAGAAGGCTTCAATTATCGCCCAGGCTAATGCGCAGAAGGCGCTGCTTGCCAAGGAGGTCAAGGCGCTTCGGGCGGAACTCGAGGGCCGAGGTGGCGGTGCTGGAAATGCAGCCATGTCGCCCGAAGAGGTAGCGCTGGCGCTAGAGCGACGGAGGGAGTTCGAAGAGAACTTCACGCGGACGCTGCGCGATCTGCGCAAGGAGCTTGAGACGACAGACCTCAAGTCTCAGGGAAGCAAATCTCAGATAGCGATGGGCGTACGCTCGATGTTGCAGCTGAGCAACGAGCGCATCGAAAAGGTGATGGAAGAGGCTGCACAGGTTCCCGTTGAGGAGCGTCTGCACATTGAGACTCTACGACTTCTCATGGAGAACTGCAAGCTGCGCAAGTGCCTCAATGACCACTCCACGGGCCTTCTCGCGAACACTCTATCACGCGTGGATGATCCTGGCGCGCGTGGATCTACTGCCACTTCCCTCTTCGGCATAATCTGACCATCATCATCATCTCTTCGGGGATACCGGGCGAGGGCATGGGCCGCTGGAGTGTCCGAGCGTTCAGTCTGCGGCATGTCACTCTGCAACCTTCACTGGCTTGCGTCGGCTAAGTGTAGTCGCGCACACGCAGCGCCTTCTCGCATTCTGATCTGGCGCAAGTTTACCCAGCAACCCGAGTAAACTGTACTTTTTTGGATACCGGTGAAGCCGGCTCCCCATTCCCACGCCTCTGCAACCCAGTCAACGCGTTGCCTCGGTAGGTCTAAACCTGAAGAGCAACCTCAAGCTGATCATACGCAGAGCACTGGAGCTCCTGCGCAAGGCGCAGACGATGCAGCAGCGCCGCCTCTTCTTCCTCGAGGGCAGAGATGGCCTGTTCGCGCTCAGCGCGACGGCGGTCCTCTTCCATCACGCGGTCCTCGTAGCTCTGCACCGCACGCATTTGCGCAAGGTGCCGCGCCTTGTACTTGTCGTGAACTGCCTGCCGCTCACGTATGTAAATTTCCTGCTTCATGCGCGCAGCCTTCTCGTCCTGTGCACGCCGGAACTTGATTGTTGCCTGTTGCAAACGTAGCTTCTCCTGCCGGCCCTCGTGCACTGCCTGCTGCTTTGCCCGGATCTGTGCCTGCCGCCCAGCCCGAACATTGGCCTCCCGCGTCGCACGATCGAGAGCCCTTTGCTGTATCTTTCTTTGCAGCTCCTCCTCTCTAAGCTTGCGCGCGTGTTCCTTAGCCCTAGCCCGCAGCTCGTTCTGCGCTTTCAGACGCACGATATCGTCCGCCTTGTTCCGAGTTTTCTCCAAATTCTTGTGCGCCCGCTCCTCCTCCAACTGCAACTTCTTCACGCGATTTTTCATCATCGCGAGGTCCTCGTCAGCGCGTCGGCGCTCCATCTTGGCGTCGAGCAGCTTTCGCTGGCTTCCTTCTGAAAAGATCGACGTCACAGAGGCCCGGGATCCGTTCCTTGACGGCATCGAGCGTGATGAGCTCAGACCCCCAGCACCTGTGTGTCACCACCAGATGGTGAGCGCTGCGTATGGTAGAGATGCACCTTGGATAGTAAGGCAGTACGTTGCGGGAGACCGCAGAGTGAGATTGGGCAACGGCGCACCAGGCACACTTTCGTAAGGCGAAGCCGTTGTCAGCCGGGGAACTGGACCGCCTACATCTCGTCCAGACCCAGGCGGCCTCAATTGGTCCTTCGGTGGAGGTTGCCGGCCGAGATCACGCAGGTCTTGACCGGCCATCCTCGCATCTGCCAAAGCGCACAACGGGAAACAGGTGAGCGCACCGAGGCGAGGCATGAGGGTGAACTAGTATCTGCAGGTCACACAGAGCTGATGAAATTCGGGTCAAGAAATACGGCGCAGAGTTTTGTCTGGTTGCTCTTATCTCAGATCCCATGGCGCGCCCTGAGCATCTGCCTGCGGGTTGATTGGCATCTGCGGGTTGATTGGCGGGGGGACCTGACGTCACGAAATGCTGTTGCGGCACACGAAGATGCAACCTTGAGCGAAATTTCGCTGAACTTTCAGGTCAGGAAAATGACAAAACACGCGTTGCGGTGCCAGCCGGTGGGAGCAAGGCTCTCGAGCCTTCTCCCTCTACCGGGCAGTCGCTTTGTCGCCTCCAACGGAATTCGGAGCAGGTAGAGCTTTCCCAGAATTCTGGAAAAGCCCGCCTCAGGACGATGCACCTCGGCGGCCCAGCGGCGCCGTGTGAATGGCTTGGGCGCCGCGTCAGGGAAGTATGAGTGCAGAAATGAGCGTGTGACCGGCGCCGATCACCTGCTGTGCGCGGTACTGCATGCGGCACCGTGGCGCTGAGGTTCGGGGCAGGGCACAGACTCTGTCAGATGGGCGAAGCGGAGTTGGGCAGGGACGGACATGGCGCGTCGTGGCTTTCGTTGGCATGGCGCTTGCTGCAGCTCAGCTGGTCGCAGTCAACGTATGGGGAAACAAGCAACTCGAATCGGAGCGCAGGCTAACATCCATCCGCTTTCTGTTGCCCGCAGTTAGAGGATGAGAATGCAGCAAAGGGTAGTTCTGCCATGGCAGTCTGGTGAAGCACGGACCCGCTTCTGCTTGAAGGAAGGTCCAAACACTACCTGACGCAAAATTTCCACCGCAGATCGCTGGAAGCACTACGCCTGAGGATTTCGCAGAACAATTCTCATGCCACTTTGCTGCCGTCTCGCGCCCAGTCTCGAGCTCCCGCTGCGAAGATCCTTGGCGCTCCAGCGGGCGATGGCTACGAGAGTGCGCAGGAAAAGGAGGAGAAACGGCGCCGACTCGCGATAGACCAGCAGGCACGTCGTCCTCACCATGGCACGCGCCACTCTGTCTCTCGCAAGCCGGAAAACCTCATGCTCAGACAGTGCATCGTTCTTTGAAGGTGGCGGCTTGGTGGGCCGTCCCCGCTGGCGACAGCTTCGTTTCGCGAGGCAGAGTGCTACCCATGGCAGCATCCAGTCCCCCTGATTTGCCTGCGGGTTGTGGGGGGGGGCATGCGGGCGCCGGCGCCAACGCCGTGGGGAGCGCTGCCGCGAGCGCTGCGGGTGAGGGCCTCACGCTGGAGCCATCGCCTGACCGCGGGCCGGACGTTCTGCCCCACCCCTCCTTGTCCTACCCCTCATGCTCGGGTGCGCTAGGACTCGCGGGATGGGTGTTCTAGCCACCACTTCCGGGGGCGCGTCGCTGAGGCGGGTGCTGCCCACCGAGCTCGTGCTGCTCACGGACTGAGCCGGTGGCAGGTCGGCGGCGGCCTTGTCACCTGGCGTGGTCCACAAGTCCGAGGCCTTAAAGAGGGTCAGGGTGACGTGTGGTGTAGCTTTGGAAGTGTGCGGGTCCTGGGCGAGGTCGCTGCCGAGATCTCCGCGGGCGACAAACCGGGTGCAGGCCGCATGGGCGTGGTGCGGTGTCGGGCCCCAGCGCAGGTGGCACGCGTGCAAAGTGGGGAGTCAGTTGGTCGGCTGGCGGCCGCCAACGGCCTGGCGCTCGAGACGCTGGCAAAGCTGAACCCGGAAGTGGCGGACCTGAGCAAGGTCTTCGTGGGCCAGGCGCTGCGCCTCGCCGCGGCAAGGGTCCCCCTGAGCCTCGCCCTCCCCGGAGGTGCGAGCTTTCGTGCCCCCCAAGAGGGCGCGGGGGCGGGCCAGCCGTGGTCGTACTCATACGTACGCCTCACCCTCTCCGCGCTTGCCCCGCTCGCCGCGCCCGCGGCGGGCGGCACCCTTGTCACTTTGCACGGCGAGGGCTTCACCTCCGCGCTCTGCAAGACCTTCTGTAGGCACCGCCCCGCCCACATGGCCGTGGTGCCCCCCGCCGTAGCTTCCCAATCCCAGGCCGCTTAGAAGATGCCCCACGACACCTACGGAAGCCGCGCAGCCGTGCACGGCCAGGACTCAAGTCCCCGCGCCGACCTGCGCAGGTTTGGATCCGCGTCTGACCCGGCTGTCAAGATCCTCTCGCCCACGCGCGTGGTCTGCGCTGCACCCACGGCGCGCCGCGCGTTGCCCGATTCTGTCGCTGGCGGCTGCGAGTGGGGTGCTGTGCCCTGCGGGGTGGCAGGGGCCGCCGTTTCCATCGACGGTGGCTCCGACTTTTTCAGTGCCGCCCAAGGCAGCGTGCGCGACCTCGGCCTGGCATTCTTCAGAACCCCAATCTGTCTCCGGACCCCTCGCGGGTCTGCTCTGCAACGCCAGCCGCCCCCGCGAGGCGTCGTCGTCCCTGCCGCCCGCATGTCTCGGGCAGCGACCGCCCTCGCACGGGGCGAGAGGGGCCACGTGCACGCTCCGCTCGCTGATGCGCGGCTTGCCGCGGCAGCCGCTGGCTGGGCGGCCCTCTCTCCTGCTCTCGGCCGACGGGGCCTTGCGCTCGCTGGCGCGGCTCGTGAGGGGGCGTCAGATCTCGCGGCGCGGCTGGGAATGGGATTTGTGGAGTGGGAGGGGGCCGGGGGCCTCGTTGGCGCGCTCTGCGCGGCGCAGGCGCATGCCGCGGCAGAGGACGGCGGCGCTGCGTCGGGAGTGGTCGCGGTGGACGGGGAGACCGTGGCAGGCCCCGACTTGCTGCTGGCGCTGGCGGCAGTGCGCGCGCGTTTCGGTGAGCGAGTGGCGCTGGTTGGAACTGGAAGGGTGTTGCCGAGGGATGCGGAGGCTCGGCTCGGTGAGACGCTGGCGGCGGCGCTCGAGCACCAAGCGGGACGAAGGCGCGTGCAGGCGCTGGGGTGGGAGGAAGGGCGACTGGAAACCTCGGGCGCGGCGCGGTATGTAGCTGTACCGGGAAGCTGGCTGCGGCGGTGCTGCCGGGACACGGGGGCGTTGGGGGGCGCGGGTCGCGCGGATTGGGCTTTGGGGCACTCGCTGGGCGGGTTGGTGCGGGAGCTCGTGGCGGACGGCGTGGCGGTGCTTGACGCGTCAAGCGTAGTGCTTGCGCTGGTGCAGCCGTGGCCGGCCGACGCGCCCTCAGGGTTAGCACAGGATTCTGCGCAAACCGCCTGGGACGGCTGGGCAGATTCAGACGCTCTTAACCAGGTGCCATGGGTTCTGGAGAGATGCGATGAAGCTCTCTGATTCAGCGACACGATTCATCGTGTCTTTATGAGTTGTAAAGGAATGAAATTAGGCCTCAGTGCGAGGTAGAACGAATTCCGCCAGCGGCTGGCGCTCGCTCACGGGTTACGTGGCGCCTCTTGGCGGGCGGCCTCGGTCCCGAGAAAGTTCCCCAGGCGGGGCCTGAGGAGTTCACGGGAGAGGCGTGTGGGGCGCAAGAAGCTGGCGAAGGAGTGCAGAGCGCGCGCTTTCAAGGTCGGACCCGTCGCATGAGTGGGCGAGCGCTTCTGCCGGGCGATCCCAATCGTGGTAGGAGACAGACACGACGCGAAAGCCTGCCGAGGGGAGGGCGCAGGTCATGAAGCCGAGGGGTCTCGGGTTACGAGGCGGGCTGGAGCGCATGCAGGCAAGAGCGCATGCAGTCGGGCGAGACTGTGGCAGGCACCGGCGCGTCGAAGGTGCATGTGCTTGATAATTGTGCGCCCTTGCAGACGCCTCGAGTTTCGAAGAAAGTGGTGCGGCCCGTCCACTTCCACTGCCACGCCCTTGTCTCCAGCGGGCGCGGCGGTGCCCTCGGGCAGCGGAGCGTTTGGAATGTAGCAGTCAATCGAGTATCCCGTGGTAGCATCCACGAACTCGTCGACCACTTGTGAGCCCACCGGCAACCTCTGACGGAGTGCCTGCGAAACGGCCTGCTGCATTTTGGACTCCGTTGCATCGCGCGACTGTCGCGTGAAACACTCAAGGCAGGGTTGCGCTTCTTCTGTGAGCAGGGCCTCAAGTGATGGTTCTGTGCGGACCAGCCCCTCCAGGCGCGGCTCTAAACGACACGAGAGCAGAAACTGGTGCAGTTGGCGCCGTCCAACGTCTTCCAACGCACAGTTGATGCTCATCACTTCAGCCACCTTGCGCAGCAGCCCCACGGGAAAGTGTTCGAGCACCGCCGCGCTCCACGCCACAAGACACGCAAGCTCTGGGTGGAACTCTGAACGTGGTAGGTCCGCGACAGCGGCGGCGAGCGTCTCGATGGTGCGCTCGAGCGACTCGCGCTCTGGTGCTTGGAGCATGGCACGCACCTCCTCGGTGAGTCCTGCCCAGGGGCACTCTCGCGTAAGAGAAAAGAACCCATCACTCGCTCAGGCGTTGCCCAGGCGTCGCGGAGACTGGCGCGAAGCGGCAGCTCGGAAGCGCGTTGTGCAGTGCAAGGCCGTGCCAGCAGAGGCTCGGCCAAATGATTTAGGAGCTCGGAGATGCACCCAGCGTCGCGAGGGTCCAGAGGGAGGTAGCCAAGTGCTGTGTTGACATTTTCTTCGCAAGGCGGCAGGCCGCCTCGCAGAGCGAAACGAGTGCAGCAGGCCGGGGCGTCACTTCCAAGCACCCGAAGCTCGAGAGGCTGTTGGCCACGTCCTGGGCGTTGAAGTGGTCCGCTTGCGAGACGATGCGCTCGCAGAGCGCCTCAAGCAGCTCGCGCCCCGGGTAGTGCTGCAGCTGCCCGAGCGCCCACAGGACGTTTGCAATGTCCTGCGGCTTGAAGCTGGAGGCGAGGCGCAGCGCGTGTTGAGTCCACCTGATGACCGCCAATGAGGCACCCGATAGGCCCAGTGACGCCCAGCCCCACAGCGCGTTGGCCACCTCCTGCGGCTTGAAGTGCTCTTCGGCGAAGTCCATCCTGGTGGCAACAGCTTTCGCCAGCGCGGCGGGCGGGCGTTCCTGCAGCGTCGCCAGCGCCCACAGCAAGTTGCCGATATGTTGTGAGCTCCACGCCACCCCTTGGTCTGCCAGGCCCCGCACCGCGCACTCGAGCAGCACGCGCACAAGGGGGCGGTGTGCGTCCGGCCGCACCCGGAGAATGGCCAGGGCCTGCCATGCCAGGGCCCGCAGTCACGCGCCGACAAGTCAGGAGAGCGCCAGGCACACACGCGCAAGCGCGCCCGGCTGGTGCGCCCAGCAGCCACTCTGCCAGAGCTCTGACCGCGCGAGGCCCTGGGCCTGGAGCAGAAATGGCTCAAAGGAAAGTTTGAGAGCAAGGGGCGCACCCAGAGAATGTTGGCGATGTTCTGCGGCGTCAGGCTCGACCAGAGTCGCTCCGCATTCCTGCCCAGCGCATCCGCTAGCGCCCTGCGACGCGCCGAGAGCGATGATTCACCTCCCTCGGGTCCTGCGGCGCGGTTGCTGCAGGGGCAGAGGCGCAGGAAGGCCGGAGCCAGAGGACAAGTACCCGTCGAGAGGTGCTCCGAGGGTCGCGAGGGCCCAGACAAGGTTGGCCACCTCCTGCGCCTTGAACTGCGCGGCGATGCGTAGGGCGGCGCGCTGGCAGAAGGGGATTGTCTCCTTGTCGGGCGGCGGAACCTTGAGCGTCGCTGCCCCCGCGCCCCGCGAGTGAGAAAGCGCCACCCTGCGTAGCTTGCAAGCCGCTGCTCGAGTTCATCCGCTGGCGGAGGGGGCGGGGATGTGCCGAGCGCCCACAGAAAATTGGAGATGTTCTGCGGGAGCAGATCACGCTCAAGTGCCCTGAAGCGCGCAGCCAGGGCAGCAAGCAGCTCCGAGGACGGTGAACGGCCAAGGGTTGCCAGTGACCACAAGGCGTTGGCGACCTGCGCGCCGCGCCGCCAGCGTCAGGCTGCAGAGGTCGAGATCCCGTCCCTCCGCGCCGAGGGAGCTTCGAGGGGAAGGCGCCGAGACGCGCGGGCCGCGGGCGGTACCCCCTGCCCGACCATGTCCTGGACCACCCGCACGCATTGCGTCTCCAGCCGATCCAGCGCCTCAGCAGTTTCACTTCCCCATACGCCGCTGGAACCCTTGCACAGCTTTGCCAGTCTGCGACCCACCAACCCACCCTACTTCATGCGTGCTTTGCCCCCGCGAGTGCACACTGCGTTGAGAAAAACAGCGGAACTCAGGGTGGCAACTGGTCCAACGTACCGGTGGAGAGCAGTCGCCACGTTCACGTGGTTAAATTTGTTGGCACGATTCAGCACAAGGCGCGCCAGGTCCACTTCAGATCGCTGGGCTATGATATCTTTGTTCTGCTGTATCGCGTCCGACATAGTCCCCCCTGTTCTTCCAAGCTCTGGACGAGATGCTACAAGACGTCGTACTGCAGGACCGCCACTGTCACAACAACCATTACGTACCGGTTGGCCATCGTTCCAGCCGCGATCGTGTCCCATCCTGTGTCCCGCACCGGCATCACGAGCCCAGGTCCTG
>Ga0115567_10002616_pt1 | contig 17834 bp, 13 predicted proteins | sample COGITO_mtgs_1204_2_FD_88679 | JGI IMG/M metagenome (GOLD analysis project Ga0115567, IMG submission 88679) | Pelagic marine microbial communities from North Sea - COGITO_mtgs_120412 | ecosystem: Environmental > Aquatic > Marine > Epipelagic | place: Germany:Helgoland, sampling site Kabeltonne... | reverse complement strand
TTTTAAAATCTTCATCCATTCTATGCTGGTTTGATGTTTAAATGTAAGCTTCTCATTTTTGAGAACTTGGAACCGACAAATATTGCCCTTGATTTGTACTGGGATAAAGCTCTTCATAAGTCATGGTATCATTCATAGAAACCCTTCTATGAATGTGCTTTCTTTTGATTTCATCTGGTGAGGTAAAACCTGAAGCAGACATCAAGTGAACAAAACTCTCAATCGTGTTGCGGTGGAAATTATTTACCCTTTCAGATTTATTAGAGACATCTAGGCCTTTGTACAATCGTTTATCTTGAGTTGCAACACCAGTTGGGCAGGTATTGCTATTACACTTTAGGGCTTGAATACAGCCAACAGCTAACATCATCGCTCTGGCAGAATTACACAGATCAGCTCCAAGGGCAATTGCACGAGCCATGTCAAAACCTGTGATGATTTTTCCCGAAGCGATAATCTTGATGTCTTTTTTCAAGTTATAACCCAACAATTGATTGTAAACATAGGTGAGCGCATCTTTCAACGGAGTCCCCAAGGAGTTTGAGAACTCTACCGGTGCAGCTCCAGTCCCTCCTTCTCCTCCATCAACTGTGATGAAATCTGGTTTTATACCTGTGGTAATCATGGCTTGAACTATTTCTTCAAATTCATCTTTTCTGCCCAAGCAGAATTTTATCCCAACAGGTTTGCCTTCCGAAAGCCTTCTAAGCTTGGCAACAAAATGCATCATTTCCTGAGCACTTCCAAAAGCTGAGTGTTGTGGTGGAGAGTGAACATCAGTCCTAGGTTTCACTCCTCTAATTTTTGCGATTTCTTCATTGTTCTTTCCAGCAGGTAAAATACCACCATGACCTGGCTTGGCTCCTTGTGAGAGTTTGATTTCAATCATTTTCACAGACTCAAATGCGGCTCTTTCAGCAAAGTTTTTTTCACTGAAGTTTCCATTTTCATCCCGACAGCCAAAATATCCAGTTCCAATTTGCCAAATCAAATCGCCTTTATGTTCCAAATGATAAGGTGAGATAGAACCCTCTCCTGTGTTATGAGCGAAACCTCCTAGAAAAGCTCCTTTGTTCAATGCCATTACTGCATTTTTACTCAGAGAACCATAACTCATTGCAGAAATATTCAGCATGCTCGCCAGGTAGGGCTTTTTACAATCAGGGCCACCAATGGAAACTCTCGGATCTGCCCATATTTTTTCATGATGAATTGGATACATGCTATGTTCAAGCCATTCGTAGCCACTCTCGTATACGTTCATTTGAGTTCCAAATGGAGTTGTATCCGAAACGTTCTTGGCACGCTGGTAAATCAAAGAGCGGTAAATCCAGCTCAAGGGACGGCCTTCAGTATCGGTTTCTACGAAATACTGCATGATCTCAGGCCTGATTTCCTCAAGCATATAACGAATGTTACCTATCAAAGGAAAGTTCCTACGAATAGCCTGAGAACGTTGAGTTATATCCCTAACCCCAACAAGGAAAAGTGGCACTAAGAGAAGCAGCCACCTCAGATAATTTGGACTTAAAAAGTAGCTACTTAAGGCAAGGCTTGCGAAAAGTACGAGAGAGATGAACCAGAAAGCTTGACGAACCATAGGAAATAAATTCCTACTCAGTAAAGCTAAACCTAGACCATTAACAAACCGAATTCTAGAAATTTGCCTTCAGCCCCAGCATGAAGGCTCTCGGCATTCCTGGTCTGAATCCAGCAGGCCTTTGAGAGACTGCATATACCTCGTTGCTAATGTTCGTGAAATTGGCAAACAGGGAAATGTTATTTTGCAAAAAGTAATTTGCGCTTGCGTCGAGAACTATGTAACTGTCCGTTGAATTTAAAGGATCTACAGCTCCAGTCCCTGCTACTGTTCTCATTGCATCCATATACCTTCCACTAATATTGAAACTCAATCGGCTCGATTCCAGCGAAGCCATCAAGGTCAACTGATTATTAGCCAAGTATGGAAGTTCAAAACCATCTTCCACTTCGCCCCATGCCTCGAAATTTGAATCGAAATCGTTAGTAAACCAAGCATTGGTGTAGGTATAAACAATACTCAATGGTAAAGCCCAGCGATTTGAGCGCTTGTGAAGCACATTGTAGCTCATTTGGAATTCAAGGCCTTGAGAACGGGCACTTCCACCATTAAAGAGTTCGGTTGTTCCAGCCCCACCAGCAGCAACTAAATCAGACCCTAATAAATTTTCATAGTCGTTTAAGAACAAGACCGCTTGCCAATTCCATGAAGAGTTTCTAAATCTGGCCCCAGCTTCATAGTTGATGCTTTCTTCAGGCATTGTTCCTTCTGTGTTCCCTGGAGGAGCGAATCCTTTATGAAGCCCACCGAATAGATTCAAACCAGGTGTTAAAAGGTAATTCACGCCTATACCAGGTATAAATACATCCACATTATTCATCCTTGACTTCAAGTTTACTCCAGTTCGCTCAATATCTGCTTTGCCATAATCGTCTCGACTGAGCTGAATATTCTCGTATCTCAATCCAGGAGTTGCTGTAAGCTTCCCATAACGCAATTCATGCTGCACATATGCCGCAACAGCGTTTGCTTCCTCTATTCTATTGCTTTCCGTTCCAGGAACACCTGATTCGCGCAATTGCATCACTCCTTCATTCATTAGATAATTATCGACCCATTGAAAGCGATCAATCTGATCTTGATGTACTCGAAGGCCTATATCCGTTTGATTCCGAATGGATCCCATATTCCACTTGAAGGAGGCTTTTGTTTGTACTCCTTGTGCATAATAACTTCTGTTATTGGCCTTCATTACCAATTGATGCTGATCACTGCTCATGCCTCGTAAGATGAGATAAGGCGTAGTGCTAGTTTCATCCAAGGGATTGTTTAACAATGAACTAATGCTGAACTTAGTGCCAGAGCTATCTATTAGCTTATCAAGCTTGTACCAATTTCTACTAAAATCATTTCTATAAACCGAGGTGATCAGGCTGAACTTATTTCGAACAGAGAGTGTATGCTGCAGGCTGATTTGACTCTGTTCTGTACTCATTAGGTCATTTTGAGAGGCGCTATATCCCATATATGGGTCTGAATTGAAGTCTTCTTGGTTAAGGCCTAAATAGGTTTCATTAGATTCTTCTACAGAATAACCCAACTTTAAGCTTAGCGCTTGATAGACTTTTTTGTCGGCACTTGTATTAAATCGAAGCTTTACGAGGTAGTCTTCCTTCTTAAAACCGGTGGGAGCGTAATTTTCGAGCCTTTTAAATCCATCGGAGGCATACTGAAAAGTTTCAGCCATATAAGCGAAATTCTTATGAGCGTTTCCTACTCTCGCATGCAAGTTTCTGCTGCCAAAACTGCCACCGGAAAGATGAACACGAGCTGAAAGTTTATCTGGGATTTGTGATGATATTAAGTTGATTGCTCCACCAGTTGTGTAAGGACCGTATTTAATTTGGCTCGAACCTTTAAGGATTTCAACACCTTGCATTCTTCCAATAGTTGGGAAGTAATAAGCTGCGGGAGCAACATAAGGTGCCGGTGCCATTAATATTCCGTCTTCCATCACTGTAATTTTGGCGCTGCGTTCTACTCCAGTTCCACGTAAACCGATATTAGGTCTAAGCCCAAAGCCGTCTTCTTCTTGAAGGTTAACCCCAGGAACACTTCTTAAAGTTCTATTAATATCAGTATAACTGAACTTTTCAATCTCTCTAGGAGAAATGTAGTTTGCTGAGCCGGTCAAACTTGAGATGCCTGTGAGACCTCCGGTAAGGCTTGAGCCACTGACAACAAATGCAGGAAGGTCCATTACACGTTCGGTCAGGTAAACCTTAATAACATTTCCTAAATCCGTTTTGCTTAGAGTGATTTCTTGGGTTTCGCAGCCAATGGCAGAAACCACCAAAGTATTTTTTGCTTTTGGAAGACCCTTTAGCTCCACGATACCCTTAGCATTAGATTGAGATCCGGTCATAGGATTCTCCTTCAAATACACAGTAATTCCAGGAAGGCTTGTGCTGCTGTCAGGTGATTGAAAAACTTGGACTTCTGTTGACTTATCTTGCCCAAAGGCAAATGAAGTGCAGATACAAAGGCAAGTGATTAGGGCAATACGTCTCATTAATTGTCTTTATTTAGACTTATTCTAAATTGCAAATTAAATGAGTTTATCACACTAGAATCTGATTTGAGTCAGGAAATAACAAACATTTTACAAAGAATTATTTTGCCTCGGATTGAAGGCGTTTTTTTAAGGCGATCAAAGTGTCATAAGGTTGGTCTATTATCGCTGAATTTGCCAACCATGACGGGATGTCACCGCCAGGTTCAGCAAAAACGGTGTACACAATTTTAACTTTTTCGCCGGGAAGAACTTCGAGTTCCCATTGTGTTTCAGATTCCTTGATTCGAACTACATCTTCTTTTTCAGGAACAAAACCTTTTACAGATGAGATTTTGTAGAGTCTTTTTTGCTCACCAAACTTGTACTCCGTTTTGTAAACTCCATCTCGATCATCAATAGGCCATGGCGAATCAATCTTAGAATAATGAACCGTATACTCTCCTTCCTTCTTCTCCATGAGATAGGATTCTTCATTTAGTGGGAATATCTCTGGATGATGATTATAATCAGTCAATACCTTATGAATCTCATCCATGTCGAAATCCAAAATTGTTATGCCACGAAAGGCTTTAAAGTTTGAAATCGGATTATCCTTGATATAAACCTTGATTCCCTCATTGCTCTTTTTCAATTCCCAATCCTTTTGGGCATTGGCAGTAATGCTAAGCAGCAATAAAAGAAGGATTGGCGCGTATCTCATTCCTCCTTAAAACACAAATATGCTTCTAAGGTTTAGAATAGTTTTTCAATCAGATCCTTAGACTCTGTTTGAATATGAATGATGATAGGAGCTTTCGTATCGATGTCAATTTTTTGCTCACCTTCTACTCCACTCAGTCTTTTTCGCAACTGGCCATTGATACTGTAAACACTCATATTGTATTCAACAGAAAGTTCCGGAGTAACCAAGACCTCTCCACCAATTTTTACAATATTCCAATTGCTACTATTCAATTCCCTCGCAGAACTTGGAATAGGAAGACTAGCTACTTCGAAGTTGAAGCTATTCTGACAGCCATTTAAATCTGTAACGGTCAGTTCGTAGATACCAGGGCAAACTTGCACTAAGGAATCATTTGTACTCGCTGTGGTATCATTCCACAAATAGCTCAAGCCTGGAGTACCACCAGAAACATGACTGAATATTTTTCCGACACATAAATCTGGGCGGGTATCAATTATCGTGGAAGAATCGAGTTGAATACTATCTGGTTGAAGAATAGTGATTGACGTTGTGTCAAAACATCCAGCAGAATCAGTAACGGTGACCTTATATGTACCTGCCATTAATCCTGTAATTGCGTTGGTATCATTAACACCGTTGCTCCAAGAGAAGCTGTAAGGAGCTATTCCGTTGCTTGCAGACACTGTGGCGAAACCATCCATATCTGCATAACAGGTTAAACTATCTGTACCATTTGGACTCAAAATTGGAGTTCCTGAGCTCGCTACGTTTTCAGTAAAAACACTGGAGCATTGCACTGAATCTGTAATGGTAACGCTTACCAATCCTGCGAATAAAGAATCAGCAGTAGCACCAAGATCTCCATTCGACCATTGATAAGTATAAGAACCTGATCCTCCACTTACGTTGCCAGCGCTTGCGCCTCCGACTCCCGAACCACAAAAGTCTGGGTTGGTAGTAACAATTGCACTTAACTGATAACTGATCGCATTCACTTGGAACTGGAAGCTTTCATTACACTGTGCTGAGTCCAAAATGCTCAGCTGAATAGTCTCAGAACTTGATATTCCTGAAATTGCAGTAGTGGTATCCCCTGTTGACCATATGAATGAGTACGGCCCATTAGCACTTGCAACAGAATCGAGTGACAAGTATCCATTAGAACCATTACAGAAATCTTCCCCCTGGGAAACGAAGGCTTGAAGCGCTGTTCCACTAACTCCTACAACTGAAGTAGTACTGTCTTGACAGCCATTTGAATCAATAACTACCAACTTGTATGATCCTTGTGGCACACTATCTAACAATGCTCCTGTTACACCTGGGAAATTTTGCCATTGGTATGTGTAAGGACTTGCTCCGCCAGTAACATTGGCAGTAACACTTCCGGTTGACAGTCCACATAAAGTTGAAGCAGCAGTTGCTGCAATGCTAGGACCTGAACCTTGATTGATTGTAAAGCCTTTTACTTCTTCATTACCAGATCCGTCTGTAACAGTGACATTATAATTCCCAGAACCTAATGAAATAGCTGTATCGCCAGAAGTAGTAGTCCCAGTAGGCCAAGTAATAGTGTATGGACCACCCGCTCCACCTGCAGTTGAAGTGATGTAAGCTTCTGCATCCGAAACTCCCACACAAGTTGGATCCGTTTTGTTAACTGTATAGCTGATTAGTGGCAATTGAGTTACAGTGTAAGTGCCCGCATAAACTTGATCTCCTGATGTGCTAAAGTTGTTATTGGCGGCAACACCTGCGCCATAAAAAGTAACTGAACCTAAGGCAGTAGAAGGCGCTGTCCATGAAATACTCCAGCTTCCTGAACTGGAAGTTGATGAATGACGAGCATAGCTAAAACTTCCTTGGGTTGCTACACCGTATCCTGTTCCTGATGTAAATGAGCCAGCAGCTGTCGTGTTGGAAGATGCACGAGCTGAAGTAACCTGAAATCCGTGCTTAGAAGTTCCTGACACGTCAAGAGTTAAAGTATATGAACCTCCTGGATAATAGGATGTAAAACCACTCATACTAATGGATCCACTTCCCGAGTTTAGTGTTCCAGAGTGGCAACCCGTACAATTCGAACCTGTTCTATTTGTTCTGTCAATTGGTGGATTGGCTGAGAATTGCAGCATCATCATTCCAAAAATTGCGATAGAAGAAACGATACTAATTCGACGAAGTGAGATTTTCATAATAAGAGCTTTTGACAGAGATAACGGTAATACCTATGAAAAAGTTGAGTTGGATGGTAAAATGTTATCATTTGAGGCTTAATCTATTGCTTTCAGATGAATTACACAACAAACATAGAGTCTTAAGTCAAAGGAATTAAACGACTTATTAGCATTATAAAGCATAACTTTGTTAGATATGGCTTCTGAAGCCATTAGATATATAAAGTGCTGCTTAGACTGTTTTCTGTTTTAATATTTCAATTGTTCTGCTTGAACATTTGCTTTGCTCTAACTACTGAAACTACTTCTTCTGGAGATTGGACCGACAGCGCCAATTGGGACAATGGTGTGCCAGCGGCAACTGATTCGATCATTGTAAATCATGCGATGATTTTAGACACCAATTTAAGGGTTGCCGGTACGGGCTTTCTTGAAATAACGAGTGGCTCAAGTATCACAGATACTGCAGGTGGAACAGCGTATACTTTATTGGTAGAAAATTCTGGTGCCTTGACTTTAAACGGTGACTTGAGCGTTGAGGGAAGCTTGAATTTTAAAAATAATTCAATCATAAACGTAAATGCCTGTGATACCTTAACTTCTGGGAGCGCAACAATTGGGAACAATATTACCTTCAATATTGTCAGTTGCGCAGTGTGGATTGTCAATGGCAATTTGGACTTGCAAAATAGTGTTGCCATAAATGCCAATGGTTTCATCAGGGTAAATGGAAATGTAACTTCGATAAACAATAACACTGTCGCTGGTACTGGTAACTTATCAAGCAGTGGTACAATCATTCAGTCTAACTCTTCCATAATTTTTGGTTCTACCATGGATTACCTCGCTTCACCATGCTTTCTGGGAACAGGCTTCCCGCTTGCACTAGAAATTGCAGCCTTTGAATCCAGAGCACTTTGTCATAACAAAATTGAAGTCATGTGGCAGGTATATGATGAGCGTGATATTTCGCATTATGCTTTGGAAATGAGCACCGATACTGAAAAATGGATCTTAGAGTCAAACTATTCGTGCAACAAAATGATGGGGCATAATGAGTATAAAACTCAAATTGAGCTTGATGATTTAGATTATAAATATCTGCGATTAGCTGCCATAAACCAAGACGGAAGAAGGTCTTACTCAAACATTGAGCTCATTGAGTTCGGTACTCATTTGATGCAGGATGAAGTAAGTCTATTCCCTAATCCAGCGAAGGGTTTTGCACACATTCATGGGAACTATGAATCCTATAGAGTTTACAATCAACTTGGAGTTGAAGTGCTTGCTGGATCTGAAAGCAAAATTTCACTTGAAGGTCTTGCCCTGGGAAGCTATGTGATTCTTTTAAAACACTAGACTTTAGGGAGGTCTTTCTTCCTTTGATTGTACAGTAGTTTGGCCGCATTTAAATGACCAATTGCATTCATCGATATTTAAGGATACTCAGCGAGTATCACCAACATTCCGAATCGATTTTCCGTACTTAACATCGTGAAAACAATTTTCATTTTCTTAATTGGTTTTTTACTCCTAGGGAATGCAGCTTCAGCAAAGACAACTGAAACTACTGCCGATGGAAACTGGACCAATGCATCAATTTGGAATAATGGGGTACCAGTTTCTGGAGATAGCATCAGGGTAAAGAACCTAGTCACAATGAATACTGACATTACTCTATCAGGTTCAGGTAGCTTAACCATTGACAATTCTGGTAGTTTGATTGACGCTCCAGGAGGCTCTAGTTTTGATCTCACTGTTGAGAACAGTGCAAAGCTGACCTTAATGGGAATTTAACCATTGAGGGTAAATTAGAATTTAAGAATAACTCAGTCATTAATCTTAATGCTTGTGACACTCTTGTTGGTGGTGAGGCTGTAATTCAAAACAATGCGGACTTTAATATTGCTTCTTGTGCTGTTTGGATCATCAATGGAGATCTGACCTTAGAAAACAATATTGGTATTGATGCTGATGGCTTTATTCAAGTAAATGGTGATGTTGAGTCAAAAAACAATGCTACAGTAGTTGGAAACGGCAACCTATCAAGTACTGGAACTATAAACCAATCTAATTCATCTAATATTTTCGGTTCTACAGCTGATTGTAATTCGGGGCCCTGTTTTTTTGGGACTGGCTTTCCATTGTCGATTGAACTTGTCAATTTTGAAACCAGCATAGGCAATAACCACAATGTGAGCATTCGCTGGGAGGTTTATGATGAAGATGAGGTACTATTCTACCTCATTGAAAAGAGCATTGATGGACTTATTTGGACAAAGTTATCTATGGTCGAATCTGATGGATTTGAGTACAATAACTATCAAATTAGCGATGAAGTTCCGGCAGCACAATTAACCTATTACAGACTGAAAATTATTGAATCGAATGGGCAAGAAGTTCACTCAAACATTGAACTTGTGGAAAGCAAAGCTGATAATGCTGGACATATCGACATCCAAGTATACCCGAATCCCGCTCATGATTTTGTAAAGATCTCAGGTCAATTCTCAAATTATCAAATCAGATCATTCGACGGGAAACTCCTTTTATCAGGGCAAAATCAAGAAGTTAATTTAAGTGAGTTATCAGCAGGAATGTACTTTGTGAACATCCAAAAGCTTGATGGTTTGATGGAAGTGAAGACTTTGGTGCTTCGCTAGTATAAAAAGAAAAAGGAGTCCTATTCGAACTCCTCTTCCCTACTACGACAAAGCGTAGACGTTATAATTCTTAAACCTTTACTCCTCCTAAAAAGAGCTCTAATCAACTTCCAATGCTGTTCAGCCGGTGTGAACCGTTTCTTACAAAACCCTAAATACGATTGCGAGGGAGCCACCGAATAAGGAGCATCTTCTTTAGATTAACCCGAGAGCTAATCCTGTAGGCATTGTTCTCGAAAGCTAGCTTTCGCTAGTTTTCTATCTAGAATAGCACTTCTGAAGTAAACTTTCTCAGATTTCAATTTAACCGGACGTCTATTGAAACCCCTTTGAAACTATTCTATCAAAACTTCCGCCGAGGACTTGTGATAACACGATTTAAAGAACCTTTAACTATTCAAATGTAAAAAGCCTTTAGAAAAAGTCAAGAATTTGGTACTTGGACTTTTAAACTTCCTATTAAACGCACTTATAAACAAATGTTGAGTAACCTTAGGACGCCCATCCACAAAAGAAAAGGCCCTAATTTGACTACAAACTAGGGCCTTAAATGAACAGCTTTAATTACTATATACGTTAGTAATAGAGCGCTTAAGTTATTTTGAAATCTTTATAGGAACCATGATTTTTTCCCAGGCGATCACCATATTATCTCCTTTGAAAGCGATCATCATCATTTCTTCATGCTCGCCAGCTTTTGGATTTACAGTAACACGCAAGACATCTTTATCCTCCTTGTACTTATATGCACCCCATTGATCGGCATCTGAATTAAAAATAATGGCCCACTCCTTCTCTCCTGGTATTGTAAAAACCGAATACTTACCTGCAGCAAGCGTCTTTCCTTCAACATTTACATCCATGCTCGTTTCAAATGTTGTTGCTTCGTTGGCACCAGTTCTCCATACTTTGTCGTAAGAAACTAAATCGCCCCAAATGGTTCGTCCTTTAACGGAAGGACTACTATAGCTTACTGTAATATCAGATCCTGCAATTTTCGCGCTTGCGGTTTTGGCTGGACTTTTTCTTTCTTTTCCTTGAGCAAAAATTGTGCTTGCACTTAGCACTATGGCTAACATGATAAATATTCCTTTTTTCATTGATTTAAATTTTAGCTAAAGTAAGCTCATTGGAGCTATGAGTCTGTCTTGTAACAGACTTTATTAGAAGATTAGTCGCAGGCCTTTATTCCGTCAAACAAACCCTTGCTATTGGAAATCTTTTGAGTGTGTCCGTCGATCTCATTGAAACTACTTCTGCAGAAACTCGATCCGATCAGCCAGGTACCGATAAAACTGCTTCTGGAAAAGTCGGAAAGCTCCAACTCACAATTAAGTAAGCGAGCAGAATTAAAATTGCACTCCGTAAAATTCACTTTATCTGCTTTCACTAATTCAAAGGATGCGCCTATGAAAGAAGACTTGGAAAAATTACAGGAAGTCATTCCTGAAGACGAGAATAATGCATTATTAAAGTTGGAAGATCGGAAATTGGCATTGCTGAGATCTGAGGCTTCTCCAAAATCAGCTGAATTATAGTTAGCACTAAAGCCAATGACAGAGCCTAACTTGGCATTTCTAAATTGTGTGGATACACAAGTGCTTCTGCTCAAATTCGCAGACTCCATATCTGCTTCGTTGAACTGTGCGGCGGTTAAATCAGCTTCGATAAGTGTTACCGACTTTATTTTTGCCTTTACGAAGCTTGCACCAATGAGCTTGGCTTGGCTCATATCAACACCCTCTAGTTGAGCATAGTTGAAAAGACAGCCCGTCATAACACTTTGCTTAAAACTTGCTTTCAATCCATCTTTGGAAAAAATGCAAGATTCGAAATTGCTGGCGGTTAAGTTGAGTCCATCGAAGTTAATTCCACTCAAATCTTCACCACTCAAATCCAAATGAACTAGTGCTTGCTTGTTCTCGATTATCTGGAGCAGTTCTGCTCGTGAAGTGTGGTCTTGAGAAAAGGTAGAAAGGGATAGAAAGGCAACAAAAAATAAAAGGCCAAATTTCATTCCTGAAAAATAGCCAATCTTCTCTATCTCACAAACCTTAAAACCTCTTGAATATGTTCCGCGCTCAACTGAATAAGATAAACACCAGGTGTTTCTTGAGCTAAGTTAAGATCAATAGTGTTTCTACCCTTTTGAAGCTTGCTAGTTTTAAGCCCTAATTGCTGTCCTGCAGCGTTTAAGATTGTTATTTCTACATCTTCAGAGAATTCCGAATTCAGCCTTAGACTTGTTCGCCCATCAATTCCTGGATTGGGAACTAGTTGAACAGATCCGATTCGTTCAAGGTTTTCATCTTGAGCAAGTTCAATTCTTTCCGCAGTTACAATTGTAAAAAACTGAGCGTCTTTGAAATTGACTCGAGCTTCATACTTCCCATCTGAGTTAAGGAATAGCGCAACGGCTTCATCTGAATTTGAAAAATCTGTTGAATTTGAAAAAGCTATTCCAAGTTCGTCGTCACCACTAGGAATGATGCTTGAGTCTATCAAGACGCTTACATATTTATTATCATCTCTAGAGCCCTTGAATCCGCTTTGATCACTTTTGCTCACAGCCCAAGTTCGTTTGATCCTTCGGTAAGTCACCTTTCCGCTTGGAACATTATCACTCACCCAGTTTTCTGCAGAATCTCCGTCGTGGCCCAACATCAAGAAGTCGCCATCGGCAAATTGATCTGGATCTTTTAAATGAATATTTCCTTCACCTTTTGCTTCATTGTGAAAATCGTAATAAGCAACTTGACCAATTCCGATAATATCATATTTATGACTTGCACAATGCTCATAGCGTCCTTCAGCTTCTAAAGTGACTCCGTAACGACAGGATAGATAGTTGCTCACCAAAATCCTTTTGGTTTCGTAGAGATCAACATTATAATACAAGAATTCGGCAATTTTTCCATTACCCCAACGCTTCCAATTGTCTTTTCCAAACCTCACATAAATGGTATCCTCTGGGTTTCTTGCCTCAAAGTCTCCAACATTGTCAGGCCTCTTCTTGTCATTTAAAATAGAATAATGCTTTCTTTCATCCTGATTCCACTGGATTCCATAAATATTCGGCTTCGTAATATCAATCGCGTGATTGGATTCTGCGCCTAGGTATTGCAGCCTACCTCTACCCGACAATACTTCAGATCTCATGGAATTATTGTTGTTGTTCACATGCATAACAAAACCATTTGGTGTTCTGGCATTGGCTATCCATCCTGAACTACTCCAGTTTTGTGTATTTGATGTGGCAACCTCAAAGACGGTGATATTCTTTCCAACCTTTGTAAGTCCATCCGCCCTCATAAACCGATTGATCGGAATAAATTCAAGCGCAGGGTGCCCAGCAATTCCAAGACTATCAACCCTGTATCGAGCTTTACTTGAATCGGTATTCTGTATGGCGTACAAACCATGTCCACTTCTGTCATACCAATACCTAACCGTATCCAAGTCGTTGACAATCGGAAGGCTATCGTTACCTAAGAATCCTTCGTCAGACCTAAACCAGGCTCTAATAGTGGCAGAATCCCCTACTCCAGCAGGTCCTGTATAACCAATAGATTGAGGAAAATCAGCATACCATATTCTTAATTCTTCCGAGACAGCATTAAACAAGCTGTCATTAAGTGCAGTTGCTATAGAATCTCCAACTTGAATGCTAAGCTCTCCGAACTGATCCGCTGAGATAAGCGCTGTGTAAAATGATCCAGTTCCCGAAACGCTCTGCACAGTGCCATTGCTAACTTGAATATCACTTGCATCAAAACCTTGAACTGCAACTTCTTGAAGATGTCTTCTAAATTGAATGCTTATTCTAAAAGTATCAGTGAGGGTGTGCTTCTCACGATTCAATAGTGTGATATAGGTCTGAGGTTCGAAGCTGAAAGTAGTGCTGTCCGCATTATGCAAATCAGATTCCCAAACTCCTCTCCCGTATGTTGAGGCTTTGATTCTTGATTTAGAATGATCTGAAGGATGGTAATAGATTTCCAAGTCTGTAACACGAGCATTCTTGCTCATACCATTGTCGAAGACCTCCCAAGCTGACTGATTGTGAGCTTTATAAAAGACTCCGATATCAGTTCCTAGATAAAGGTCACTGTTTGTAGTATCGATTGCCAATGAGTACACTGGCACTAGAGGTAAGTTGTTGTTTAGGTATGACCAACTCAGTCCGTGATTCGTAGTGAGCATCACAGTACGATCATGCAACATATAGATAGTGCTGTCATCCCTAGGGTCTGTCTCAAAATCTGCAATAAAAGCTAATGGAGGGAAGTTATCACTGAGGTCAATCCATTGCGTGGTGCTGGCATAAATATCTGGGCAGTAAATCAGTTTCGAAGCTGCCGATCTACGCCATATGGCATACATTTTTTGATTGTCCGTTCTCGCTATAGCTATTTTAACGAAACTTCCTCCTGTATTTTTGGCTAATCCAGTACTGATAGAACTCCAAGTTACTTTATTGGCTTTGTTGGCCCAAAGGCTATCCGATTTCCAAATTTCTTCCCTGGCGGTGTACATTATACTAGAGTCGTTTCCATCGATAACAAATGAAGTCACCCACGGACCTTCATCTTCGGGCATTTTCACATTTTGTGAAGAACCTATTCCATTCAAGTGTCTCACTAGGCCACCGTATTGCCATGAGGTATAGAATCTTGTTTCATCACTTGGGTCAAACAACGGAAGCATCCCATCGGCACCATACACAGAATACCATTTATTGCCGTCGTAATACTTAGAGCCACAATCTTGGTATCCCTGAAGCACATCCATTGGCTTAAAGGGACTTTGAGAAATGCCATATATAGCCCCAATCCCCATATTGGTTAGGTCTTCGTAAGTTCTTCCTTCGTCATAAGATCGATGGATTCCACCATCATCTGCAACCCATAAGGATCCATCATGCGGGTTAATTTCTAGCCAGTGATTGTCGGCATGTGATCCATTTCTACGCTGCCATGTCTTACCTCCATCTTGGGATCGAAACAAGCGAACGTGTCCAGCAAACAAGACATCTGGATTAGTGTTAGATACTTCAAAACTCGCATTATACCATCCTTGTGGTTCAAGTAGCACATCTGTAGAATCAAGTACAAGTTTAAATGAGTCAGCTCTGTTCGTACTCTTCAGCACTCTGTTTTGAGAGATGGCGTAAACTACATCTGGATCCGCTTTAGTTACTTCAATTTCATAACGTTGATCGGGAAAAACCCCTTCAAAAACCCATCTTCTTTCCCAAGTGCTTCCTGTGTCAACGGATTTATAGATTAATGAACCTCCGAAGTAGTTGTAGTCTGATGCATAGAGCGTATCAGGGTGATTTGGCATAAACTCCAAGTCACGAAATTCACGCATTACAGAAGTTAATCTCCAAGAGGCCCCAGCATCTTCAGATTTATAAATTCCTTCGTTAGTACCGGCTATAATGATGTTCGTATTTCTTGGGTGCACCAACAATTTCCCAACGGTAAGGTCTCCCATTCCTTGAGCACTGGCAATATAGCTTAGACCTCCATCGGTACTTTTCCAAACACCCGCTCCATAAGACTCGTCTGCATCGGCATCTCCAGTTCCAATGTAAATGATATCAGGGTTTTTTGGGTCGAATGCAATACTAGAAACACCAAAGTTTGCCAAACTTTCGTCGTTGTTAGCCCAAGTCTTTCCATTATCTAAACTTTTCCAAACACCTGCGCTTGGAGAACCTATCAATACAAAATTTGGATCTGTTGGGTGAAAAGCTATCGAAGTAACACGTCCTACTCCTCTGTAGATGTTTGATTCTTGCATGGGCCCAATTTCAATCCAATTCCCACTGCTAGAGCGCGCGGATTGATTCGACCAATATTTTTGAGCTTCACGGTTTAAATCTGCATTCCTCAAGATTTGACCTTTGTCGTTTTGGCGAAACGCTGCCCAATGTTCCCATCTTTTAAAACTTTTGTAACCCGAATGAGGCAGCTCTTTAAGATGTCCCATTTCCTTTTCAAAAGCTTCACTAATATCTGAAAGTTTAGCCTTTGGATCTTTTTTTAATTCCACCCATGACTTTTGGGTAAAACTCAATAGTGGCAATAGAATTAGAGCTATTGCAAACGTCTTGTACTTAGTGAACATATATCTTTCTAACTTGAGTATTAGGGCCAGAGATTATTTGTAGAAAATACACTCCTTGACTTAAGTAACGCAGGTCTGCCTGAAAGGTTGGAATTTGAGATGAAAAGACTTTTCTCCCATCCAATGAGAGTATTTCCACGAGCCCTATTGAATCTAAATGAAGTATTCCCTTTACCAAGTTATAATCAATTGCTTGAGTGGCTTCAGAAATAGAACCTAGAATGAAGTTGTTAGTGAAATCTCCAGTTGCTTGATAGCTAGAGCAATTCTGATAAGTGCTTAGTGTAACTTTATAATTCGGATATTCCATTTGCTCTCCAGCCATAAACAACTCCATCGTGTGGCTTGTATCCATAAATTCTTCCACAACAGTATCAGCCCCAAATGACTCAATTTTCCAGTCGTAACGGGTAAGCGTTGTATCTGAAGCTTTTACCTCTATGGCAGCTCCAATAAAAAGCTCTCTTTGACCGAAACCTACTGAATCTGCAATATTTGCATTCGTATCAATGCCCCAGAGAGGCAAACTATCGAGCACCGTGCGACTTGCAATTGCTTGAATAGTAAAAGCATCTGCATGGCCTACTCCCGGGTCATAAAAGGTAGTAGCTGTTTTATGAAACATGCTGCAATAGAAGGTGCATGCAGCTAAATAACTACCTGCTAAAGATGGGTGACTTCCATCTGCTGTATAAAGTTGAATATGAGAAGCCGAATCTCGCACTAGCTTCCAAGCTTCACCTACTGGTGCAACTTGAGCATTGTTCTGACTCGCCATAAGCAAGTAGCTTTCTCTAAGTCTCTTTTGCATCCCTTCATAGGTGCAGATTGGAGGGTAATTTGCACAATTAGATTGATCTCCATTTTCACGTCCCCATGTCATAAAAAACATGGTTTTAATACAAGTGTCAATTGAGTTAATAACACTGTCTAGTTGCCTTGCATAGGGTAAGGTCTGTGATGCTACTTGACCAGGGGAAAAACTAGGTTCTTGACTTTGAGCTTGAATAATAACGTAATCATAGTCCTTGGCACTTACCCTTTGGTGAAACAGTGCTAGATCTGAGGCATGCCCTCTAAGTGTTTGTCCCCCAGGCGTAAAAGCATCATATTCAAATGAGTCGCCGTTGTCTAAAGCGATACTCCTAACCATATCTGGTAGGTTGTTGAAATAGGTGTAGCTGTTTCCAAAAAAAACCGCTCTTGTTTGTGACGCCGCACTGGATACAAGGAAACAACACAGGAGTCCGATAAAGAGATTTTTCATTCGCCTAAAATACGCTTAATATCAGGTGGGAAGTACAAGGAACTCTTCATCACTTTTCCATCTTCCCTATAAATCGGCATTCCTTTTTCGTCAAGTTTAGACATGTTCGAGCGCTGAATTTCGCGGTACACCTCCTCTATTTTATCTTGCAAGCCGTGCGAAAGTATTGTCCCACAAAGGATGTAGAGCATATCTCCTAAGGCATCAGCAATTTCCACTAGGTCTCCTTCTTTGGCCGCTGTTAAATATTCTTCGTTCTCTTCTTGCATCAATCGGTGACGAAGTTCAATTGTCGACTCGGCTAATTGAGCGGTAGGTTGCTCTTTATTATCGATTCCAAAAGCTTCATGAAATTCCTTCACAAAACCAATAGTTTCATGAAGTTTTAGTGGGTCTTTACTCATAAAAGTCGTTTTGTCAAATTTAGAATCGAGAGCTCTAGGTTGGTTCGAATTACAAAATCAAATACCAACATGTTTTAAAGAGTTTTTATCGATTTATCATGAAATTTGAAAGAGAGGCTAATAACTTTAATGAAGCTTCACTTGGAATTCTGCCACAGAATTATATTTTTGGGTAGAATCAATTATCACTATTAATAAACACTGAGTTACTATGAAAAAAGTTTTTTCACTTACATTTTTACTCTTCCTAGTCTCTGCTTCTGTTATGGCGTCTGGTTATAAATTAGACGACAACTCGATGGATGCTATGTTTGCTTCGGCTGACGATATCACCATGCAGGCTGCTAATGGGATTTCTGGAAATATGCTTGACTATGCTGCACCTACA
>Ga0115567_10002615_pt1 | contig 17835 bp, 18 predicted proteins | sample COGITO_mtgs_1204_2_FD_88679 | JGI IMG/M metagenome (GOLD analysis project Ga0115567, IMG submission 88679) | Pelagic marine microbial communities from North Sea - COGITO_mtgs_120412 | ecosystem: Environmental > Aquatic > Marine > Epipelagic | place: Germany:Helgoland, sampling site Kabeltonne... | reverse complement strand
TGGGTCGGTTTTTAGTTTGCGTAAGCTCATAGAGCTCGCATCTTGATAGGGATTCTTGCATGAAATATTCGGGCAGGCCAACACTATCGGCCGATTCTACCCGTCTCAGGTGCTACTATATTCTTACTAGATGGGGGCTTAGAGGAACACCCTAGGCGACGATGACTTGTGGCGGCGTAGTTGGAAACGCCTGCCGATTGAGGGATGGGGCATGACAGATACTGTATTTAGGTCAGAATTTCAGGTGCGAGATTATGAGTGTGATCTGCAGGGCATCGTCAACAACGCGGTCTATCAGAATTATCTGGAGCATGCCCGACACGAGTTTCTGCATAGTCGAGGCCTGGATTTCGCTGAATTAACTGCCCTGGGAGTCATTATAGTCGTCATCCGTGCGGAGCTAGACTATAAGGGGGCGCTGCGCCCCACTGATAAATTTAGCGTGAGTGTTACTGCCAAACCCCTGGGTCGGTTGAAGCTGGTATTCGAGCAGGAGATCAGGAGGCTTGCAGACAATGAGTTGATGCTGGAAGCCAAGATAGTCGCGGTTTCATTGAGAGATGGAAAGCGGCCTTATTTTCCGGAAGAACTGAAGAAACTGATGTCCTAGCTTCGGCGCAGCACCAGTTCATTGCTACGTGAACGGCAGATGCAAAAGCTCGGGACAAAAAAAGCCCCCGTTGGGACGAGGGCAAGAAAGGTAAGAAGGGTAAGAAAGATAATAAAGGCATTAGAATTGCCTGTGCAGAAACAGGGCAACCCAGTAGCAGCATTTTTATTCCATCTTTTCTAGAATAATTTGATATTGGCCAAAGGACGACAGGAGCTTCAGGGTACTCACCCGGGCACTAAATATTATCTATTACCCTAGGTGCCCAGATTCAGAATATAAACCAATTTTACTTGGCGCGATTGCTGCTCCTATCTTGTTGATTCGGTATAGCTGGCCTCGGGCATTTCAGAGGGCAGGGATCTACTTAAAATCTCGGAGGCCTCTGTGCGGCGTGCGGGGTCTTCATTGAAAACCAATTCGAAGAAAGACAGTGTCGCGATTGCCGTTACCATCTGCTGTCGCCCGGGGTGCAGTGCCTTCTCGGTCGGCATCGTCTCGCAAACGGTCAAAACGGCAGAGTCCATATCTATTCCATCGGATTCGTCGCCCAGCGCTCTGAAGGCTGCACTCGGGTCTTCATCCATATTCGAGAGCACCGCGGTGCATCCCAAACCATCGGGATGCCGCATAAGTCTAAACCAGGGCTCGGAGATGGAGCCAAAACCTAAATGGGTGCCACCTTCAATTTTCAACAGTATGCTGTTGCGCACCCTAGAGGGAATTATCGCGGCGTTGGGCTCGAAGTTGATAAGCGCATCCAAGGTGCCGGCTATCATCATAAATGGGACATCGCTAGTCTCGTAGAACTCCCTGGTAAGTCCGGCAGTGGGGCCCGCAATCGAGACCGCTGCTTTTACTCTTTCGTCGCGAAGTCTGGGGTGATAGGTGGCAAGGGTGGTTGTAATGCCGCCCAGGGAATAGCCCATCAGGGCGATGCGCAAGGAATCAATTTCACCGGCGAAGGGTTTGGCCTCGCCAGATAATTGCAGAACGGAATCGATTAGGAAGCTGACATCGGTGGGCTGATTCACCAGATCGTTGGCGTTGGGTCCGCCTGCGGTTCCGCCAGCTGTAAGCGGAAAGTTCGCGGCCACTACGACATAACCATAGCTAGCAAGTAATTCCGCGGTATATCCCAAGTCGGTGCGTTCCGACACGAAGCCATGGCTGTGAATAACCAGAGGGTAATTGCCGGCGCTATCCTGGGGGTACCAGATGCTGGTTGGAAAAGTTCTATTAGGCAGGCTCGGTGCATAGCCGTTCGCGGCTGTCTCGCGTGTCTCGTCGACGAATACCGTCTCTGCAATGGCGATAGTATACGGGCCCGGTGTTAGCCATTCTGCGCTTGCTGAATTCTCTGGCAGTGCCTCTGGCATGGTGGCCAGGAAAGTGACCTCGAACACGACCAGTATCAAGCCGATCAGCCCAATTATTCCTATAGCAAATTTTCGAATCATAATTACCTCTTCTATGCACGCGTGAAGGCGAGCAATGGAAATCTGTGTTAGTAGTCAGTCAGTAAGCTGTCGAAGTAGCTTGGCACTATCTCGGAGGCCTTGCCAGTAATGTGTTCATCGAACCCGGACCCGGTTCGTTCGAGGTTGAGTTCTACCGTTCGGGCGCGTCGAATCTTTGCGGTCTGGTAGAAGCCGGAGGCTGGATAGACGTTACCGGACGTGCCTATCGCTACGAATAGGTCACAACTCTCCAATGCCTGATTGATCTTGTTCATATGAAAGGGCATTTCACCAAACCAAACGATATGTGGCCTTAAATTGCCAGGGGAGCGACAGCAGCGACAATGGGTGTCGAAGCCAATGTCCTCGGTGATATCGAATACAAGCTGAGAATTTAGACAGCGCATCTTGAGGAGCTCGCCGTGCATATGGAGTAAATTCTCGGATCCGGCGCGCTCGTGAAGATTGTCGATGTTCTGTGTGACGAGGAGAAACTCACCCTGGAATTCGTGCTCAAATTTGGCGAGATAACTGTGTGCAGCATTGGGTCTGATCTCATTGGAAAGCAGCTTACGCCGTCTCTGGTTATAAAATTCATAGACCAGTTGCGGATTACGCTCGAATCCTTCCGGGGTGGCTACCTCGTCCACCGGGTGGTTTTCCCAGAGGCCGTCGGCGGCACGAAATGTCTGTATACCCGATTCGGCGGAGATGCCGGCTCCGGTAAGTACGACGATTGATTCAGGTTTCGATCCCATTGCTCAATAGTACCACGGAGAAAACTAACTCTACTCATTCCAATTTGACTTCCGTTAGCATCGGGGTCGCTCAGTATGCGTCTCTTCATCTCTACATCTCTGCGCTAGTGAATAGAATCGCAGCAGGTATAATGGCTGTTAACTATCCTGAGTACCCAGATTCACAGCAATTTTGAGAGAGAGCACAATGACCGCATTGAAATTAGGCAATATGGCGCCTGTATTTACTTTGTTGAACCAGGCTGAAGAGAAGGTTAGTTTAAAAGACTTCAGGGGCAAGTCTGCTGTTGTTTTGTATTTCTATCCGAAGGCGATGACGCCCGGTTGCACCGTTCAGGCCTGCGGTCTGCGTGATTCCAAGAAGGAGCTGGCAAAGCTGGGTGCGGTAGCTCTGGGAATAAGTCCCGATCCGGTAAAAAGATTGGCAAAGTTTGAAGAGAAAGAGAACCTCAATTTCGTTCTGCTGGCAGACGAAGATCACTCGGTTGCAGACAAGTATGGGGTCTGGGACTTGAAGAAATTCATGGGCCGCGAGTATATGGGGATAGTGCGTACCACTTTCATTATCGATAAGACTGGGCGCTTGGTACATATCATGGATAAGTTCAAGACCAAGACGCATCACGATGATGTGCTGGAGTTGTTGAAGGACCTGCCCTAGGCGCCGCTTGATGGAGCTACATTACCGACAATATTCCGAAGCTGGCCCGCCCCTGCTGATTTTGCATGGGCTGTTCGGCAGTCTTGGCAACTGGGGATGGCATAGTAAGCAGCTCGCTGAGAGCTTCTCCGTCTATGGAGTGGATCTGCGTAATCATGGTGATTCGCCTCACTCGGAACGACTCGATTATCAAGTCATGGCCGAAGATGTGCGTCAGTTGATAGAGCGCCTGGGCTTGGATTCATGTTCTATCATTGGCCATTCCATGGGCGGCAAGGTGGCTATGCAACTTGCCCTAAGTTACCCCGATCTGCTTGAGAAACTGGTCGTGGTTGATATTGCGCCGGTAGCTTATCCGGAAGGTGCAGACAACCATATGAATGTGTTGGCGGCTATGGATGCGGTTAGAATTGACGACGTGAAGAGCAGGACAGAGGCTGAAGTGACTCTCAAGGAATTCATTCCAGAGGAGGCAATACGCAAATTTATACTGACAAATTTGATAAGCAGCGGACAGGGTCTGTTCGAGTGGCGGATTAACAAGGATGCTATCAGGAAGAATTATCCGGCGCTGCGCGCGGCAGTAGTGAGCGAGAAGAGTTTTGACAAGCCCGTACTGTTCGTTAAGGGCGGTGCATCTAACTATATTCAGGCCGAACATGAGGAGGCCATTAATGCGCTATTTCCCAATGCCTCCGTTAAGGTCGTCTTGGGGGCGGGGCACTGGCTTCATGCGGAGCAGCCCCAGGCACTACAGAAACTATTGATGAACTTCCTGCTGGCTTGATGAATAGCGGCGTGAAAATTTACTAAAGGAAATGATGTGACAGTACTCAGTGTCAATGTAAACAAGATCGCCTTGCTGCGAAATTCCCGCGGCAGGGACTTTCCTTCCGTGCTCGGATTCAGCGAGCAACTAATCGACCTGGGAGTAAGGGGTATTACGGTACACCCGAGACCCGACGAGCGTCATGTTACACGCCGCGATGTCTATGAGCTTAGCGAGATGCTAAAAGACAAACCGCAGGTGGAGTTCAATATAGAAGGTTATCCGTCTGCAGATTTTATCAAGATGGTGCTGCAGGTGTGCCCGGATCAATGCACCCTGGTGCCTGATTCGCCTGATCAGCTCACCTCGGACCATGGCTGGGATCTTGTCGAAAATCGAGCGACCTTGCTCAGGGTGCTGAGCGAACTGCGTGAGAAGGATATTCGTAGCAGCCTCTTTCTCGATCCGGATCCCCAAATGCTGGAGCAGGTGCCTAGCGTTGGAGCAGATAGAATCGAGCTGTATACAGAGGACTATGCGAGTCATTTTGCAAGCTCTGAGCAAGATGCAGTCTTTGAGCGTTATCGAATAACGGCGCAAAGAGCGGAACAATTAGGCATAGGCCTCAACGCGGGGCACGATCTGGACCTGCAGAATCTGCCTAAATTTCTGGAGATTCCGAATATTCTGGAAGTGTCCATCGGTCATGCATTGATAGTGGAGTCTCTGCAACTGGGCGTTGCCGAGGTGATTTCCCGGTATTTGGCTATCGTAGATGGCTCAGGGATAAAGTAAAAATAGAGTAAAGATAGAGTAAGGCGCAGCCTAAGATCCCCCGTATTAAGTTAGGGTTCAGCCCCCCGCGCCTATACTGCTAGTTCAAGATCGAGTTCACTCACTTGGGAGTAGCCATCATGACTAGAAGTATGACGAGCAGACAACTAAACCTACTAGGTATTCCCCGTTGCTTCACCATTCTGGCGGCGCTGCTTCTATTGGCGCCAGGCACCGTCTTTGCGACACATTTCGAACTCTCACGCCTGGCCAGTCAGATTGAGTTAATTAGTGGTCAGCTTGCTGCCGACCTTCGCTATACGCGTAACTATGGATCCGTGCGTCAACGTGCGGTGACGCTTAGCAGGGAAGCCTCGCAGCTAGTGGATACGCTGCGCAGGAATCGTAGCGGTTCTCGCGTTCGCTTGCAGTTCAAAGACGTGAGGCGCGGCTATGAAAAGCTAGAGCAGGCTTTTTTTAGAGCAGATAGGCGCGATCATGTGCCGCAGCTGTATCGAGAAATAAATCTGTTAAGCAGCCTCTTTGGCAATCTCAGCGATGAGTTCTATTATGCCGGGCTGGGGCCGCGGGGTAATGGCTCTGAATATGGCAGTGTGCGTTCAGGCAGGGTCATTATAGGCTCGCGTAACTACGGCTACGGCCGCAATGCTTCTCGCGCTAGAGGCCCCATAGTGCCCCGCAGAGAGCGCGCGGTGCCGCCGGTTTTTCGTGGTCATAGTGCTCTTGCTCCTGGCTGGCAGGGAGGCAGGGGTGGCCGTCAAGATCGGGGCACAGATGACCGAAGCAGGCTCAATCACGGGTCTCGCGGCGCGCCCAAGTTCGATCATAGCAGCCCGGTCCTGGAAAGGCAGGGGCGGCAGAACAGAGAAAGGCGCGATCTCGAAAGCCAGGCTAGACAGAATCGGTCTCCTGTCACCGCGCGTCAATCTGCAAGAGGCGATAGAGGCTAAAGAGATAATAGAGAGCAGAGAATTCGTAGTGGCCGTGTTACCCAGTCGGAGACCGGGCGCCGTAATCACTACGAGTGAGCGGCGGTGTGCTTGCCCGCTGTATTTGCTCCTCAGTCCAGCCGGTTACTCTTGGGTATCATGCTATAAAGATTGTAGTAATCTTTGATAAAATAGGGTCAGGTGTAATTCATATGGTTCTGACCCGAACGCGTATGCTTTATATGTACTATAAAGACATCATCGATTAAACTGCGATCTCCCTTGAGGTTGCCGCACAGTGATCCTCATAGTCTCCTTCCGCATTTAAGAACTGGAATAAGATTGAACGAGATTCGACCCCATGATCGTTTCTACTATGGTTACTGGATCGTATTTGCGGGATTCATCACGCAATTCGTTGCCGTGGGCATGTCTAACTATGTAGTAGGCTCTTTCCTCATTCCCATGACGGAGGAATTTGGCTGGACGCGTGCCGAATTCAGTCTTTCCAGATCCATAGGTCAGGTAGTTCTTGCCAGCACCGGATTTGTCATTGGTTCTTGTATAGATCGCTATGGTGGGCGCCGCTTTATTATTGCGGGTGCGCTCATTCTTGCCAGTGCTACCTATAGTCTTGGAAGCATAACGACTCTGGGCCAGTGGCTGTTATTGAATGGACTGATGCTTACCGCGGGCGCTGCTATGATTGGAAATCTGGTTGTAAATGTCACTCTGGGTAAATGGTTTGTAGAGCGCCGCGGCAGGGCGGTCGCAGTGGCCGGAATGGGCATCTCCCTGTCGGGCATCCTACTGCCGTTGCTGTCGACATGGTTGGTGGATGAATTTGGTTGGCGCTACTCCTGGAGGCTATTGGGGATTGCTGCAGGCTTGCTCACGCTCCCCATGGCACTAATCGTGCGCCGCAGCCCGGAAGATCACGGCCTGCACCCAGACGGGAAAACCGAACTGCAGATGGCAGAGGGCCACGGCGAGGCGGCGAAAGCCGATTTTGAAAATTCAATGACACGGGCGCAGGCGATGCGCACCTCCAGTTTCTATTTCCTGGTATTAGCCTTCGGTCTATTTCAAATTTCTATTACGGTTATGTTGATTCAGACTATTCCGCTGATGACCGATGCCGGCTATTCGAGGCTGATAGCCTCATCGATGATTTCCCTGGCCTCGGTGCCCGCTTTCCTGAGCAAGCCGTTCTGGGGTATTCTTATCGATAGATATAGTCCAAGGAAGCTTGCCGCCCTAGGTGCGGCAGTTACCGGCAGCTCGGTGATGGTCATTGTTCTCAGCGTCGCGAATCGGATGGATCTGTTGGTCTACGCGGGTTTTTTTATGATGGGGATAGGGTGGGGCGGACTGTTGCCGTTGCAGGAAGTTATTTGGGCTACCTTCTTCGGGCGTCGCTATCTCGGTTCGGTAAGATCTACCGCGATGCCTTTTACCTTCGGCATGTCCGCCTTGGGCCCTGTGTTAGTCGCCTACTATTATGATCTGGTGGGTAATTACGATCTTGCCTTGTTGGTGATTGCCTTGTGTAATATTGCCTCTGCGGTCATGCTGTTCCGCATGAAAAATACGCCGCGCGCTAGCAAATCTAAAAAATAAGCAGTTTGCAGTTACTGTGACGCTGCACATGAGCTAACACGGCAGAAAGCCCCCAATTAACCCCATTTAAATATGTGACGCCCTTCACAGTTTTCTCTTTGAAGCGCCTATAATTCAGTGTTCTGGATGAGAATGAAATATTCAGGGAGGCGTTCCTGATTAGCAAGCATAGACCAATTCGCTTTTTGCTCGCTTAACTAGAGTTAACTTAACTTGGTACGCCGAAGAGTCTACGTTTCGATTGGATCGACAAAGATGTTTCAGGAATTGCAGTGTGGCATGCCAGACGTCAAAGTAACCAAGCCCAATGGTTTGGCGCCTAGTCTGTTTTTCCATGTTTACAGTGGAGGCAATGCTATAGGCTTCGCTCAGTTGAGTTCCCGTGCTGCAAATAACTATCGAAGATCGCTTACTCACGATGACGCGCCTGGTATTAGCTACTGTCTTAAAATTATTGAGGTTAGCCAGAACTACCGCAATAAGGGAATTGGGTCTGCTCTTTTGGATCAGGTTATCGATTTCTGTAAAGATGAGCGTGTTGCTTCTATCTATGGTGAGGCAAAGGGCGACTCTGCCGAGCTGCGTCGCTGGTACGAAGGCAAGGGCTTCGAACTGGATAGTGTCGACAATATCCAACTGTCCTTCTAGAGAGCATTCTTAGGCTTCGCCTTACTCGGTGCTATCTCGCACTACTCAATTTCAAACGCTTGTTCTTACGTTTTACAGTAGGCGGTCAAGCTGCGGCTTTAGTATGGGCCAGACATTGTCGAGGATCATGAGTTGAGCCTCGGCGCGAGGATGGATGCCGTCGTTTTGCATGAGTTCCGGTTGCTGTGGAATACCCTCTATGAGAAATGGCACCAGAGGAAGTGATTTCTTCTTGGCCAGATCTGCATAGGTGTTGAAGAAGGGCAGGGTGTAGCGGGGGCCATAGTTTGGCGGAATCTGGATGCCAGTGAGAATCACCTGTGCGCCGGCAGATTGGGCCAGGTCTATCATCTCGGCGAGATTCGCTCGCATAAGATTCACAGGCAAGCCGCGCAGGCCATCATTGCCACCTAGTTCCAAGATCATTATATCTGGCTCGTAACTGTCCAGCATCGCCGGCAGCCTGGCGAGACCGCCGGTTGTGGTTTCACCACTGACACTGCCGTTGATGACCTCTACCGCGAGTTGTTCCGCGTCTAGCCTGATCTGTAAGAGATTGACCCAGCCTTGATCTTCCTCGATGCCATAGGACGCGCTGAGGCTATCTCCATAGACCAGGAGGCTTAGCTTGTCTTCAGCTGCCCAGCCGCTCACATTGAGCGCGCAGCTCAGGCAAAAAACGCATAGTCGAATTAAAAGGGGTCTCATCGCATCAAAAGCATAAGTGGTGGAATAATATGGTAAACCAGTAGTGTCTCACTGACGTAGAATACGTGAGCGATCTGGTTAAGCCTGTATTCTATAGAGACGATTGCCTATTGCAATCCATACTGACCAAGCAAAGTAGACTATAATCGCTACATTCGTAGTAACTGCAAGAGATCCTGAGCAAATGATTCGTATTGAAAACCTAACCAAGAGCGTGGATACCAGCGAGGGTCTGCTGACTATTCTGAATTCCGTTAGTCTGAATATTGAGGAAGGGCAGGCAGTGGCCATCGTCGGTGCCTCCGGTTCGGGTAAGTCGACGCTTTTAGGTCTTATGGCCGGGCTCGATAAGGCTACATCCGGCGATGTTGTATTGGACGGGCACAGTCTCAATGCAATGGATGAGGAGCAGCGTGCCATATTGCGAGGCAAGCTGGTCGGATTCGTCTTTCAATCATTTCAGTTGCTGCCCAGTCTGACTGCACTGGAAAACGTGATGTTGCCCATCGAGTTAAAAGGCGACTCGGCTGCGAACGAGAAGGCAAAGAATCTGCTGGTAAGGGTTGGGCTTGAGGAGCGCGGTCATCATTATCCGAATCAGCTATCGGGCGGGGAACAGCAGCGAGTGGCTATTGCTAGAGCGTTCGCTACCGAGGCGCGTATTTTGTTTGCCGATGAGCCTACGGGCAATCTCGATACCGCGACAGGAGCAAAGATTGTCGAACTGCTATTCGACCTGAATCGTGAATTCTCTACGACGCTGGTGCTAGTAACACATGATGAGCGACTCGCGCAGCAGTGTGATCGCATCGTCAGGCTGGTCGCCGGCGAAGTGGTGAGCGATGAAGAAACTAGCGCCAGGCAAGGAGAAGTAGCGAGTGTCTGAGGCGGTAAATTCCCTGAGCAGTAATAAGTCGTTCCCAACTCTCTTCTCTCTGGCGCTGCGCCTGTTGTGGCGGGACTGGCAGGGTGGAGAGATTCGGCTGTTATTTATCGCTCTGGTCATGGCGGTAACTTCGGTAACCGGTATCGCCCTGTTCACCGATCGACTGGAAAAGGCGCTGCTGCTCGAATCTGCCAATATGCTAGCGGCAGATAGAGTGTTGGGAAGCGGGCGGCAACCACCGGAAGAGATTTTGGTAGAGGCCGAGTCTCTCGGGCTGCGCACCGCGCGCACTCTCTCCTTTACCTCCATGGCATTTTCCGACACTGGCAATATGCTGGTCGCGGCGAAAGCGGTGAGCGACACCTATCCCTTGCGCGGTGAGGTGATCATTGCCGACCAGCCATTCATTCGTGGAGCTCCTATTGTCAGTGGGCCGCCCCCCGGCGAAGTTTGGCTCGAATCCAGAGCCCTGCCTGCTCTGGGGATAGACGTAGGCGACTCCGTGTTCGTCGGCGAGGCAGAACTCACTGTGAGCAAGATCATCATTGCGGAACCGGATCGACAACAGGGCGGCATGATGGATAATGCCGGTCCGCGGCTCATGTTAAACATGGCGGATGTGGAGCAAACCAATGTCGTGCAGCTAGGCAGTCGCGTCAGCTATCGTTATCTTTTTGCCGGAGAAGAGTTAGAGACCCTGGATTCCTTTAGTGAATGGATCACAGAGCAATACGAGGGCGAATACAGGATTCGAGACGTTCGCGATGAAAGCGAGGAGATTAGTGATGCGCTCAACAAGGCGGAGAGTTTTCTCTTGTTGGGCTCGTTGTTCGCAGTACTGCTTGCCGGTGTCGCTATCGCTTTAACTGCGAAACGCTATAGCGAGCGACACTACGATTACGTAGCCATACTGAAGACATTCGGCTGCACCTCGAATGAGATAGGGGTCATCTATCTGGCGATACAGTCTGTGCTGGCATTTGTTTCTATTGTGGTTGGTTGTCTGCTTGGCTGGCTGGTTCATCATGTAATACTGCGCCTCCTACAGACCGTCATTACGGTAGATCTTCCCGCTGCTGGATATCAGCCTTTCGTGATCGGGTCTCTAACGGCTGTCATATGTTTGCTTTCTTTCGCTCTGCCTCCACTTTTGGCTCTGCGTGCTACTCCGCCACTGCGAGTGCTGCGCAAAGACCTCGATCAACAGAAATTTGGCGCCAATGTGCCCTATGCCTTCGGCATTCTAGGTACGATTTTCCTCGTGTACTGGTACAGCCAGGATTTCATTCTGACGGCGGTTTTGGTTAGTTCCGTGGCGGCCATTGCCCTATTTCTCTCGGTGCTCTCTTATCTTTTGCTTCGATCCAGTAGTTCGGTAGGCATGAAAGCGGGTAGCGCGTGGAAGCTGGCGATGACTGCCGCACGCCGAAGACGCAAACAGAATGTGCTGCAGGTGATGGTTTTTTCGGTAACGATCATGTCATTGCTTATTCTCACCCTCCTGCGCACAGACCTAATCGATGATTGGCAGGGCCAGCTACCAGAGAACACGCCAAATCATTTTATGATGAATATCACTCAATCTCAGATCGACGGTATTGAAACTTTCTTTTCAGAGAATGATGTCCAGAGCAACGCGTTCTATCCGCTGATTAGTGCTAGGGTGATTTCTGTGAATGGCGAGATCCCCGAGCCGGAGGACGAGCTAGGCGCTGACGAGGAGCGCAGTAGTACTACCGAGGATGCGCAATCTGACGAAGATGGGGGCAGTCTCTACGATCAGGCGCGAAGCGAGCTTGACTCTGCCACCGCCAATGCTAGCACCGAAGAGGGCGAGGCGGCGGCCGGCGAGGAGCGGGGACAGGTGCGAGGGCGTTTAGGTCGTCGTCAGGTTACCTGGGCCGACGAGTTACCCCGCGATAATCTCATTACCGATGGTGACTGGTGGGGAGAAGGTGCTGCTCCGGGCTATGTCTCTATCGAAGATGATTATGCGGGCTGGCTGGATATTGAGATTGGAGATAGAGTCGAATTCGAGATCAATCAGCAGACTGTGTTTTCCGAGGTAAGCAGTTTTCGCAGCGTGCGCTGGGATAATATGCAGCCAAATTTCTTTATAATCTTTTCGCCGGGCACTATCGATCATCTTGGGGCGACCTTTATATCTACAGCTCTTATGGAGAGCGATCAGAAGATATTGCTCAATGATCTGGTGCGCCTTTTCCCTACGATGGTTGTTATAGAAATTGACGCGCTAATCGAGCAGGTACAAAATATTATCGCGCAGGTCACGTCGGCGATCGAGTTGATCTCGGTGCTTGTGCTCGTCTGTGGCGCGCTAGTCTTGCTGGCATGTGTAAATGCAACGCTGGATGAGCGCTTTCATGAGAACGCTATATTGCGTACCCTCGGTGCGGGCAAGAGATTGATTCTCAGCAGCCTGCTAATCGAATTCGCCAGTATCGGCGCGCTGGCCGGTATTATTGCCACCGTAGGTGCCGAGGCGAGTCTGTACTATCTGCAGGAGCAGGTCTTCGAGCAGGAATTTAATTTGCACTACTGGGTATGGATAGCCGGGCCACTGCTTGGCATGGTGCTGATTGCTGGCTTGGGAATGAACTCTACCCGTGAGGTTGTGAGCACTAGCCCGCTGAATGTCTTGCGCAGAGTCGTGTGACTATCTGCGAGCAGGCTTGCCCGCATAGCGCCTTGTTATCTCTCTAATCTGCGGCAAATATGCGCCACCAAACAGCAGCAGGTGGTTTAAAAGGTGGTATAGATTATACAGAGCTGCGCGTTCCTGCCAGTTAGCATCCACAGGCGAGTTCGAGGCATAGCTTTCGTAGAATCTACTGCTAAAGCCACCAAACAAGCGTGTCATGGCCAGCTCTGCTTCGGCCCAGCCCCAATAGCTTGCCGGATCGATGAGTGCGGGCTCGCCATTGCTATCGCAGTGGATATTCCCCGACCATAGGTCGCCATGAATGAGTACGGCTCCCTGTTTTGGTATCCAGGTATCCAGTCTGTTTGCGATAAATTCCAAATCGTCTCGGTCCCTGTCCTCTAGCAGCCCTCTCTCATGTGCAGCTTTTGCTGGGCTGAGTAGTCGATAGTTAGCAAAGAATTCGAAACCGTCATTCAGGCGTGGGTTGCGCTGTGGTGATGCGCCACAGAAATTATCACCCTCAAACCCAAACTGCGTATGGCTTTCGCGGTGCAGCTCGGCAAGGCCTTCTCCCAGGTTCTGCCAATACACGGCTGTGGGCGATGCGTCTCCCAAGTCTTCGAGCAGGAGGAATTCGTTCGCAGCGTGAATGACCGCTGGAACCCGCAGGGCCTGAGCCTGTCGCAGCGCTTTCAGAGCGCTAGCCTCGGCCTGAAAGAAATTTGCCGGTGTCGGCTTGAGCTGCTTGAGGATCACCCTTAAGCCCGTTTCGAAGCGCAGCCTTTCTACGGTGTTGATACTGCCGCCCGTTAGCTGCTCGCGAGAGCTTATGGCTCCGTAGTCTGTTTGCTGCAGGAAATCGTCGAGGGCGCTCATAGGCTCAGTTTACCCCTAGCGGGCGCCTCTTCACAGCGGGAGTAGTCTGTGCTGCAGCTTGAAGTGACTATGCCACTTGAGTGGGGCTAGCTAAGGGTTATAATTGCAGCCATATCCTGAAATTGAGAGTTGAACCGAAACAAGTGGCTATTCCTATGAATATTAATCGATTCGCGCGGCTTCAAAGTATCGTAGCTGTCTTCTTCTCGCTGTTCTCAATTGTTCTCACAGCACAGCCTCTGGTGGATGTAACGGCAGAAGTCTGTGTAAGAGGCGATTGCGTCGACGGCAGAGGTAGGTTAGAGCTCACCACCGAATGGGGTAAGGGCGAGTATAATGGCAACTTTAAAGACGGCGAGTTTCATGGCAACGGCCGGCTGGAGGTGCCTATTTCCTTTGTTGCGAAATCTATTTATGTGGGCAACTGGGACATGGGAATTCGCTCCGGTCGCGGTACGTTTTGGAATGGGAAGGGCAGGCTGTATATCGGTCAGTGGAAGGGCGACAAGCGCAATGGGCAGGGGTCCTACTTCTTTGGCATGGACCGTTGGCGCGAGAACGAACACAGCGAGTATTGGATGAAAGAGAATGTCGAAAATTACTCGGGTAATTTTGTAGACGATTTTTATCAGGGGCAGGGCACCTATCGCTGGCCAGGTGGTCAGAAGTACGTTGGCGGCTTCTTTGCCAATGAGAAACATGGGCAGGGAACGTATTACTACTCTACCGGCTCTCCCAGACAGCAGGTATGGGAATACGGCAATTTTGTTCGATAGCTCGTGTTTACTCTGGTAATAAAATTATCTTCCTCCACTAGGCGGTTGAACTTAACAATTGGATTTTCATATGGATCTTGAATCACTGCGTCGTGAGTATTTGCAGGGCGGCCTAAGTCGCGCTGACTTAGCCGAAGATCCTATCGATCAATTCTCCGCGTGGATGCAGCAGGCTATCGATTTAGAATTAGCCGACCCGACGGCTATGACGATTGCTACGGTCTCAGCCGATGGCCAGCCTAGCCAGCGTATTGTATTGCTGAAACACTTCGATAAGACCGGTTTCGTTTTCTACACTAATTATGGCAGTCGTAAGTCCAATGAGTTAACTGCCAATCCAAAAATTAGTCTGCATTTTCCCTGGCATACAGCAGAGCGGCAGGTAAAAATCTGTGGGGAGGCGACTAAGATTAGCACGGCAGAGTCAATAAAATATTTCATAAGCCGGCCCAAGGAAAGCCAGCTGGCAGCCCTGGCGTCGCAGCAGAGCAGCGTTCTGATTTCGCGCACTTTTTTGATGAATCAATTCGAGTCGCTTAAGCAGAAGATAGGCCATGGAGAGATTCCGTTTCCGGATTTCTGGGGAGGCTATCGAGTCGTGCCGAAGGAGATAGAATTCTGGCAGGGTGGTGCCAACCGACTGCACGACCGCTTCCGTTATCTTCTGAATGAAGATGGGAGCTGGAGCGTTGATCGCCTGGCTCCCTAGAGTCACGGCCGAGATTTTAGTCTAGCTTGCCTTCCATTTTTTCAGCTTCTTCTTTTCCAGCTGTCTCTTAAGCCTGGCGTATTGGGGGATGCCATTCTTGTACTCAGGGTAGTCCTCGCCCTGAATTAACGGCGAGAAATACTCTCGTGCGGCGTCGGTGATATGAAAACCGTCGCGGCTAATATAATTCCTTGGCATCATCTTTTCGACGTTAGCGACATCGGATAGCTTGGCCTCGCCGATGCGCCAAGTATATTTCTTGCCCTTGCCACGGACAATTGTAGGCATGACCGCATTCTTGCCAGCCAAGGCGAATTCAACTGCAGCTTCACCGACGGCATAGGCTTGCTCCACATCGGTAGCAGAAGCGATATGTCTCGCGGCGCGCTGCAGGTAGTCAGCTACCGCCCAGTGATACTTGTAGCCGAGCTCGTCCTTAATCATCTTGGCAACGAAGGGTGCCACACCGCCCAGCTGTACATGGCCAAACGCGTCCTTTGAGCCAGCGTCGGCCAGAAAAGTACCATCTTTGTTCTGCGCGCCCTCGGAAACGACTATGGCGCAGTAACCGTATTTCTTTACACAGGACTTAACCTTGCGCATGAACTTCGCCTTGTCGAAGGCGATCTCCGGGAAAAGAATAATATGTGGCGCATCGCCCTCTTTCTCGGTAGATAGACCGGCAGCGCCGGCGATCCAGCCCGCATGGCGACCCATAACTTCCATGACGAACACCTTCGTGGATGAGTCGCACATGGATGCCACATCGAGCCCTGCCTCGCGTATGGATACGGCAACGTATTTCGCTACAGAGCCAAAGCCAGGGCAGTTGTCGGTTATAGGCAAGTCGTTATCCACGGTCTTGGGCACGCCGATACAGGTTATCGGATAGCCCTTCTCGAGACTAAGCTGGGCGATCTTGTTCGCCGTGTCCTGGGAATCACCACCACCGTTGTACAGAAAATAGCGGATATTATGTGCGACGAAAACCTCCATCAGGCGCGCATACTCTCTTTTGTTCTCGGAATAGGATTTAAGCTTGTAGCGGCAAGAGCCGAACGCGCCCGCCGGCGTGGAGCGAAGTGAGGCAATCGCCTTTGCGGACTCTTTGCTGGTGTCGATGAGTTCTTCGCTGAGTGCGCCCTTGATACCGTTTAGACCGGCGTAGACCTTGCCTATCTTATCCTTATGCTTTCTAGCGGTTTCTATCACCCCACAGGCGCTTGCATTGATAACGGAGGTGACGCCGCCGGATTGGGCATAGAAGAGATTGGCTTTGCTCATAGAGTGTCTTCGCTTGTTGGGTCGATGTAAATGTCGGCCGTTGTCGGGTCCGAGGAAGGGGCAGTTTACAAGCTGTGAGATACTACTTCAATTGCTTGCCAGCCCATGAAGATTGATGCAACATTCGAAGCCTTATTCGGAACAGGTGAACCTCGTGCAATTAATAGTTGGAATGTCTGGAGCCAGTGGCGTTATTTATGGAATACGACTGCTACAAGTCTTGCAGCAAGAGTCGAATATAGAGACCCATTTGATCTTGTCCGATTCGGCCAAGTTAAACATTGCGGTTGAAACGCAGTTCTCCGCCAAAGCCGTGCAGGCGATGGCAGACCATGTGCACTCAAATAAAGACATCGGTGCCACGATTGCTAGTGGTTCATTCAAATCAGACGGTATGATCATCGCTCCCTGTTCCATTAAGACGCTTTCGGCGGTTGCTAACTGCTATGCGGACTCACTGATAGTGCGGGCCGCCGATGTGATGCTGAAAGAGCGTAGGCGCCTGGTCCTCGTGCCTAGGGAGACACCTCTTCACACGGGCCATTGCGAACTGCTATTACAGGCTAGCCGCAGTGGTGCAATCCTGGCACCCCCGATGCCGGCACACTATATAAAGCCACAGTCTGTCGATGATCTGGTGGATCATCATGTGGGCAGGGTGCTGGACCTTTTCGATATAGACCCCGGCATAGTCAAGCGCTGGCAGGGAACGCAGGGAAATGCAGGCAATGAGTAAGAATCTGTTCGATCTAAGCGGCAAGGTGGCACTTATCACTGGCGGTAATAGCGGTATTGGCTTGGGTTTCGCCGAAGGCGTTGCGAAGCAGGGGGCCGATGTCTGTATCTGGGGTCGCAACACCGAGAAGAATGCCACTGTAGTTGAGCAGTTGCTTGAATTCGGTACCAGGGTGCATGCTATTGAATGTGATGTTTCTATAGAAGCTGAGGTCGATCGTTCATTTGCCCAGACACTGGAAATATTTGGGCGCGTGGACAGCTGTTTCGCAAATTCGGGAGTCGCCAAATCCGGTCGCTTCGAAGAGTTTTCAACAGAAGACTGGCGTCATGTGATGGACGTCAATCTCGATGGGTTGTTCTACACATTTCGCTGCGCAGCGAAACATATGAGGCAGCGTGCCGAAGCGGGTGATCCCGGCGGTCGTCTGATCGGCACATCATCTCTGGGGGCGCTGATGGGGATGGCAAGGGTTGAGGCGTATGCGGCTAGCAAGGGAGCTGTAATCTCTATGATGCAGGCTTTGGCTGTCGAGTATGCCCGCTATGGTGTGACAGCTAACTCGATACTGCCTGGGCATATTGAGACCGCGATGACCGAGGACAATTATGCGAATGAGAAATTTGCCAATGCCATATTGCCAAGAATCCCCCTGCGTCGTTGGGGGGATCGATCCGATTTCGAGGGCATCGCGGTCTATCTGATGAGCGAAGCCAGTCGGTATCACACCGGTGATAGCCTGCTAATTGATGGCGGTTTCTTCCTCTACTAGGCTGGCGTTTTTGCTTGTGCTCCTGCGAGCTATCAATAAAAAACGATACTTTTCATCTATTTGTGGTAAGGTGTGGCCACGTCGAGATACGGCTGTTTAGCGCTACTGCGCTGCCTAGCCTCTTCAAGACGGTGCATCATACTTAGATAAGGTCACGTTACTGCGTCAAATCG